>Ga0247842_10002440_pt1 | contig 27612 bp, 23 predicted proteins | sample LaCruzMarch2015__3_FD_192411 | JGI IMG/M metagenome (GOLD analysis project Ga0247842, IMG submission 192411) | Freshwater microbial communities from meromictic Lake La Cruz, Castile-La Mancha, Spain - LaCruzMarch2015_19m | ecosystem: Environmental > Aquatic > Freshwater > Lake | place: Spain...
GCCGCCAAAGTCACTTCCACTTTAAAATTATGGCCGTGCAGTTCCTCACATTTTCCGCCGATTTGGGCCAGTAAGTGTGCTGAGGAAAATGATTTTATAATCGTAACTTCGTACATTTTAATTGTTCCTATTCTTTATTGATAAGCACTACCATATTTTATGATGATGGGAAATAATTAAATCTGACAAGCTCATTATAAGCGGAGTAAAAAACCCTTTTTGGGTGAAAATCACCATTTTGTTGCTTTATTCAGTGGATTTTTTTTATGGTTCCTGAAGTAACAAAAAAATATTTGTTATTGAACTTACAAATGAATTTAATATCTTTTGAAACAAAACATCGTATTTATTTTACTTGGCATATCAGTTGCTAAGTGTTTAAGGCGAGAGACAGCAATAATTAAGTTACGGATGATGAGGTGCTTGAGAAAAATATAAAAATCAAGCGTAATAATTTAAAATAAGAAGCAAACAAAAAAAAGAAGGAGGAACATTATGTTGAAAATTTTCAGTAGCAAAGGACAAAAAGGTTTTACGTTGATTGAGTTGATGATCGTTATAGCGATTATCGGTATATTGGCTGCCATAGCCATCCCGCAGTTCACAGCTTATAAGAAGAGGGGTTATGTTGCTACAATTACTTCCGATGCAAAGAATATGCAGCTAGCTGCGGCTGCATGGTGCAGTACTACACCTCTGCCCGCGGCAATGACAGTAGCCAATCTTACAGCGAGTGGCTACACTCAGTCTTCCGGTATTACCCCTACCACGGCGTTTGTCTCTTGTGCCTCGTACACAGTCACAGCGACCGGTTTGGCGGCTTGGGGACTCACCACTTCCGCTGGTACTGTAGATCAGGATGGCGTCTTTACGGCTTCGCCGACGATATAATCAGAAGAACAGCATAGAAGAAAAGAATCATCAATCGCTATAAGTTTAAACAAAGGGGTAAGGGATACGTTCCTTACCCCTTGCCTTATGACGGCTATACCGGATGCGGCTGTCATTGCAATGACAGGAAGGTCGGAGAGTCAAATGTTTCGCAATAAAACAAGATTGGAGGTATCAAGGTTGAAGGCTTCCCTTTCAGGTATTTTTTGGAGTTTTATCAGTGCCGGTGTAGGATGTGTTTTTTTGGCAGGCACTTGGGGAGTCTATTTAGACTATAGCCGGATACAGGAATATAATGCAAGAGCCAGTGGTCAGGTAACAAAAAAGCATTCTCAAACGACGGCCGACGGCAGTGGCAATTACTATCTGGACTACTGGTTTGTGCCGGCAAATGGAAGTAAAATCAACGCCACTGGAAGTATAGCCAAACAACAATGGGAAGCCCTGCAGGTTGATGATAAATTAGAGATAAGATACGATCCGTCCAACCCCAATCGCAGTATTCCTATGTACGGAAATAGCCCATCGCTTATTATGGCCTTTTTTATGCTTGTTCTGGGGGCTGTATTTATAGCCTTCGGAAGTTCCCGTTTTTTAACGAGTTTTAATACCAAGTTGCTTTCAAAAAAACTATGAATTTTTGAAAGCTTCATTGGTATTATGCCCGACAAATCAACCCTTTAATGAGACTCGCTGAAAACGAACGAAGTGAATAACCTAAAGGTCACTATAGGTTCGAAGCGCAAGTCGAATTATCCCGCGTGCGAAGCTAAGTAGGGATAATATTTGATAGCTGCTTGACATAAGAAGAAAAAATCTTTCGCATAATCCTCAAAAAAATAATTTATTTCGCCTTGACTTTAGAAAGTATTTAGTTTAGTCGTAATTTGACCTTTGGTCAATGACTGACTCAAGGTCAAATTACGTGGTCGGGAATGTAATTGAGGAGAGGTTGTAAGCCTGTCCTTAAAATATAGGAAGAAGCGGATATAATTATTTTAATTGTGGCTAGGATATTGTATTTTAGCCCAAAAAACTTTATGAATCATCAAACCCAAATTATGATTCATAGGAAAGGCGAAGGAGGAGAATAATGTCATTAGAGATCAAAAAAGCAGCTGTTTTAGGAGCAGGAGTTATGGGTGCAACGATAGCGGCCCATCTAACCAATGCCGGTATTGAGTGTTATTTACTCGATATCATTCCGTTCGAACTGACGGAGGCCGATAAGAAAAAAGGCCTCACGGAAAAGAGCCCGGCATGGAGGAACCGCTTTGCGGAAAATGGGTTGGCTGGAGTTAAGAAATCGAAGCCGGCCAGTTTCTTCACCAAGAAGAACGCATCCATGGTAACAATCGGTAATTTTGAAGACAATTTAGGCGTGCTTGCCGATGTGGACTGGATTTGTGAGGTTGTTATCGAAAACCTCAAAATCAAGCAGGAATTGTTTGCCAAAGTAGAAAAGATTATCAAGCCTACCTGTATAGTTACAACGAATACTTCCGGTATTCCCATCAAGGACATCAGCGCGAAATTCAGCGCAAACCTGAAAAAACATTTTCTGGGGACGCACTTTTTCAATCCTCCGCGTTACATGAAGCTGATGGAAATTATTCCCGGCGCGGAAACTGATAAAGCGATTGTTGATTACATGGTGAAATTCAGCGAACAGAGACTGGGTAAAGGCGTTGTTATTTGTAAGGACAGCCCGAATTTTGTTGGCAATCGTATCGGCGTGTTTGATCTGGGCGATGTCATCAAACTGATGGTGGAAAAGAAGTTAAAAATTGATGAAGTGGACGCTATCGTCGGTAAAGCTCTTGGTCATCCAGGTACGGCCGTTTTCGGTACAATGGATCTCGTCGGTCTCGATACAGGATATCATGTGAGTAAAAACCTTTATGCAGCAGTTCCTAACGATGAATCAAGGGATGTTTTCCTACCCGAACCTTGGCAGGAAAAAATGATGGAAAACAAATGGTTTGGCAATAAAACCAAGCAGGGATATTACAAGAAGACAAAAGATGCCAGCGGTAAAAGAATTAAGCTGATGCTGGATATTGACACGATGGAATACGTTCCTGCCGGTAAACCGAAATTTGATTCTATCTCCGCCGCGAAAAAGATGGAAAACGTTGCCGATTCCATGAAGCATGTCTTCAATGCAGATGACAAGGCCGGCGATTTTACGCGCGCGTATCTATGCAAAACTTTCATCTATTCAGCCAACCGGATTGGCGAAATCTGCGATAACATTATGGCCATCGATAATGCCATGAAGTGGGGCTACAATAATAAGTTAGGGCCTTTTGAGTCCTGGGATGCCGTTGGTGTTAAAGAAGCCATCGAGGTCATGAAAAAACTTAAACTCAAAGTTCCGAAGAAAATCGATGAAATGTTGAAGAAGGGTTGCGAATCTTTCTATGTAGACAAGGCCGACGGAAAATATTATTATGATTTTGATAAAAAAGGTTATGTCAAGATTGAAGAAAATCCCCGAATCATCTTGTTGCCTGCTCTCAAAGAGCGCAAAAAGATTGTCAAGGAAAACGCCAGCGCCACTTTGGTTGATATCGGTGATGGTGTAGCCTGCCTGGAATTCCATACCAAGATGAACTCGATTGATGACGGTCTGGGTAACATGCTGTCCGATTCCTGCGATATCGTAGAAAAAGATTTTAAAGGTCTGGTGATTGCAAATCATGATGAGCGAGCTTTTTCCGCGGGCGCCAACGTCTTTTTGGTGTTGACTGCCGCGCAGAAGGGGGATTGGGATATCATTGAAACCATGATCGAGACTCTGCAAAATACTCTTATGAAAATGAAATATCTGTCCAAACCTGTTGTAACTGCACCTGCCGGGTTGGCTCTGGGAGGCGGCTGCGAAATCGCAATGCACGGCGCGCGTTGTCTGCCCAACGGCGAGACTTATATGGGTCTGGTCGAAGTTGGTGTCGGCTTGCTTCCCGCGGGCGGCGGTTGTAAGGAAATTCTATTACGTCTGACGGAAGGCATACCGGAAGGTTGTGTGGAAGCTGGCATGAATCTGCAATATCACATGGGTAAAGCTTTTGAAAATATTGCGATGGCTAAAGTTGCCACAAGCGCTGCTGAGGCTATGGATCTGGGTTATATACGCAAGACGGAGACCATTAACATGAGCCGTGATCAGCAGATATATGAAGCACAGCAGCTTGTTCTGTCTTTGGCGATGGCGAACTACAGGGCACCCAAACCGGCTTTAATCCCCGTGATGGGAGAGAATTTCCGCGGTTTAGCAGATGCCATCCTGATGAACATGAAATACGGGAATTTTGTTTCCGATTACGATCTTGTCGTGTCGAGAAAGGTAGCTCATGTTCTCTCCGGCGGTGATTGCGCTGAAGGAACATATGTTTCAGAGCAGGAAATTCTGGATCTGGAAAGAGAATCTTTCCTCAGCCTGATGGGCGAGAAGAAAACGCAGGAACGTATTATGCACATGCTGACTACGGGCAAGCCGCTGCGTAACTAAACATATTAACGAGCGCGGCGGTTTGAATAAACCGTTTTGGAAACAAACCGCCGCGCCTTCTAGAAATGAAGGAGGAAAATCATGAACGATGCTGTAATTGTTGAAGCTGTAAGAAGTCCAGGCGGCCGTACTAAAAGAGGTGGTCTTGCCGCGACAAGATCGGATGCCTATGGTATTCAGGTAATCAAAGGTTTAATGGCCAGAGTGCCCCAACTCAATCCCGCCGATGTTGACGATGTGATTGTCGGTTGCTCCTTTCCGGAGGGCGAACAGGGCATGAATTTGGCAAGAATTATTGCGATGGGAGCAGGTCTGCCCATTTCCGTTTCCGGTATGATCGTTAATCGTTTTTGTTCATCAGGTGTTCAGGCCATTGCCGATGCCACAGCGAAAATTCGTGCCGGCTGGTCGGAGGTTATTATTGCCGGTGGTTGTGAAACCATGAGCCATATTCCGATGGGTGGAGCAGCGATGCGTCCGAATCCAGATTGGAAATTCGATGGCAGTATGCCCAATGTTTATATCAACATGGGTAACACGGCGGAAAACGTAGCGGCTAATCATAATATTTCGCGTGATGATCAGGATAAGATGGGCGTGGAAAGTAACCGCCGGGCTTATGAAGCTCAGAAGGCCGGAAAATTCAAGGATGAAATTATTCCGATTAACGCTTTCAAGTATAAAGTGAAAAATGGCAAACGTATTAGAGAAACAGTTGTTTTTAATGAGGATGATGGTGTGCGTTGGCCGACCACTGTGGAAGATCTGGGCAAGTTGAAATCACCATTCAAAGCCGGCGGCGTTGTTACTGCCGGTAATTCTTCCCAGATGACGGATGGCGCGGCTTTCGCGCTTTTGATGACCGCGGAAAAAGCTAAGGCGCTGAACCTCAAACCCCTGGCCAGAATGACTCATTATGCGGTTGCCGGTTGTCTGGCAGAAGAAATGGGTGTGGGACCTGCTTACGCTATTCCCAAGGTTCTTAAAATGGCCGGATTGACTCATAAAGACATTGATGTTTTTGAAATCAATGAAGCGTTCGCTTCTCAGGCGATATACTCCTGCCGTAGTATCGGTATCGAAGATCGTTACTGGGCAGGCGATATCAATCCTAACGGTGGAGCAATTGCTTTGGGACATCCTTTGGGATGCACCGGCGCCAAGCTGACCGCTCAGTTGCTGCAAGAGTTGAAACGGCGCGGCAAGAAACGCGGTATCGTCTCCATGTGTATCGGTGGCGGTATGGGCGCGGCCGGTCTTTATGAAATGTTGTAATTAAAACCCCTCCAGCTCTAAGCTGAAAAGCAGTACCAAATCCTTCCGTCATCATTTTTTAAAAGTGATGGCGGGAGGATTTGCTTTTTAAAAAAAAGGAGCCTATGAAAGCAGGATTCATTCAATTTGCGCCTCAATTCGGCAATATTGACGCAAACATTAATAAAGCCCTGTCAATGATTGGTAGTGTTGATGCCGGGTTGCTTGTATTGCCCGAGCTGTTTAATACAGGATACCATTTCACTTCAGTTCAGGAAACCAGGGTGCTGGCCGAAGAAATTCCGGCGGGAAAAACAACAAAAGCTTTATGTACAATTGCCCAAAAGAAAAAAATCCATATTGTCGCCGGCATCGCTGAAATCGCCGATGGCAACTTATACAATTCTGCCGTTTTGATATCACCTGCAGGTTATGTTGCTACGTATCGTAAAGTTCACCTTTTTAATGAAGAAAAACTCTGGTTTCAACCGGGTAACAAGGGCTTCCATGTTTATGATATTGGCCAATGTAAAATCGGTATCATGATCTGCTTTGACTGGTTTTTTCCTGAATCTGCCAGAGTTTTAGCTCTTCAAGGTGCCGATGTTATTTGCCATCCTGCAAACCTTGTTCTTCCGTATTGCCAGGATTCCATGGTGACCAGATGTCTCGAAAATAAAATTTACGCGATAACGGCAAATCGTACAGGATATGAAGACCGAGGCGGTAAACGCTTTAGCTACACCGGTAAAAGCCAGATAACTTCACCGGATGGAAGTATTTTGTATCGCGCAGCCCCGGATAGCGATGAGATCGGTATTGTAGAAATAGACATTGCGCAGGCAAGGGACAAACGAGCAAACATTTATAATGATTTGTTTGCTGATCGGGCAATAGCGTATTATCAGGATTTAGTTAAGTAAATATCCTGAGTGCGGAGCAGTATTTTTGCTTGAAATAGTAAGTTCTTTAGGCTATAGCAAACGTCAATCGGGCGGTTAACTCAGCGGGAGAGTGCTACCTTCACACGGTAGAAGTCGCTGGTTCAATCCCAGCACCGCCTACCAATGAATCAAGATAATGATAGATCACCTGCTCGACATAGGGTCGCCAGAATCCGTATTGCCGAAATTTCTGCGCCTCTTCAAGCGCGGTTTCGATGACGTGACTCTGCCTTCGATTTTGGCGATCAACTTTGCCTTTCTGGTTTTTACTGGCGAATTATTCGGCTCCCGACGACATAGATTTTTTATCATCCCGGGGTATCATGCCTTGCAAAAGCGCTGAGAGGATTTGCCTTCCGCTGTGCTCAAAATCGAAATCTCCGTTTCGAAGCAGCCAGTTGTAGATATTTCCTCGGGCACATTTAATCAGAATATCCACAATCGTCACGCAATCCATGTCGTTCCTGATTTCGCCCTTCTTCTGTACGTCGCGAACGAGTTCCCCCAGTATTCTGAAGATCGGGCGCTTCTCATCGAGAAGGAACCTATTCTTCCTTTTGAACCCGATTTCACTGTAATAGGCTGCTCTGAGATGATTCACTCCCATTTCTGCAAAGCGTCTTCCCATAATCTCATGGAACATGATCAGCCTGTCCAGGGCGGATATATCACGCGGAATTTTGTTGAAAAGTTCAATGTAAACCTCATCCTGCTTCAGGTACTCTTCAGCGATAATCTGCTCTTTCGATTTAAAATGATGATAAAATGTGCCGATTGAAATACCGGCTTTCTTGCAGATATCATCAATTGTAATCTGATTGTAATTTTTTTTTCTGAACATATTGACTGCGGTTTTGAAGATCAGTTGGCGGGTATTCAACGCCTGCTGTTTACGTTTGGTCAATTTCTTAATACTCATAAACTTCCCTTGGAATCATTAAATATACGGTCATTTCGTTTCTATATAGTCATATGCATTATGATAATGGATGATTTTTGAAATTTTCCTCTTTGAGGCTGTTCCGAATGAATTTGCATGAACTTTCATATACAAGGAACTCTCTTACCTGTCAATGACATATTGTCCTTTATGACGCTATTCCCATTAGATTGGCGAGATCTTAATGTATCAGCTCCTTCTCGGACATCTTTGTCAGAAAGCATCACGCCATTTTTTTCTTGACAATGCTTTTGGGCAAGGCTATATGTAGTTCACCGAATATAATTCGGTGACAATATAGCGAGCTGCAGATGGCAGCGGAGAAAGGAGAGATTTGCATTATGGCTGGAGTAATTGATTTTTTCGATCGGGGTTGGCGGATTAACCCCCATGGCGTTGCATACCACATGGATGGGACGGATTTTACCTTTACCGAGATAGGAGAGCTTTCGTGCCGTATTGCCAACGCTCTTATAGCCGCCGGTTTTAAGAAAGAAACCAAAGGGGCGGTGTGGTCGCTTAATCATACGAGATCGTGGACATGTACGCTCTCTCTGTTTCGTGCCGGTCTCGCCTGGATACCGGTGAACCCGCGTAGTCCCCTGGAAGAAAACAATTTCATCCTGGAGTCATTTGATGCCGAAGTCATATTCTTCACAAAGTATTTCGCTAAAGCGGCTTTGTCACTTAAAGACAAACTGCCGAAAGTTAAGCTTTGGATCTGCATTGACGATGCCGTGGAAGGCGCAATATCGCTTGAGGATTTCATCAAAAATCAGCCCTCAACCCCGCCGGAAATTATATACGAACCGGATGATGTTGTCGCGGTCATGCCGACCGGGGGTACCACCGGTAAGATCAAGGGAGTCATGAATACGAACAGAAGTGTTTCCACCTTTTGTATGAACTTCTTAACGGCCATATTCTATCCGAATGATGAATATCCGGTAAACCTGGCGGCAGCCCCGATGACCCACACTGCAGGAGCGCTTTCACTGCCCTGTTCCGCCCGCGGCGGTAAAGTTGTGATAATTACCAAACCCGAGCCCAAGGCGGTCTTTGAAGCCATAGCGAAACAGCGCGTAACGGAATTCTTCCTGCCGCCCACAGTCATATACCGGCTCCTCGATGAGTTGCCGCCGATAAAAATGTTCCTTGGGAAACTTCTCAAGAAAATCGATTTCTCATCGGTTAAATATCTGTGTTATGGGGCGGCGCCCATGTCGGTAGAAAAATTGAAAAAGGCGTTAAAAATGTTTGGACCGATCATGGTTGGTGGTTATGGACAGACCGAAGCCCCGGCGGGTATCTCTACTTTCAGGCCCGAGGAGCACTTCCAGGGAGGGATAGGCACGGTACTGGCCAACGATTCGCGGCTCGCATCTGTGGGGCGGCCCCAGATGCTCACGAAAGTAGAAATTATGGATGAAAATAACAATATTCTCCCGGCAGGAAAGACGGGTGAGATCTGTGTACGCGGTGATATATTGATGAAGGGATACTATAAAGATCCTGAAAAAACTGCCGAAACAATCATTGACGGTTGGCTTCACACTGGCGATATAGGCAGTATTGATGAAGAAGGCTATATCTACATTACAGATCGTAAGAAGGATATGATCATTTCGGGCGGTTTCAACATCTATCCACAGGAAGTGGAACAGGTTCTCTGGGGTCATCCGGCGATAAGCGACTGTGCGGTAATCGGTGTGCCTGACGAGAAATGGGGCGAGGCAGTAAAGGCCGTTGTCGAGTTAAAGCCGGGTAAGTCGGTTACCCCTGAGGAGTTGATCGCCCTGTGCAAAGAAAAGCTAGGCAGTGTCAAGGCGCCGAAAACTGTGGATATTACATCCGCGCTTCCGCGCAGCACGAACGGTAAGGTTCTGAAGAAGGATCTGCGTGCCGAATACTGGAAGGGAATCACGAGAAACATCTAAATAGATTTTAAATGAAGGCTGAGAAAGGATATATTTATGAAATTCCGTATACTGCTCTGGCTCCTCGGCAGAATGATGAAGAGAGCAATGAAAAAGGACATGAATTTTAAAAAACTGGTGTCTCGCGGCGACGCGGTGTACCAGCTGATGACCATGGACGGGAGGGTGGTTCGCCACTATGCCTTTTCTGGTGGCAGCTTTTCGTCCGCAGCCGCTCCCCACCCTTCGCCAGACTGTGTCATACGTTTCCAGAACGCAGCCAGGGGCTTTGCCGCATTGACATCGAAGGAGAAAAATGCTTTCGCGCTGGGGATGAAGGCAAACGAAATTACTGTCGAGGGCGGATTCAGAAACCTCGTCGGATTCCAGAGGATTGCGGGGCTCCTCAAGAAGAGTAAAGTGTCTGCAGCCGGAGCCATAGGTTTTGTCGGCGTTGGTTTTATCGGGGCACCCATGGCGCGGTCTTTAATGACCGGCGGATTCACCGTAAAGGCTTATGATAGAAGCCCTCAGGCTCTGGAAATGATCGCCCGTGATGGCGCCGTCCCCTGTTCCGACATCTCCGGTCTTGCCGATGTGGAGGCGGTCATCATCATGGTGAATAACATGAACCAGGTCAACGAGGTCGTCGAGGAATTGTGCCGGGCACTTCCTGCCGCTGCTTCTCTGCCGGTCATCGTTATGAGCACCGTATCGCCTGACGAAGTGAGGGCGTTGCGTCGGAAGCTCGACGGAATGGCAAGGAATAACATAGAGCTGCTCGACGCTCCGGTCAGCGGCGCCCCCTTCCTGGCGGAAGCGGGAAAACTGGCCATCATGGCGGGCGGCGAAAGAAGTTTGTTCGACAAAGTAAAACCGGTGCTGGAATCGATGGGCGATCCGGACAAAATCTTTTACATGGGGCCTCTAGGAAACGGTTCTGCAATGAAGCTGGTAAATAATACAATAGGGATTTCTGCCGGGATGGCAGTCTTTGAGGCCATGGACCTCGGATGCCGGGTAGGTCTGGACCCTGACGTCATGGCAGGAGTGATAAACGAAAGTTCCGGCAAGAACTTCCTTACCGACCAGTGGCCTTTAAGCAAAATGATGTTCGAGATGATGCTGGAAGATACAGTGTATAGCGCCAAGGAGGCCATTTTTACCACCGGCGTCAAGGACCTGGAAACCGCCCAGAAATGGGCCGGAAATAATTCCGTGAAACTGAGTAGCGCCGGGAGTGCCGTCAACACTATCAACGACCTGGGTGTGGATGAACTGGTCTCCATATTAAAACGCTTGCTGAAAAAAGAATGAGACACTCACATTGTGATATAGAGCCAAAGAAATGGAATCCATAACAATCGTAAATGAGATTTACTGGCAGCCGGTCATAACCAGGAAAATATAAGGTGGTTGAAGGTATTATGAAAGCAGATTCACGGACTCGCTGTCAGGAAATATATCCCCGCATATACAGAATTACACTTCCGCTGCCGGGAGATAAGCCTGGGCCTGTAAACGCCTATCTCTTTATTGGCAAGACAGTGACCCTCATCGACACCGGAACGCTCAAGTCCGTCAATGTCCTTGAAAGGGAGCTTGCCGGACTTGATATGGCCTTTTCCGATATCGACCAGATAATTCTCACCCACGGACACATTGACCATTACGGCGCAGCGCGGGCGATTGTCAAGAAATCCTCCAAAGCCACGAAGGTGCTGGCCCATGAAGAAGATCAGATCCTCATCGAACACGGTCTGGAAGTATCCATGACTGAACTCATCAGTTACTACCGGCTCATGGGTGTCCCCTGGATTTTTCAGTTATCTCTTGTTTTCTTGTTATTCCTTCTAAATTCTATGGCCGAAAAGTGTCCTGTTGACCGCTTCCTGAGCGATGGAGAAAAAATAAACATTGGAGATTACGAGGCAACTGTCATAACAACGCCCGGTCATACACGCGGCTCCATTTGTTTTTATCTTGAAAAAGAGGGGATTCTTTTCCCCGGTGACCATATCCTTGGACACATTACACCCAATGCCTTTGTTATGCTGGAAACCGATTTCGTCCTTCCCCGGCGATTGAGTCAGGTTGAATTCTATGACTCCCTTGGCAGGATAGAAAAAATAGCACCGCGTATAGTATATCCGGCACATGGCGAACCTATAAATGATATTGGAAAGACCATAGCCTTGTTCCGCGACCAGTTTTCACAACGTCAGAAAAATATAATATCCATATTGCGCGATGGTGAATTCACGGTATACCAGATCGGGAGAAAACTCTTCCCCGAGATCAGGGGTAAACGACTCCCGCTTGAGGTATTCCTTGCTGTTTCTGAAGTCTATACTCACCTGCAGGTGTTGCAGAAGGCAAAGGCAGTCGGATCACACTTGAAAAAAAGGGCAATGCGTTACAGCCTGGTTAGATGAAAGCAATAAAAGCGTTATGACAAATAAACAGAGCGGTAAACAATAAAAGATATGGAGGGAGATTTTTCATGCGAGATGTTTACGTTATTGGAGTACATACTACAAAATTCGGCAGATATCTTGAAAAAAGCATTAAGGACCTTGCCGCAGAAACGGTAATTCCCTGCCTCAAGGATGCCTGTCTGGATAAAAATGATATCCAGGCCCTTTGGTTTTCCAATTCAGGATGGGGCTATGCAGGTGGTCAGGACTGCATCAGGGGCCAAATTGCAATGCGTCCCCTCGGGATAGAATCAATACCTATAACTAATATAGAGAACGCCTGTGCCGGAGGGTCCACTGCCTTCCATCACGCGTGGCTTGGCGTGGCCAGCGGACTGCATGATATTACAATGGCTGTCGGCGCAGAGAAGACGCATCACCACAACAAAATGTTCTCATTTGCCGGCTTTCTCGGAGGGCTGGATATTGAAAACATCTCCTCGATGATAGCCCGCATATCTGCTTCCGGCATGACTGATGAAGATAAAAAACAGTTGCAGGAGCACATAAAGAAATATGCTTCCCTGGCAAAAGTAGGTGCGAAATCAAAAAATAAAAAATCGCCTATGAAGAAAATACTCAAAGACTATGTAGATATGTTTAAAGTATATCTGCGATTGAGCGATTACATAGGCTCAGAAACATTAAAGGAGCTGAGGAAGTTGTTATCGGGAGGCCATTCGCCCTTCATGGATGTATACGGCTGGGCGGCCCGGCAGCACATGAAAAAATTCGGCAGCACCCCGGAGCAGCTTGCCATCATCGCGTCCAAGAATCACTTCCATTCGTCGCTTAATCCCAACGCGCAATATAATTTTACCATCACGGTCGAACAGGTGCTGGCGGATCGCATGGTTTCCTGGCCACTTACCCGGGCCATGTGCGCGCCTATCGGCGATGGGGCCGCGTCAGCGATACTATGCGATGAAAACACGGTAAAGCGGCTAGGCCTGATGTCTCAAGCGGTTAAAGTCAGGGCATCCGTGCTCGGATCAGGACGCGAGCGTGGTGTTGATGAAATTGATATTGGCGAGCGTCTCAGCAAAATAGGATACGAGAAATCCGGGCTTGGGCCGGAGGATGTCCATCTAGCCGAGGTTCATGATGCCACTGCATATGGTGAAGTCCATCAGGCCGAGGCGCTGGGCTTTTGCCCCGCGGGTGAAGGCGGGATTTTCGCCCAGAGCGGCGCCACAAAAATCGGTGGCAAGATCCCCATCAATCCGAGCGGCGGACTTGAATCGCGTGGACACCCCGTCGGTGCTTCAGGGCTGGCTCAGATTCATGAGCTGGTAACACAGCTCAAGGGAAATGCCGGCTCACGGCAAGTTAAGGGCGCTCGTATCGCCCTGGCGGAAAACGGCGGCGGTGCACTTGGACAGGAAGAGGCCGCCATGTGCATACACATCCTGGAAGCGCCTGTGAAAATATAAAGGAGGCATGATATCGAAAACGGAGAAAAAGATTCAAAGTTTACTGAATATAAGACTGGGGGAAGGAGTGCCCATTGGATATTATTTATCTGCACAATGCTTGTCCTGATTAACCAGATGGATCGTGCGGTCATCCCTGCCGTCTTGCAGTCTATGAAAATTGATCTCGGGTTAAGTGATATGGAAGCAGGATCGCTTATCACCGTTATGACATTATGTATTGCAGTTTTCTCATATCCGATAGGATTCCTCATGGATAGGTGGAGCAGGAAGAAATCGATTGCAATTATGGCTATGGTATGGAGCATTGCCACTTTTGCTACCGGTTTTGCAAAGAATTTCTGGAGCGCCCTGATTCCCCGTGCCCTGGTAGGTGTAGGTGAAGCCGCCTATGTTCCCGGAAGTGTTGCACTGATATCAGCCGCTTATGCCAAAGAGAAGCGTGGACGTGTTCTGTCTGTAGGGGCCATTGGGTCAACCTTTGGACTGGCCCTGGGGATGGTTGGTGGCGGAGTAATTGCTGCGAACATGGGATGGCGCTATGCCATGTTCATTTTTGCCATTCCAGGCATTATATTTGGTCTTTTAGCATTGACGATTAGAGACTATAAGACAGTTGAAACCCTTGATGAAGCGGGGCGCAACGAGGGGATATTTAAGGCCACAGTCAAGCTCTTCAAAATTCCAACACTGCCCTGGTTCTGGGTGGCCTACGCAATCGCCCTTTTTCTGGGGCAGGGCGTGATAGCCTGGTTGCCCGCATATATGATAAGGTCCCTTGGTATTAAAGAAGATATGGCTGGTTCACTGATGGCTATCATGATGGTTTCTGGCCTTATCGGAATTGTTGTAGGAGCATGGTTAGCTGACCTGTGGCAAAAGAAAAGGAACAATGGCAGGGTACTGTTTTTATCAGTCTGTTATCCACTATCGGCTGCATTTTGTTTGCTATTAATCCTAGCAGTAACAACGGGTAACATACCCTTCATTCTTGTAAGCGGAATACTCTTTAGTATCACATATAATATGGGCTTACCCGGGGTCTTTGCGGTAGGCCAGGATGTTGTCCCACCCGCTAACAAGGTACTCGTAAGTTCAATGCTCCAAATCTCTTCATACGTGCTGGCCGGAGCATGGGCGCCAATGGCGATAGGTGCTCTTTCGGATTTGCTGGGTGGTGGGGTAACCGGGTTGAAAATTGCACTTTTAGTCAATTGTGGTATTGGGATCGTTCCGCTTGTCCCCTTTCTTCTTGCTGCAAAGCACTATGCCACCGATGTTGAAAGGGTTAAAGATATAGTACTGGAAGCAGAATGACAACGGGAGCGTTTTGAATCAATCAAACTTCTTCATTGTTGCTATGTATTTTCTGCAAATCATCCGATAAGCGTCTATGCCGTCTTTAGCCATGTTTTTTTGTTTGTCGGTGACATTATGGGTAATCTCGGCAGGATTTCCGGCAACAATTTTACCGGCGGGTATATGCATGCCCTTAGGGACAATTGAACCAACAGATACAAAAACGTCTTCTTCACAAACAACGTCAAAGAGGACAACTGCGCCTATGCCAATAAAGCAGCGGGCTTTGATGTGGACATCATGCAGAATCACGCCGTGAGCGATGGTGACATCATTTTCAATGATTACTTTAGAATGGTCATTAGCATGGATAACAGAATTATCCTGCACATTAGAACGATCGCCGATTGTTATCGTACCAAAATCTGCGCGTATAGAGACACCCGGCGCGATCATACATTCATGGCCGATTTTTACATCGCCGATTAAAACGGCGTTGGGGTGGACAAAAGAATCGGCAGGCACCTGTGGCCTTTTACCGTCAAATTCATAGAGTGCCATAATTATTGACTCCGTCAGGCAGGTTATACCAAGTTGCTATCAAACATTATACCTACTTAGCTTCGCACGTAGGATAATTCGACTAGCGCTTCGAACCTATAGTGACCTTCAGGTTATTCACTTCGTTCGTTTTCAGCGAGTCTCATTAAAGGTTTAATAACCTGGCATAATACCAAGTAAGCTTTCAAAAATTCATAGTTTATTTAGTGAGACCCCAGTTTCAGCATCTGAAACTGGTTGGCCGAACTATCCCGCACAGCAACCTGAAGGGTATCTGCGACGGGGTTTTGAAAGCAACTTGTTATTAAGTTAAAGAAATAGTAACCGACCCGCCGCGTCCCAGAATATCGTGCAGATGCAGATAACCTTTAATCTCTTTTTTCGCATTGACCACGGCCAGGGCGGTGATCTCGTCTTTTTGCATGCGCTCCACAGTTTGGGCAAGTGATGCATTTTCGTCAATTGTTTTAGGATTACGCGTCATTAAAACGTCAATTGTTTTACCTGAAAATGAAATATTTTTGCTGATCATCCGGCGAACATCACCATCGGTGAAAATTCCCAGAAGTTGATTTTTTTTGTCAGTGATCAGAACAAATCCGACATTTCTACGGTCAATTTCCTGTATCGCCCTTTGGGCAGTTACGCCGGTAAGTACTCGCGGGATTTGTTTGCCCACAATCATTACATCCCCGACTGTCGCTTTTAATCTTACCCCCAGACTTCCTCCCGGATGAAACTTGAAAAAATCCTTTTCCCGGAATTGTTTTTTATCAATGAGCGCGATTGCCAGCGCGTCCCCCATGGCCAAAGCCGCGGTGGTGCTCGATGTTGGGGCAAGACCAAAAGGGCAGGCTTCTTTTTCCACGGAAACATCAATGATAATGTCGCTTGCGCGGGCAAGCGTCGAAGTAAGATTGCCGGTAAAGGCAATGACAGGGGTTCCTATTTGGCGCACAGAACTGATAATGGGAATTAATTCGTTTGTTTCACCGCTGTTAGAAATTGCCAGAAGAATATCATCTTTTGTGACTATGCCCAAATCACCATGGATGCCCTCCACAGGATGAAGAAAAATTGCCTGTGTCCCTGTACTGGTAAGCGTGGCAACAATTTTCTTTCCAATCAATCCTGATTTACCAATTCCGGTAATTATAACGCGTCCCTTGGATTTACATATCGCATCCACCGCGCGTGAGAAGTTGCCGTCAATCTTATCAATCAGTCGCAGAATGCTTTGCGCTTCTATTTTTAATACTTCTTTTGCCCGCCGGGTTGTTTCTGTATTTTTTTTCATCTTTTCATCCTTTGTCTTTGAGTACATTTAGTAACTAGCAAAAAATTTAAAACAAGACAAGACAAGAATCACGGGTAAGAACCACAAAGCAAGTTTTGGAAACAGATTCCGCAGGAAGCTGTGTGGTATTATACCCTGCTTATGCAGGGTAATTCGGCTAACAAAATTCAATACGTCGTAGATGACCTTTAGGTTATTCAGGTTATTAGGTTACTACGCTTTCGGAATTGGAGTTTCACAATAAATTCGCAAATGATGATCTTGACCTGATAGGCTATTATCTGTTAATGAACATGAAAATTGAGTTTAAAGAGCTGAAAATATGAAAGCGATATTTATTTCCGATACCCATTTAAGGAGATCTACCGACGAACGATATACCCAGTTAATGAATTTCCTGGGCGATATCAAAGACGGGAAGGCCAGATTTATGGTGAATTCTGGTGAATTGGGAAAAGATGCTGCCCCGATTGATGATCTTTATATCGTCGGTGACCTGTTTGATTTTTGGTTTTGTCAAAAGGATAAAATTTACCCGGAATTCAAGTTGATTATTAACAAATTAATCGAACTGCAAAAAGCAGGCATTAAGATCCATATATTTGAGGGGAATCATGATTTTTTTATGAAAGAATATTTTCACGATGTTTTGGGAATGGAAGTATTCGAAGAACAGGCGGTTATAAAATTGGATAGCTTACAGACTTTAGTCGGGCATGGTGATACAGCGGATAAAACCAACATTAAATATATGTTATTCCGAAAGCTACTTCGCAGCCGGCCTTTTTATCACTTTCAACGACTTATTCCATCTCCGATTCGATGGGCAGTAGCAGGCCTTAGCTCCACTGCAAGCAAAGAAATGACTATCGAGGACGGCTATGTGCTGGTGGATAAAATGCTTTCATTTTCCAGGGACAGGTTTAAAGAAAATTATGATGCTGTTGTTCTTGGTCATTGCCACGAACCTGTTTTGCGTCATTATGTTATGGAAGGAAAGCCGAAGACTTTTGCTGCTTTAGGTGATTGGATCAAACACCAGTCATTTCTGTACTATGAAAACAGAGAATTCTTTCTGGGATATTACAGGCCGATGTAACTAAAACTACCGGCTGAAAATTATTAGAAGCTATGAAAAGCTGGACATGTTGTCTTCTATGTGCTAGGAATCCCGATCTTTTTTAAGAGCAAGTGGAGTGAGTTATTATGAATTTTGGGGGAATATATCCGGCGTGTTCACTGCGCAATGCTAAGTTTGTCGTTGTTCCGGTTCCGTACGATTTGACGTCAACTTATCAATCAGGCAGCCGTAGAGGGCCTGCGGCAATTATTGAAGCTTCCACAAACATGGAGCTTTATGATGAAGAGTTAAAAAAAGAAACCTATCTTGCAGGGATTCATACAGCCTCGCCTGTGCCGATAGATGCCCGCGGTCCGAAGAATATGGTAAGCAGTGTGCGCAAGAAAATTTCGCGGATTGTCGGGCTAAATAAAATTCCGGTAATGCTTGGAGGGGAGCACAGCATCACCTTTGGCGCGGTGCAGGCCGTGATCGAAAAATATCCCGAATTAACTGTTCTCCAATTTGATGCTCATGCCGATCTACGAGATAGCTACCAGGCAAGCCCTTATAATCATGCCTGTGTAGCCAGAAGAATTTCAGAGATATGCCCACTTACGCAGGTGGGTATTCGGAGTATGAGCAAAGAAGAGGGTGATTTTTTGCCTAAGAGCAAAGTAAAATCATATTCAGCTGATTTTGTTTTAGAAAAGAAAAACTGGGCTGAAACTGTTTGTAAAGATTTAAGTGGAGATGTTTTTATCACAATAGACCTTGACGTATTTGATCCGTCGATAATGGCGGCAACAGGAACTCCGGAACCGGGAGGGCTATGCTGGAAGGATGTTCTGTGTTTGCTGAAATTGGTTTCCGCCTCCTGCAATATACGCGGATTTGATGTGGTGGAATTAGCGCCACTACCCGGAGTTGTGGCCCCTGATTTTATGGCGGCAAAGCTGATCTACCGTTTGATGGGTTATATAACCGGATAGTAATTTTGCGTTATTCTTTGAAAGTAAAAAGGTACGGAATTATCTGAAATATGCTTTGCACTAGGACTTCAACAAAATAACTCATCAAAATAACATCTTGACAAATATTGGAGATAGTGGTCTAAAGTCACCGCTTTCAAATATTGCCATATCGCGGGGTGGAGCAGCTTGGTAGCTCGTTGGGCTCATAACCCAAAGGTCATAGGTTCAAATCCTATCCCCGCTACCAATAAAATCAGGGGCTTAGGCCCCTTTTCTTTTTGCCTTTAAGGCGCTTGCAGTAGTATTGCAGTAGCTTCCTTCCCTGGTGTAGGTCTGTGCAGGAATTCATCATATCTCTTCATGGCATCCAAGGCATCATCACTATCATATCTTTCAAACATACTCATAGTTTTGTGACCGGTTATTTTCATAATAATGCTCCGGTCCACTTCGCCCTTACGCATGTTTATGTTGAATCTCTGCGGGTCATATTCCTAGAAGCCGGCTTCGTTTGGTGAGCAGCTACCAACCATGAAATACCCCGCAGCTTGCTGCGGGAAGGTTCATTTCTCTTCCGCTTACCCGGGGGAAATGATCCCAGCTTTTCAGAATCCAGGCCCGGTTGGCGGAGATAAAAAGCGGGAAAGATGAGTTCCCCGGACCGCTTCGCTATTTCTCTTCTACCCGTTTTACACGACCGTGCCTTGTATGCGCCGACAAGTCTCAACATACTCACTGACCATTTCGTCTACAATCTCGGCCGCCGTTTTGATTCCTGCCACCTGGGCAACACTATGTCCTGCGCTCCAGAAATCCAGCCATTTCTTCGACGTCAGCGGCGGTCTCTCCTCCATATCCGCAATACTCGCTGCGATCCAGTTCGCCGGATTACCCGTCACCCGGTCAGTACAGACAATGCCTTCCGGACCGGCATCGATTACAGCTTGCTTGTATTCTGCGGAAGCACGGGATTCCGGAGTGGCGATGAGTCTTGTCCCCACTATCACCGCACAGGCACCTGTGGCGATGGCGGCGGCCATCTGCGCTCCGGTGCTGATTCCACCGGCAGCGATGATGGGCAGATCAATTTTTTCTTTCAGATAAGGCACAAGAATCAGCGTGGCAAAACGGCCTCCATGTCCGCCGGCTCCAGCACCTACAGCCACCAAGCCATCCACTCCTCCATCACGGGCCTTGAGTGCCTGCGTCAGGGAAACGACATCGGCAAACACCCGCCCGCCGTTTTCATGAACAGCATCCAGAATCAGACGGGGATCACCCAGAGACGTAATAAAGAACTTCACACCATAGGCCAAACACAGAGAGAGTTGTTCCTGCCAGGGGAATTTTCCTGAGAGGTGGATGTTGACGCCCATCGGTTCATCCGTTTGGGAACGGATCACCTCCAGTGCCTGCTTTAACTGTTCGGACGTTCGGTAATTCGGCAGGGGCAACATTCCCAATCCTCCTGCTCTGCAAACCGCCACAACCAATTCTTCGTATGAAACCAAAAACATGGGCGCACCGATGATCGGATATCTAATCCCCATCACAGCTGTGAATTCTGTTTGAATCAAGTGCTTCATATCTGTGCCTTGTTCCCTATCCCTGTTGCATTTGCAAGACGAATCTTTTCTCTGGACAGTCACGAGCAACGCCTATCCCACTTGGAATGGGCATCCGTAATATCCAGTCCTTTGAAACACCGCGGATTTCCGAAGGCTTAACATAAAGAGCCTCCGGAAATCCATTTTACGAATGTTCAATTACTGATGGTCTATATCTGCCCGATGACTAATTCTGCGGTGTCTTAGGCGCCTTTATAGGATCGACTATGACAAAACGTTTGGCTTTCCCATCCGCCTTGAGGATCAGGCTTGAAAAACTGCTCACATGCTGCTTGGGTCCAAAGGTAATGTTCGGACAAAGGCCTCCCATATCAAAATTCCTAATATTTTCCAGTCCTTTCACCAGGGTCTCGGGATTTAGATCCTTCCCGGCATTACGGAGTCCCTGAACCATGGCCTCAATGTATCCCCAACCGGCCAGGTACAAATAGTCCGGGTACGCGGGATTTTCCAGGGTTTTGGCTGCATCGCCGTACTTCTTGTTGATCTCCTTGATGCGTTTAATCCCCGGCAGATCCGTGTGCACCGGAGCGTAAGGCGTGACGAGCAGATAGCCGTCTGCCGCCTCACCGGTCAGGGCAAAGAGCGGCGGGACGCCTGTGGTGTTGTTCGATATTAACTGAACATCCCAGGCCATCTTGACCTTCTGCTTGATGATCGCGGCCGACTGGGGCAGGTAAGTCCAAAGTACGATGGTGTCCACATTGGCTTCCTTCATGGCATTCATGTGCGGTGTGAAATCGATGGTACCGGTCTTATAAGGAGCCTGCGCCACAAGTTTCGTCTTCATGAACGTAGCAGCTGCGCCTGCTCCTTCGAGGCCTTCCCTGCCGAAATCATCATCCTGATAGATGACACCGATCCGCGCCTTCCTATTCTTTCCCAGAACATACTCAACAGCCCGTGAAGCCATACTGAACTGAACCGTATGGGGCACAAAAACCCACTTGTTGCCCGGATAGAAGAATCCCTTGTTGGCCCCGTGGGGCATGAGGACTACCTTGTTCTCAGCGCACAGGGGCACGATAGCGCTGGAACCGGCACTGCCCAGATTGAAGGCAATGGCCAGGACCTCGTCTTTCAGGATCACTTTCTTGGCCGCATTCATCGTCGTGGTGGGAAGGATCCCATTGTCCTCGACAATCAGATCTATTTTCCTGCCGTGAATTCCGCCAGTATCATTGACCCAGGCCACATAATCCCTGAACGCATCGGCAATAGGCGGACCACCGTATTTCCCAGGTCCCGAAAGATCGACAAGACAGGCGAGCTTTATTTCCTTATCCGTAACGCCGCGTACGTCTGCTGCCCCGGCACTGTTCAGCGATATGCACAGAACAAAAGCTAACACCACACTTAATCCCCATAATCTAATTTTCATATTCTTCCCCCTTTTCATAATATGGTTTTCTTGTTTCGCCATCGATCATTCCCTACTCATCGATGGCCCATCCGCATCCGCTTTGATAAAGAATATTCCTCATCAACATCTAATTCTCTATTCTTCCTCCTTATTCATAATATAGTCTTTTTGTTACAACACGCAGTATATATAATATGAACTTTTTTACGGTGCCATCAATACCTGAATGGCCATGTCTTCCAATAGACCTTAATTCGTCGGTAGATGCCGACAAGCCCCTGGGGTTCGAACAGAAGCGTCAGGACAATAACTAAACCGAAGATGCCGAGTTTTAAATCCACCACCAAGCTGCTGAGATTGGGATACGTACTCCGTAGCACATCAGTCAGATAAACGATGCCGTGGGGGATGCCGGTGATCAGGATGGCACCCAGGATAGAACCCAGGATGGTGCCCATCCCCCCGAGAACGATCATGGCAATATAGGCGATAGACAATGTGATATCAAAGTTTCCGGGTACGATCCATTTCTGGTAATACGCCATCAGGCTTCCCGCTACGCCGGCATAGAAGGCGGCAACGGCAAAAGCCATGATCTTATATTTGCTAAGTGAAATCCCCATGGCTTCCGCCGCGATATCCCGATCGCGGATAGCTACAAAAGAACGGCCAATTTTCGTCCGGGCAAGATTCTTCGCCACGACTGTTGCTATGACCGCAAAAAACATGATCAGGTAAAAGAACTGCCGTTCCGTTTCAATAAAAAATCCTGCCGCTCCGATCTTGGGAACAGCCATGCCCCGATCTCCACTGGTAAGGTCCCAATGAAAGAGAACATACTCTATGATAAAACCAAAAGCCAAAGTCCCGAGGGCCAGGTAAAGACCCTTCAGCCGGAGGGAGGGAACACCAACGATGAGGCTAAGCCCGGCTGCCATTAAGCCGGAAAGAGGCAAAGAAATAATAAAGGGAACGCCCATTGTTCCCGCCAGCAGGCCCGATGTATATGCCCCGATCGCCACAAAGGCCCCATGCCCCAACGAAATCTGCCCCGTATAACCTATCAGGAGATTGAGGCCCAGGGCACCGATCACGGCAATCCCCATCTCGTTGAGAATACTCAGTTGATAACGTGACAACAAAAAAGGGATTAGCAGCATCGCCACGATAAAGATAACCAACCATGACCTGACCCAGAGGTTCTGAAAAAGCGCTGTATCTTCCCGGTAACTGACCTTGAAGTTCGCCATAAATATTTTTACACCCTTTCCACTTTTTCCTTGCCGAAAATCCCGTGCGGCCGGATCATCAAAACTATGATCATGATCAAAAAGGCGGCCACGTCCTTGATATCCCCCATATGGAAATTACCAAACGACATACCGCTCAGATAATTCGCTGCCAACCCCTCGATAATGCCAATAATGATACCGCCCACTATGGCCCCGCTGATGCTTACCATTCCACCGAGAATCGCCGCAGCCATGGCCTTGAGTCCCACATGGCTCATCGCAAGGCGGACAAAACTCTGCTCTGCGAGGAACATGCCCGCCACAGCCGCCACCAACCCTCCCAGCGCCCAGGCAACCATGTGAATTTTCTTCACGTTGATGCCCATGAGTCCCGCCGTATTCTGGTCTTCCGCAGAACCCCGCATGGATATTCCCAACAGAGAGCGGTTAAAAAACAAGATAACAATGACAAACAGGATGATAGACACAACAATAGTGGAGATCGAACCTTGGGCGAAGGTAATTTTACCCAGGTGAATAACCTTGTCCGTAAAAGGCGAATTGAGCGAGTAAACATCATGTCCCCAGATAAGCCCCGCGAGACACGTGAGGATGCTCGCGAGACCAACGGTGACCATGATTGTGGAAAACAATGGTTCACCCATCATTGTCCGGAAGAAGATCTGGTAAACGACCGCACCCAGAATGATGCCGCCGATCAAGGCGATAAAGAAAGCATAAATATAAGGAACGCTCATCATGGTGGCAAAGCTGTAACAGATAAAGGCACCCACCATGGCTAACTCCCCCTGGGCAAAGTTAATCACTCCTGTCGATTTGAAGATGAGAACAAAACCCAGGGCCATCAGGGCGTAAATCGCCCCCATGGACAAACCATTAAACAGAATCTCGATAATCTTTTCCATTATATTAACACCCTCTCTGAATTCTCTCCCAGCAGGACTCTTAGCGGCCGCCGTACATTTCCGATATTTCCTTAATAAACCGCTTCTCAATGGTCTGGCGTTTCACTTTCTGTGTCGCGGTCAATTCCTCGTCGTCCTGGTCCAACTCCTTCTCCAGAATTTTGAACTTCTTGACACTTTCCACATTGGCCAAACCTTCATTCGCCGCGTAAACCTCTTGCTTAATAAGCTCCTGTACCGCCTCGTTTTCAGCCAGACTCCGATAGGTCGTATAAGCAATTTTATTCTTCTGTGCCCAGTTACCCACGTTGTCGTAGTCGATTTGGATCAGCGCAGTAATGAATTTTCGGCGGTCACCGATGACGATAGCTTCCTTGATATACATACTGCATTTGAGTTTGTTTTCTATCTCTGACGGTGAGATATTCTTCCCTCCGGAGGTGATAATAATATCCTTCTTACGATCAACGATATAGAGATGGTTGTCCTCATCGAGTCGGCCAACATCTCCAGTTTTGAACCAGCCTTCGCAGATGACATCGCCAGTGGCTGCGGGATCCCGATAATATCCGACAAAGACGGAGTCTCCCTTAAGCAGAATTTCTCCATCCTCGGCCAGCTTACATTCCAAGGCTTTACAGGGCTCCCCCACAGATCCATGTTTGATTTTCACATGGGGGCCGGAAACCGTTCCGGCCGTTTCCGTAAGCCCGTACATCTCCACGGTCCGTACACCCAGCGAGCGGAAAAATGTCAGTATCTCCGGTGCAATGGGGGCCCCGCCGCTCATAAGGCAGCGGCAATTAAGCATCCCGACCTTGTCCCGGACGGATCGAAAACTCCAGAGATAACCTAACGCGTATAACAAAAGTAACTGCAGCGGAACCTTCTCGTTGTTCATTCTGTAGCTCGATACCCTACGGCCCACGGGCTGCCAGAAGTTATACATGAATTTCTTAAAACGCGTCGTGTCCCCCATCCTGATTTGTACGCTGGAGTAGAGCTTTTCTAAGATGCGGGGGACAGCGGCAAAGAATGTAGGACCAATCTCCTGGATATTCTGCTGAACCGTATCGATCGATTCAGCAAAATTCACCGTATAGCCGAAAACCAGCGGCATGGCCATGGAGAGGTTTCTCTCGAAGATATGACACAGCGGCAAATAGGAAAGCAAGGTATCCCGATCGGTAAAGCGCAATACCGGCTGCAGGCCGTTGACAATCTGGTGAATAATATTCCGGTGCGAAATCATGGCGCCCTTGGGATGCCCCGTCGTTCCGGAAGTATAGACGATAAAGGCCACATCTTCAGCCTGGACCTGCGCAACAAGACGGGTAAAAGCATCCGGGTTTTTGCGGAGAGCTTCCCTGCCTAAAGCTTCAACATCTTTATAGCTGATGATCAGTGGTTCATTGTATTGACGCAACCCTTTTATGTCGATGACGATGATCTTTTGCAGCAGGGGCAATTCTTCCTTGACTGCCAGCACCTTGTCCGCCTGTTCCTGATCCTTGACGATGACAAACCTCGATTCGGAGTGATCGAGAATATATTTCACCTGATCAGCCGAATTTGTGGGATAAATACCGACCGCTACTCCACCCAGACTCTGGATCCCCAAGTCGGCAAAAATCCATTCCTTGCAGTTCTCGCCTAAAATCGAGGCCTGATCTCCTTTTTTCATGCCCAGGTACGTAAGTCCCAGACAGATTTCACAGACCTTTTCCAGGTACATATTCCAGGAGATTTCCTGCCAGATGCCTTTGAACTTTTCCCGCATGGCAACCCGGTCTTGATAAAGCTCCGCTTTTTCCAGCAGAAGCTTCGGTAATGTCGTATTTACCCTCTCCATGAATGTTGCTCCACACGCCTACTGATAATTGTTAAAATCGTCCGGTCCTTATTTGTCATCTCCCAAATAGGCCTTGACTACCTCCGGATTCGAACTTACTTCTCCGGGTGTGCCTTCAGCGATTTTCGTACCGAAATTAAGGACAGTAACCCGATCGGACAGATCCATGACCAGCCCCATGTCGTGTTCGATCAACACAACCGTTATATCCATTTCTTCATTGATATCGATTATGTATCTGGCCATATCTTCCCGCTCTTCCAGATTCATTCCGCTGACGGGCTCGTCAACTAAAAGAAGCTTCGGTTTCATAGCCAGAGCCCGCGCCAACTCAACCCGCTTCTGGAGTCCATAGGACAGGCTATTTACGGGAGACTTCCGCACACGCTGCAAATCAAGAAACTCGATCACATCTTCCACGGCATCGCGGTTTTGAACCTCCTGCCGCTGGCATCCGCCGAGGTATATTGCCGCCCCTAAAAGTCCATATTTCATGAGATGAACCCGCGCGGACATCAGATTGTCTAGCACGGTCATTCCCTTGAAAAGAGCAATATTCTGAAAAGCCCTGGCCACGCCCATCTGCGCAATCCGGTCCGGCTTTACCCCGATCAACTCCCTATTTTCAAACCGGATGCTCCCCTGTTGAGCTTTGTAGATACCGCTGATACAATTGAAGATGGTTGTCTTGCCGGCCCCATTCGGCCCGATGATCGAATAGATTTCCCCTGACTGCACACCGAAGGAAACATTCCTAATGGCCTTAATTCCACCGAAGCTCATGGAAAGATCCGCTATCTCCAGTTGAAACGATTTATCCTGATTTATGACAGCCATCTTTTCCTTCTTTTGTAATGTTTAACTTCCCGGAAGCTCTTTTTGGCACCCACATCCGTCAGGCCAAGGTAAAACTCCCTGATATCCCTGTTTTCACGCAATACTTCACTCGGTCCTTCCATCACAATTCTGCCGTTCTCCATGATGTAACCGTAATGGGCGATCGATAAGGCAACATTAGCGTTTTGCTCCACCAGTAGAATGGCCACGCCTCTTTCTTTATTGATGGTGCTGACGATTTCAAATATTTCTTTCACAACCAAAGGCGCCAGGCCGAGGGATGGCTCGTCTAGCATAATGAGTTTTGGTTCGGCAACAAGGGCTCGCGCAATGGCCAGCATTTGTTGTTCGCCACCGCTCAGATAGCCCGCCTGCTGGCGATGCCGTTCCTTGAGTATCGGAAAATAGCTGAGAACCATTTCCTCATTTCGAGAAAAATTCTTTCTCTCCTTGAGGGCATAGGAGCCAATTAGGATATTCTCCTGCACTGTCAGTTCGGCGAAAATCCTGCGGCCTTCCGGAACCTGAGAGATACCCAGGGAAACAACCTCATGGGGTTCCAGATCACCGATATCCGTGCCATCAAACTCCACTTTGCCGTCTTCAATATCCAGATCAAGGGTTTTTCTGATTCCGGAAATAGTATTAATAGTGGTAGTCTTGCCGGCGCCGTTGGCACCGAGAAGAGCGACAATGCGTCCTGCCGGAACCTGAAGGGAGATACCTTTTAAGGCCATGATGATATCATTATAGGTGGTTTCCAGATTGGTAATACTGAGCATACTCCCCCGTCGATCTTTGATGAGACATAACTTTCGGTGTTGCGAAAGTCTAGCGGCGTTTTTTTTGCATGTCAAGTGGTTTTAACACATTTGTTAACGCATTGCCTGCAACTCCAGAGACATGATCACCGGATTTATTCTACTACGGCATCAGCCCCAAAACTATTAACATTCAGAGTGGTAACATACTCAAGTCGAAATCCGGCGTCCGTATACTCTGCTATCTTACTGGGGTAATTATCGATAATGGATTTTTTTAGTCCACCAGCATATCCATGTACGCCCGATACCGCTTGCCCCGTTCCGGTGATGCCGGCGCTTCGATGTGCAAGAGGATCGCCCGCCTATAGGAATCCAGGAGCACCCGCGTCTGTTCATGCGTGGGCGTATGGGGAGGACAGCAATATCCCATGCCGTAGCCGGGGCAGCCGA
>Ga0247842_10002442_pt1 | contig 27578 bp, 25 predicted proteins | sample LaCruzMarch2015__3_FD_192411 | JGI IMG/M metagenome (GOLD analysis project Ga0247842, IMG submission 192411) | Freshwater microbial communities from meromictic Lake La Cruz, Castile-La Mancha, Spain - LaCruzMarch2015_19m | ecosystem: Environmental > Aquatic > Freshwater > Lake | place: Spain...
TAGATAGGGTGATCTCAGTCAACTCCATGCCATCACTCTCCACCTTCGCTGTGGCCGTTGCCTTGAAGGGAACCACCCCATCGTGCGGGTACTTAGGCATCCCCTCGTACAGGGTCATGCTTAAATCGATCACATGTTTCATCTAGAGCTTTCCTCCGATTTCATAAGAATATCAACTATGCTGCCAATACTAGCGAATAAGCCAACCGGTTGGCAATGGATCATCATCTTCCAGCATAAACTGGTCCATCCCAGTGATAAAAGTCCTTCCCTGTATTTCTGGTATTACAGCTGGGGTTGATCCCACTAAACAAGTTCTGATTGCTTTGCCTTTATAAATAGTGCCTAGGATACCTTCGCAAACAATCTCGTCTCCAATCTTCATATTTCCCTTGGAAACCTCCATGCCTACTTTGGCACAAGTCCCTGACGCGCATGGATCCCGAGCCACTTGGCCGTCTCCATAAACCAATAAGGTGCGCATCTGGGCATCCGATCGAAGCGGTTTGTCTAAAACCTCAATCAAGTCTACAGTATGCTCTCCAGGAATCTCAGGGTGGTTCCATGTGCGGGGATGCAGCTGTGTTTTGATCTCCATAGCTAAGGAAACTAGGCGAGGGATGTTGTTTTCATTTATTTCCAGGCCGAGATCGGAGGCTTTGACAAACGCAAAGTAGTTCCCGCTGTAGGCAACATCCACGGGAATAGAACCAATGGATGTAGCGATCCTTACTCCCGCTTCCACAAGAAAGGAAGGAACTGCTTCTACAGCGATTGAAAGAACTTCTCCAGGAATTGGACGAGCACTCACGACTCCTGCAGGGATTTCCACTCGAACTATTCCGCCCTTATCTTTCGCTTTTAGCCCCATTAGCTTGAGCATCACCGTGACGGCTGCGATAACGCCGTGCCCACAGAAGTCTAGATATCCATCAGTATCCATGAACAATAATCCAAAATCACACTCATCCCGTATCGAATCAGTAAACACCGCACCAAACATATCCTTGTGTCCCCGTGGTTCATGCATGAGGAAACGGCGAATATCATCATATGTGTGTTCGAAAAACTCCTTTTTTTCACGCATGCTGACATGAGGAAATGGGGGAAAACCTGCTATCACTAGTCGGGTAGGATCACATTCGGTATGGGTATCAACGCACCACAAAGTTCGACTTATTCTCATCGCAATCACCCCTTCTCCATTTCAGTTTGTCCTTCTGATAATCTTATGATCGGTAACAACTCTCTTCTCTTTCTAGGACGTGCTGTTTTATTAGATTTACCTCTTTCAGTCAGAATGTCAAAGGCAGATATCTAAAAGTTACTGTCAACGTTTAGTCGATCTATCTTTCGCAGCTCTTCTCTCATCGTGGTCACATGGTTCCCTAACAGATTCCCCGTAGACTGGTCAGGTTTCGCAGCGCCTGAGCCCAGGGACGATTGGCATGGGGTCCGGAGAGTGCCGGGAGACTGTAATGAAGGGTCTCTTCTCCCTTCCGCTTCCAGGGCCGGCGAAGTTTGTCCTGCGCTTTCCCTTCGACCTCCAGGGAAAGAGGTTTGCAAAGGTGTCTCTTCCTCATCCACTGACCCAGCTCGCCGTTGGACCGCAGGGCCAGGATCTTGGCCAAGCGATGGGCCCCCTCTATGCTCCAGCTCATTCCTCTTCGCTTGAAGCGACGAGCCAGGATCTTGTCGATGTTGCCCTCCACGGTGCCCAGGGTGGGCAGTTTCTTGCGCTCCTCCTCGGAGAGAGGAAGGCGTAAACGGTAATCCAGCAGACCGTCGGCATTGTCTTTCAGGTAACCCTTCAATTGTTCGAGGCGTTCCTCTTTCTCCCCTCCCTTGGCCACCGTCTCCTGAAGGTCGCTCAAGGTTCCCAGGACAGCTTCCAAGTTCCCGCTTGTGGCTTGCTCGAAAAGAGACCTCCAGCTGGGCAGGGGGGTAGCCCGGGCGATGGCTCGGGTAAGATGGTGGCGGTCCAGTTGGAAGAGGACAGGGGATAAGTATTCCATCCCCTCCTTGGTCCAGGCAGCGCCATCCGCTCTCAGGACATACTGCTTGACCTGGGCCAAGTCGTAGTGGCTATCCAGTTTCAGGAGGAAGCCGCTCCAGAAGTCGGCGGACTTGTGCAGGCCGGCGAAGGCTTCCTTGCCGACCAAAGCGAAGCGGCCCTTGCCGATCGGTTCTTTTCCTTCGTAGGCATAGGCCAGCTTGATCTCCGCTTTCCTGCGCCTGGCTCGCTGGAGAGAGATGAAGACCCCGTCCGCCTCGATGAAGAGAGGAGAGGCCACCTTCTGGCCGTGATGTTCGGGCAGGACGCCGTTTTCCTCCAACTGCCGGCGAGTTTCTTCTTCCTCCTGGTGACGGGCTTCCCCCAGGGCGGTGACCCGTTTCTGGATGGTGGCGTGGCTGGGGGGCGTCTGACAGTAGGGGGCGAGGATCCGTTGCGCCTGGCGGTAGGAGAACTCACTGCCTAACTGCGCCAGGCGCAACTGCAGGGAGGGGGTGGCCTGGACCCGGGGCTGCCAGCCGAGGGCTTGGTCGAGGAGGAAGCAGGTCTTCCCCCGTGGGTTCTGGTAAAGGGCTCGCTGGATCAGGACCGGGCCGAAGAGGGTAACCAGGGTGCGCTTTCGGTAGCCGACCACTTTCCAGCCGGCGGGGCAACGTTCCCGCAGCTCGTCATCGAGCCATTCCATATCCTTCCACTGTTCGATCCCCTCCAATCCCTTCCACTTTCCATTCCTAACCCTATCTTCTCTTTGTTCGTTCCCTTCCATCTCTTTCCACTTTCCATTCCTATCCCTATCCTTGTCTTTGCGAAGCTCTTGCAGTACCTTTTTCATCGGAGACCTCCTGAATCGCTCGTGTCTTTCCAGAGCTGCGATAGATTCAACGAGGTCTCTCTTCTTTAGACCTCCGGTCAATTCGGGCAACCTCCAGGGACCTATTCATCGACCAGGATTTTACGCTACCTACTAGGAAGAAGCAGGGTTTAAAATCATTATCTGCTTCTTCCTATGCTACAGCCTTTAGATTAACAGTTAGTCTACAGAGACTGAGTTTTTTGTTTTTCTAATATACCCTTACACTTTACGGGGAAACGTGAGGATTATGTTTATCCAACCAAAGAGCCCACCAATCACTGCCGTCATACACGCCCAGCCAAAACAAATCCAAGGGTTAACCAAGAGGTTGGTACCAGCTGGATAGAAACTAGTCGCGAAGATCGCGATAGTCTGGGAAACACCCATGAACACTGCTATGGTTCCTGTAGTGAAACCTTTCCACCATCTCATGCCATAAATCACAAGGCAGAGAAAGACGAGGAAACCAATATAGGGCGCTACATCAGGGATAATGTTGAAATTAACCCCTATCATCCAGGTGAAGATGGCAAGTGTCGAGCAGAGCGAACCCCAGGCAAAGCAGGGTAATATTAGACTAAGAATGACCTTTGGCTTGGCACCAAAGAGGAAGTATGTAGCCCAGGTAGTGAATGCAGCCCATACTGGGATCTTATAATCTCCCAGATAAAGAACCAACGGCAAGGACGCGGCGGAAACTACGCCAACAGCTAACCAAAAGGGAAAGGTCTCTCTCGTTTTTTGCTCAGACATTCATTGCCTCCTTCAGTGAGTTTGAACTGATACTTGTTCTCTCGCTAGATGATTGTACATGCACGAAATTGGATTTAGCATAAAATATCCCTTGTGCCTGCAACGAATCTTCTTAGTCAATAATCACCCTCTTTCTGAGTCTTCTATATTTATGATACTTGACTCTTGTTTTGTATATCATGCTGCCCGGAAAATCAATAGTTTCTTAGTCTTTTTTGTCCCTTCTGGAATGGCTTCTCCCCTGCGTTCGGTATTCAGGTGTGCAGGATCTGGCCACACCAGTCTTTCAGCGTATGGCGATGGCTGGCTACGTAGGGAATCTGTTAGGGAACCAAGTGACCACGATGAAAGAAGAGCTGCGAAAGATAAATCGACTAAACGTTGACAGAAACCATTTACACCGTTACGCACAAAAAGAGGAAAAGAAAAGGGATTTCAGGTAGAATCATGGGCGAGTACAAGATGTCGATGAGAACGAGAAGGGTCACGCTAGCCAGCAAGTTTATCCTGGAGCTATATAGTTTTTTCCTCACTCTGGGATCTGCTGTCACTTGCTTGTTCGCTGCCGCTCAACCCGCACGCAACCTTCTTCGGGAAGAGTTGGAGTCTTTTGACCTGGAAATCTCCAGTTGGATCCGCGCCAACCCCACGCGCAACAAAGACCGCCTGATGCGCCTGGCTTCCTCCCTGGGAGAGAATGTGGTCTTCAGTCTGATCGCCCTCCTCGCCGCAGGGATCCTCTTTCTGGTTGGCGCCAGATGGGAAGCCTTGGCAATCTGTACCGTCGCGGTCGTCAGCGCTGTGGCCGTAGGCATCCTGAAGCTTGTCTTCAGCCGCCCGCGCCCGGATGAGGGCGGCTGCCAGGTTCGCACCTTCGGCACCAGCTTCCCCAGCGGTCACGCCAATAGCTGCGCTGCTTTCTACCTATTGCTGGCCTTTGTCCTTTATCAATTCGTCCCACCCCAATTGCGATGGTTGTTGATGGCCTTCGCCCTGGCTGTGGTTTTTCTCGTTGGGCTCAGCCGCATCTATCTTGGCGCTCACTACGCCAGCGATGTTCTGGCTGGCTTCGCCACCGGAGGGGCCATCGCTCTGGTAACCGGTTTGGCTTTTGGCCTCTACCGGTTTCCGTTGGCTCACTGGTTCTCCGCCCTGATCCCTTAGCCTCCTGGTTCCTTCATCGTTTTATTCGTTGCGCCCCCCTCCCTTAGTGCTTGAACCCATACTTGTCGTGAGCGGGGACCATCGAATTCAGCAAAGAAAATCCCTTGCCAGGTTCCCAAGAACAGCTCCCCCTTGCTGACGGGAACCAGCAGAGAGATCCCAGTCAACGTTGACTTGATGTGCGCTGCTGAGTTCCCCTCGCTGTGACGATAGGACCCAAGCACCGGCGCCAGCCGCTCCAGGTGAGCTAGAATGTCCTCACTCACGGAAGGGTCCGCATTTTCGTTGACCACCAACCCTGCCGTGGTGTGAGGCACGTAGACCAGCGCCGCCCCTTCCGCCAAGCCCAGAGCGTGAATGGCCTGCTGTACGCGGGCGGTGATTTCCAACAGCTCTTGCGGCCGTTGCGTTCTCAGCTGCAGAATATGCATCTTTAATCCTCCTCAGTCAGGTGCCCTCAGTATAGCTGTTGCTTTCCAATGGGGCTCAGCTGTGGACTGCCCATCGGAACAATAGCCAAAGAGCAGGCTTTTCTGCTACAAATGATTAATGGAAAAAACGGGATGAACTCACAGTGGAAGGACAGCTCGTACGCGAAAACCGGGGAGGGAACGGCCGGATCTGCTTTGTTGGTTTTTCGCGTCGGGGATCGTCGCTGTGCCCTATCCCTAGGCGTGGTGGAGCGAGTTGTGCGAGCTGCTGCAGTGACACCGCTTCCCCATTTGCCGGAAACAATCCTGGGGATGATTGACATCCAAGGAGAGGTTTTGCCGGTCATCGACCTTCGCATCGCCCTGGGCCTTCCCGTCCAACCCCTTTCCCCTGAGGATCAATTCATCGTCGCCCACACTCCGGTGCGCCGGCTAACCCTGGTGATTGATGAAGCCCTGGAGGTTCATCATTGTTTTCCTGAAAATGTGACGGCTTCCTCGCCTATCTTTCCCGGAAGTGACCCGGTCCAAGCCATCGTGCGGGATGAGCAGGGGTTGATCCAAGTCCTCGACTTGGATCAACTTCTGAACCAGGCGGAGGAAAAAGCCTTGGTTGCTGCCTTGGAGTCATGATGAATCCTTCCCTGGTAGCTGCGCCTCCTCTGACGCTGGAGCCTCAGCTCCTGGAACGCGTTGGCCAGGCCTTGTCAGGTGTTATCGGGCTGCAGTTTCCTCCCGACAAGTACAGCGATTTGGAGCGCGGCTTGCACTCAGCGGCTGCTGATTTCGGCTTTGCGAAAGCGGAGCCTTTTGCCCAATGGCTGCAAGTAACCATCCTTTCACCCGAACAGATCGGCCTTCTGGCTGGCCATCTCACCATCGGTGAGACTTTTTTCTTCCGTGATTCAGCAGCTTTCCAGGCTTTGGAGGCGCAGGTCCTCCCGGCTCTCTTGAAGGAACAATCGGACAAAAGCAAGCGCTTGGTCATTTGGAGCGCCGGATGCGCCACCGGCGAAGAACCGTACTCCCTGGCCATCTTGCTTCACCGCCTGGGCGTCTTTCAGGAAGGATGGGACGTGCGCATCCTGGGGACTGACCTAAATCCCTCTTTCCTTCACACCGCGGAGGACGGGAGCTACGGCAACTGGTCCTTCCGCAATGCGCCTCCGTGGTTGAAGACAGATTGCTTCGTCGAAGAGAAACCGGGTCACTGGAGAATCCTCCCGGTATTTCGAGAGAGGGTCCGTTTCGCTTCCTGGAACCTAGCAAGCCCAAATTTTCCCTTCCACTTGCTGCAGTCTGCGACAGTCCACCTACTTCTCTGCCGCAATGTGATGATTTATCTTACTGAGACGGCTCGAGCGCAGGCCGCGACTCTTTTTCAATGGGCTTTGGCCGACAATGGTTGGCTGGTCACCAGCCCCACTGAGACATCGGCCAACTTGGCCCGCTTTTTCCGCCCAATCCTCTTCGATGGGTTCTTCGGATACCAGAAAAGCTCCTCCCCTGAAACGGGTACATCAATCGCCGCTTTCGTTGGAACAGGCTCAACCGCGGTAGATGATGGCTCGCGTAGGGGCGGGTTTCAAACCCGCCCCCTAGACAGCTCGCGGCAGCTGAACAGCCCCCGGCAGGGTGTTCTGCCGAAAACGCCCCAGGTCTCACCAGCTCTCCGTCCACCGCTCCACCCTCCCCACGCCGTGTACCGCGAAAAAAGTCCCTACCTATCCACTGGTTTGCAGGATTCCGTTCTGCCACAAGCGGAGGAACTGGCTCACGAGATGAAGTATGGCGAAGCCGTCGCCATCCTCCGGGCGGACCTCAACCTGGAGCGAGAACCTCGCGCTTTGACGTTGTTGGCTCGTTGCCTGGTCAACCAGGGGGAGAAAGCCGAGGCGCTTCAGTGGTGCCGCAAAGCCGTCCTTCAAGACAAACTGGATCCTCGCACGCAATATCTTCTGGCCACCATTTTGATCGAGCAGGGAGAGCAGGAAGAAGCCTTTGCTGTTCTGCGCAAAGCCCTTTATCTGGACCCTGGCTTTGTCCTGGCCCATTATATGGCCGGCAATCTCCAACTTGAGGCGGGACAAACACAAAAAGCCCGCCGTCATTTCCAGCAGGCGCTTGGTTACCTGGAACGATACGCCCCGGACGAGACCCTTCCTGAGGGAAGTGACTTAACTGTTGGCCGCTGGCTGGAGATCATTGCCCCCTTGGCTGTACAGGAGGAACCCTGATGCCTGCAGGCAGCTCTGGAGAGATTCTTCGTCTTCGAGCCCAGGCGCTTCGCCGAAAACCGGCTCCGGTCGAACAGGAGGAGGGAACCCTGCAGGTTTTGGCCTTCCGTTTGGCAGACGAGTTGTATGGCCTGGAGACCGTTCACGTGCGCGAGGTGGTTCCCTTGCGCAGCCTGGTCCCGGTACCATGCACTCCTCCTTTTGTCCTCGGCTTGATCAACCTGCGCGGTCAGATCCTTTCCGTGGTGGACTTGCGCAGGATCTTCGGACTCCCAGCGGGAACCTGCGAAGACAGCAACCCAGTGATTGTGGTACATCGTGAGGGGATCGAGTTCGGCCTCCTGGCCGAGTCAGTGTTGGGACTTCGCAGCCTCCGCATTGGAACCTTGCAGACAGAATTGCCGACCTTGGGCGGAATCGGCGCCGAGTTCCTGCGAGGGGTCACTGCTGAAGGCCTGATCTTATTGGATGGCATCAAGCTTATTAGTAGCCCTCATCTGCTGGTGCAGGAAGAGGTCTCGTGAACTCGGTTTCAAAAAGATCCCCAATGATGATCTTGAATTACAACCTTGTATGTAATCACCATTTGTCTAAACCCAGAAGAAGGAGACTACTGAAGTGGACTCGACCGTGATTCGCCAGCAAAGAGGGTTGTTCAATAGCCTGCAGGTTCGACTGATGCTGATTTTTCTGGTGGTCACGCTGATTCCTATTGCCGCCATCGGGTACTTGTCCTTCGCTGATGCGCAAGCCATCCTCGAGGATCAAGCCTTTTTGAAACTGGAGGCGGTGCGGGACACGAAAAAAGAACAAATCCTGGATAACTTCACCCAGCGGATCGCTCAAGCTGAATTCGCGGCGGGGAGCATCGAAACCGCACAAGCGATGGTCCTGCTTCAACCCTACCACGAGGCTGCCCCGGCCGATGGCTCGTTGAACGTCTCCACCCCCTCCTACCTGGCCCTCTACAATCAGGTTGATCCCCTTTACCGCCCCTTCTTGGAAGTGATGCATTTGCGCGACCTGCTGCTGATCTGCGGACCTCACGGGCATGTACTGTACAGCACCTCCAAAGAGAGCGACTTGGGGACCAACCTGGTCACCGGTCCCTACAAAGATAGCGGCCTGGCCCGACTATGGCAGAAAGTGCGCTCGTCACGGAAAGTGGCTATGGAGGACCTGACGCACTATGCACCCTCCGGTGAACCGGCCCTCTTCGTGGGCGCCCCCGTCCTGGACAAAGCCACTGGCGCAGTAACCGGCGTGGTGGTTCTTCAACTGGGCAACGACCGCCTCACCGCTCTGGTCAGCCAAAAGGCCGGCATGGGGTCCAGTGGGGAAGTGCTGGTTATTGGCCAAGATAGCTTGATGCGCTCGGACACCACCAGGGGCGGCAAGATCCTGGAGACAAAAGTTGCCAGCCTGGCTGCCCAGGAGGCACTGCAGGGAAAAACGGACCATTTCTTGGCCACGGACTACCAAGGTGACCTGGCCCTGATCGCCTATACGAATCTGGGCTTGAGAGAGATTCCAGGCTTGGGCGCGGATTTTGACTGGGGCTTGATTGCCAAGATCGATGAGGCCGAAGCCTACGCTTCAATCACCCTGCTGGGAAACCAGATCCTGCTGATCGCCGGCATCGCAGCCCTTCTCGTTCTTCTGGTGTCCTTCTTCGCCGCTCGCTGGATCGCAGCCCCGATCCGGTCGATAGCCATAGCAGCGGCTCGCGTCACCGAGGGAGACCTCACCGTAGAATCAGCTTCCTCCCGCCGCAGCGATGAGATCGGCACACTAGCCCGGACCTTCAAGGGAATGGTAGACGCTCTTCGTTCGCAGGTACAGGCCATCCATGCCGGGGTCAACTCCCTGGCTTCCACCAGTGCGGAGATCCAGGCCACGGTCTCTCAATTGGCGGCCAGCGCCACCCAATCGGCGGCAGCCGTCAGTGAAACCACAGCGACCGTGGAAGAAGTGCGCCAGACGGCCAAGTTGGCCAGTCAAAAAGCACGCCAGGTATCGGAAAGCTCCCAGGGGGTAGCTCAGGTCTCCCAACGGGGTGAACAATCTGTGAACCAGGCGGCAGACGCCATGACCCAGATCCGCGAGCAGATGAACTCCATCGCCGCCAGCATCCTTCGCCTCTCCGAACAAAGCCAGGCCATCGGTGAGATCATCGCTACAGTCAACGATGTCGCCGAGCAATCCAACCTTCTGGCTGTCAACGCGGCCATCGAGGCGGCCAAAGCCGGGGAACAAGGCAAAGGCTTTGGCGTGGTGGCGCAGGAAATCCGCAACTTGGCCGAGCAGTCCAAGCAGGCCACTACCCAGGTCCGTTCCATCCTCAACGATATCCAGAAAGCGACCAGCACGGCAGCCATGATCACCGAACAAGGAAGCAAGGCGGTCGAGGCAGGCGTCTTCCTCTCCACCGAAGCCGGACAGTCCATCTTGCAGCTCGCCGGCGGGGTGGAGGAAACGGCGCAAGCAGCCACCCAGATCGCCGCCTCCAGCCAGGAGCAGTTAATCGGGATGGAACAAGCTGCGCAAGCGATGGAGAGCATCAAACAGGCCAGCGCGGCCAATGTCGCCTCGACCAGGCAGTTGGAGACGGCAGCCAAAGATTTGAATATCCTCGGCCAGCAGTTGAAACAGCTTGCGGAGAGGTACAAGGTCTAGCAGGAAATGACCGGGGAAGAAGAATTCCTGGCCAAGTTGAGGGAGACCTTCCAGGTGGAGGCCGAAGAACATTTGCAGGCCATCACCGCTGCCCTCCTTCGCTTGGAACAGGATCCTCCCTCACTAGATACGGCTTTCCTGGTCGAACAGGCTTTCCGGGAGATGCACAGCCTGAAGGGAGCGGCCCGGGCGGTCAACCTGGGAGAAGCGGCGACCCTTTGCCAGTCCATGGAAACCACTCTATCGTCATGGAAGAAGGGCGAGCTTTCTCCTGAACCATCCCTCTTCGATCAGTTGCATCGAGGGTTGGACCAAGTTCGTTCTCTTCTGGCCATCGCTCCTTCCGCCAGGGAACCTGTTCCCGCGATAGTGCGTGAAGAGAAGATCGTTTCGATATCACGGAAAGAGTCGTCTGCGGCCAACAGGGAGACCCCCCCCACGGGTAGTCCTTTCAAACCTGCGGCCGGGGAAGCCCCCATCTATCACGCCCCCTCCTTCTCGGAGACCATCCGCGTATCGGCCGCCAAGTTGGACCAGCTATTATTGGAGGCAGAGGAACTGCTCTCAGCCAAATTGGCCTGGAGTCAACGAACGGGGGAATTGCGGGAGATCCTCGTTCTCCTGGAACAGTACCGAAAGGAACAAAGAGTTTCTTCGCCGCATCACCCAACCTCACCGGAGACCTTGCGTTGGACCACAGAGACCCCAGCAACTAAACAGCTCCCGGCAGGGTGTTCTGACACACTCGCCTCTCGCCTGTCTTCGCTGGAGCTGGCCATGCAGGAAGATACCCGTTCCCTGGCAGGGATGGTGGACCAGTTGCTGGAAGAGGCCAAGAAACTCCTTCTCCTGCCTTCTGCCACGCTGCTGAGCCTCTTCCCGAAGCTGGTTCGGGATCTCTCCCGGGAACAGAAGAAAGAGGTGGAACTGCGCATTCAGGGGGGGGAGATCGAGATCGACAAGCGCATCCTGGAGGAGATCAAAGATCCCCTCATCCATCTTCTACGCAACGCCATCGATCACGGCATCGAGCGCCCGGAAAGCCGCATTGCCGCGGGCAAGCCTCCCGCTGGAACCATTCATCTTCAGGTCACCCAGGTGGGAAACAAGGTAGAGGTGCTGGTGGCTGACGATGGGGCAGGGATCGATCCCCATCAAGTGCTGACCTCGGCTGTCTCCTGTGGCCTGCTTGGCGAGGCTGAAAGCCTGGCGCTCACTGAGAAAGAAGCGCTGGCTTTGGTTTTCCGCTCCGACCTCAGTACCGCAACAAGGGTAACCGAAATCTCCGGGCGCGGCCTGGGTTTGGCCATCGTGCGTGAAAAAGCGGAAAAACTGGGTGGTCAGGCTTCGGTGGAAAGCAGGCTCGGGCAAGGATCCTCCTTTCGCCTCTTGTTGCCCATTACCCTTGCCCGTTTTCGTGGCGTGCTGGTGAGCGCCGGCGGGAGAATGCTGGTGATCCCCACGGCACATGTCGAGCGCGTCCTGCGCGTCCGCCAGGATGAGGTGCGCAAGGTGGAGGGCAAAGAGATGCTGGCTTTGGGTGGGGAACCGCTTGCTTTAGTGCATTTGGCGGATGTTCTGGAGCTTCCTGCCAACAGTGCGAAAGCCCCGCCGGCTGCCAGCTTCCCTGTCTTGATCCTCACCGCGGCAGGGCAACGAATTGCTTTCCAGGTCGACCAGGTCCACTCCGAGCAGGAGGTGCTGGTGAAAAGCCTGGGCAAACAATTGGCCCGGGTGCGCAACGTAGCCGGGGCCACTGTTTTGGGAACGGGAAGGGTCGCCCCTATCCTCAATGTCCCCGACTTGCTAAAATCCGCCAGGATCACGCTGCCGCGGGCTATCGAGCTGCCGGGAGCTGAGATGGCCGGGGCGTCTCCCCGTCTGGAGCCTGTGGCAACAAAACGCCGACGGGCTTCGATCCTGGTGGTGGAGGACTCGATCACCTCGCGCATGTTGCTGAAAAACATCCTGGAGGCAGCGGGATATTCCGTACGTACGGCGGTGGACGGCATGGATGGTTGGACCGCCCTCAAGAGCGAGCCCTCCGATCTGGTGGTGAGTGACGTCGATATGCCGCGCATGGATGGCTTCGCTTTAACCCAAGCCATCCGCAGCGATCCGAAAGTCAGCAATCTGCCGGTGGTGCTGGTAACCGGGAAGGAGACCCGGGAAGATCGCGAGCGGGGGATCGACGCCGGGGCAAATGCCTACATCGTCAAGAGCAGCTTCGACCAAGGCAACCTGTTGGAGGTCATCCGCGGCTTGCTATGAGAAGAGAACTGCTCCCATGATCCGGGTTCTGATCGTTGACGATTCGCCCACCGCCCAGCAGCTCTTAAACCATCTGCTCTCCCAGGATCCGGGCATTGAGGTGATCGGCATCGCCAAAGACGGGAAGGAAGCTTTGGCTAAAGTCTCGGCACAGCACCCCGATGTGGTGACGATGGATGTGGTGATGCCCGGCATTGATGGGATCGAGACCACCCGCGCCTTAATGGAGAACAATCCCCTACCGATTATCGTGGTCAGCAGCGTCCTCAATCAAAAAGAAGTCAACCTCACCTTCCAAGCCTTGGCGGCAGGCGCCTTGGGAGTAGTGGACAAACCAACCAGCGCCTTGCCCAGCAGCGAATCCGGCAGGCGTTTGCTCCAGATGGTGAAAGCCATGGCGGAAGTGAAGGTGGTGCGACGCCGCCTAAAAGTAAGCTTACCGAATGACGCAGTACTGCCCCCGATCCTCAATGCGGTAGAAAAACCTAGCAAGGTCGGCTTCCGCGGAATCGCCATCGGCGCCTCCACCGGGGGGCCATCCATCCTGGCCCACATCTTGAGTGAACTGCCTGGGGATTTCCCCCTGCCCATACTGATTGTGCAACACATCTCCCAGGGCTTCATCCAGGGTATGGTGGATTGGTTAAAAGACTCCGCCCGCTTGACAATCGAGTTGGCGCAGCAGGCCGCCCCTCTTCTGCCGGGCCATGTCTACCTTGCACCGGATGATTGGCAGTTCGGGTTGAATAGCGCAGATCGTGTCACTTTAAGCAAGGACCCTCCGGAGAATAACCTTCGGCCCTCGGTCTCCTACCTCTTCCGCTCCGTGGCCAAGCAATGGGGGGAGCAGAGCATTGGCGTGCTTTTAAGCGGGATGGGCAGCGACGGCGCTCGCGAGTTGGGAGCCATTCGCCGGCAGGGCGGGGTGACGATCGCGCAAAACGAGGAGAGCTCTGTTGTCTTCGGCATGCCAGGCGCAGCAGTGGCCATAGGAGCCGTTGATTTTCTCCTGGGGCCGGAGCAGATCGTCACGACCCTGGAAAGCCTGGCTCATCAATCCACGTCTGGAAGATGAGGGTATCGAAATGAAGAACTTGCTGTCTCAGGCTGAAATCATCCGGATTCTGATCGTCGAGGATAGCCTCACCCAAGCAGCCGTGTTAGATCACGTCTTAACAAGAGAGGGGTACCGGGTAGAAGTGGCCCGAAACGGCCGGGAAGCTTTGGAGAGACTGATTGCCAGCCCCGCCCAATTGGTTATCTCCGATATCGTGATGCCAGAGATGGACGGTTTTGAGCTTTGCCGGAGGATACGGATCCATGAGAAAACACATCAAATTCCGATCATTTTATTGACCGCGCTGACCGACCCAAAAGACATCATTCAAGGCCTTACGGCCGGGGCTAGCAATTTCATCACCAAACCATACAAGAATGAATATCTTCTGGAACGAGTGCGCAATGTCCTGGCTCACCAAGCGTTGAAAGAAGAAGAACCTTCACGAATCGGTCTGGAGTTCATTATCAACGATCAATCTCATCTTCTATCAGCAGACAGGATGCAGATCGTTGACCTTCTTTTGTCCACCTTCGAGACGGCAGTGCAAAAAAACCTGGAACTGCAGCGCGTCAACGAGGAATTAATGGAAGCCCAACGCCGCCTGGGAGAACAGGCGGAGGAATTGCGCATGCTCTCCTTGACGGACGAGTTGACCGGTCTTCCCAACCGCCGTGCTTTCACCACCTTGGGTGATCACGAGATGCGAGTCGCTCAGCGCTCGGGCGATTGGATCTTCCTCCTCTACCTGGATGTCGATCAATTCAAGCAGATCAACGATACGCTCAGCCACGCAGTCGGCGACCAGGCTTTGAAGGATGTCGCAACCGTGCTGCGGAGCGCCTTTCGATCCTCAGACATCGTCGCTCGTCTTGGTGGAGATGAATTTGTGGTGCTGGTAAGCGGGGAAGAGGAAGATTTCCCTCGGGAAGCCGGTCGGCGCGTACATGACGCAGTGGCGGTTTTCACTCAGGGCAACCCCCGTCCCTACCGCTTGAGCCTCAGCATCGGAAGCGCCAGCATGTCGCCCGGCCAAACGACCTCTCTTGATTCCTTGATGGAGAAAGCTGACCGAATGATGTATGAACAAAAGAGGAATCACCAGCAAAACCAGCGTGGATTGTGAGTGCCTGATTCCCCAAAATCAAAAATCTGAAATCTGAAATCTAAAATGAATAGAGACATCATCCAAATTCTGATCGTCGAGGACAACCCTTCCCAAGCAGCCATGCTGGACCAAGTCTTATCGGGGGAAGGCTACCGGGTGGAGATAGCCCAAGGAGGCCAGGAAGCTTTGGAGAAACTGATCTCCAGCTCCTTCCAACTGGTGATCTCCAACATGGAAATGTCGAAGATGGATGGATTCGAGCTTTGCCGGCGGATACGGAGCCATGAGAAGACGCGCCCCATCCCAATCATTTTGCTTGCCTCATCGACCGACCCCAAGGATATCATCCAGGGTCTGATGGCCGGGGCCAGCAATTTCATCACCAATCCCTACCAGGATGACTATCTCCTGGAACGAGTCCGCACTATCTTGGCTCACAAAACGCTGAGAGAAGAAGAGCCCTCGCGGATCGCCATGGAATTCATCATCAACGAGTTGCAACGGGTCAATGAGGAATTGATGGAAGCCCAGCGACGCATGGCAGAGCAGGCCGAGGAGTTGCGTCACCTCTCCTTGACGGACGAGCTGACCGGCCTTCCCAACCGGCGCGCTTTCATTACTTTAGGCGACCACGAGCTGAGAGTGGCCCAACGCTCGGGTGAGTGGGTTTTTCTCCTCTACATGGATGTCGATCGATTCAAGCACATCAACGACACCCTCAGCCACACAGTCGGTGACCAGGCTTTGAAGGATGTCGCCACTGTGCTGCGGAATACCTTCCGGGCGTCCGACATCGTCGCTCGCATTGGTGGAGATGAATTTGTGGTGATGGTGCGCGGAGAAGAAGAATATTTCCCTCAGGAAGCCGGTCAGCGGTTGGCGGATGCTGTAAGGATTTTCGCAGATGACAACCCCCGTCCCTACCTCCTGAGCCTCAGCATCGGGAGCGCCAGTGTTTCACCCGGCCAGACGACCCCTCTAGACTCACTATTGGAGCGGGCTGACCACTCTATGTATGAACAAAAGCACAACCTCCAGGAAATAAAGGGGACAGATTTATTTATTTTCTTAAATAAATAAATCTGTCCCCTTTATTTCCCAGGCTTGACGAGGGTACAGAGTCGAATTCCTTGCTGCCGTAACTGATGAAAGATGGCCCCCTCGCTCAGTTGGCGCAAAACCCAGGGGATATCCAGGATCCGGCTTCCGGAGACAACATCTACCCCGAGATCGAACCACAAAGGAGTGAGGGGAGCGGTAGGCCCCAGCAGCACCACTAATGCCCCAGGCCGGCGCAAGGCGAGCAATCGGTCCAGCCCCCCGTAGACCAGCGCTGAAGCGCTGATCGCCAATAGATCAGCCAGCGGCACGACCTCTTCAGCCATGCCCTCCGGTAAATCCCCAGGCAGTGGTGTCTTTTCCAGTACCCAGAGGGTGCGCACAGCCTCCCGCAGACGGGGTACGAAGGGGAAGTGCCCAACCAAGGCGACCCGCTTGCCGGCGCCTCGCCGGAGGAGAAGATCAAGAGCATTGATCTCCAGGCACTCCACCGGCGGGGAAATCAGCGAGTTCATCGCTGCTACCCCGATGGAGCGTTCCAAGCTGCTGGAAGAAAGCGCCAATTGAGCCGTTCGCCGGGCGCTTCCCCCAGCCAAGCGGCCCGCCTCAATCACCGGGGGGTCGCCTTCCAGGTCGTGGACTGCCACCGTTGCTGCCAGGCCGCAGCCTGCGCTGACCACTGCCGACCAAAAGGGACCAATGCGTAGGTCTTTCACCAGAGCATCCTGCTCCAGGCTCTCCAACAAAACCTCCAGAACCTTCATCCCAGCCAAGGGCTACGCCAACCAGACCTGATACTTCGGCGCCAAGCGAACCGGATGGTAGGAGAGTTTGGCGGCGCGCAGCCCCTCTTCCCCCAGATCCTGCTCGCGATTGATGAAAGAAGTCTCAGCCCAGTGAAGAGCGGCGAACTGCTGATTGATCAGTGGATAGAGACCACGAATGGCCGGGTTGGCTTTTTCGAAATGGATGACGGCAGTCTGCGCATTGAGCAACTCCCCCAACGAGAAGGCTTCCACCTTCCCTTCCACCTCGATGGTTAGCCCAGAGAGGTCCAACTGGCGGAAATGGGTCAAAGCTTGGCGAACGGCCTCCCACTCGTCGAATAACCCCAGATCATCCTCGCAACGCCGCATCGTACACCAAGCGCCGACCATCTCCAGGCATGCCGGGATGATGCTCTCTTCCAAAGGCCGGCTGTGGAAGGCATGTTCCGCGCGAAGGCGGTTGATGTGGTTTTTCTGGCCATGATAAGGTTTGCCGGGGAGCTCGACCAAGTCGGAGGTTCGGTACAAGTAATCGAACTGATCACGATCTTCCTGGATGACCAGGCCGGGAATGCCTCTTAGCTCTTCGGCGCACCTTTCGTCCACGCGCCAGAGGAAAGGCTGGGATCCCTTCCCCTGGGCCAGTTGCTCCAGCAGCAGCCGGACGATGGGAGCGCGTCCCCCTGGTCCAATCGGGGGAAGGCCGAAGGGGCGGCCCTCCACTTCTCCAATGACCAACAGCCAATTCTGGTAGATGGACCAGCGGAAACGGTAGTGCGCCTTCCAGCAAAACAAGTTGGTGAAGCTCAGCTCGGAAGACTCCGGCTGATAGGTCCACAGGAGGGGGCTGAGGATCGTTCGATCCTCCAGGGTGATGTCTTGGAAATCAGAGAAATGAGGCATTGAGCGTATCTTTCCGGCTCGCATTCTCCCATGCCGGACTGGGGCGCGCAATCGCTTTGCCGTAGGGGCGGGTTTCAAACCCTCCCAAATTACTTCTCGACAGCCCGCGGCAGCGTGTACTGTAGCAAGAAAGAGGTTAGAATCTAAACCACAAAAATGCCAAGCAAGACTTCCGCCCCCAAGGCGCCAAACGCACCAAAGCCTTTACACCAGGCCCGTCACGGCCGCCTTCTGCTCGGTCTGGCAGCACTATTGGCGGTTACCTTTTTCCTGGCTCTCTTTCTGGGACGCTACCCTTCCCCTCCCTGGCTGCCACCCAGCCTCTTGGCCGATGACCGAGTCGCCCAGAGCCTGGTCTGGAATCTGCGTCTACCCCGCGCTCTGCTCGCTATACTGGTGGGCGCCTCTCTTTCCGCCTCGGGTACAGTGCTGCAACTGCTCTTCCGCAACCCCCTGGTAGAGCCTGGCTTTCTAGGCGTCTCGCAGGGGGCGGCCTTCGGTGCTTCTCTTGCTTTCGTGATGTTGGGCGGTGCGGTGGCGGCAGTGCAGGGGCTAGCCGCTCTTTTCGCCCTGATCGGCCTTGCTCTGGCTGTCTTCCTGGCTCGCCGCATCCGCTATGGGGGGTGGGTGCTTCGCTTGGTCCTGTCTGGGATCGCCGTCTCGGCTCTTTTCGCGGCCGGAGTTGGCCTGATGAAGTACGCCGCTGACCCCCTCAAGCAACTGCCGGACATCGTCTTCTGGCTTTTGGGGGGACTATGGGGAAGCGGCTGGGGGCAATTCTGGCTGATCCTGGCCGTATCTCTCCCCTGCCTGACGCTGCTGATTGTCCTGCGTTGGCGCTTGGACCTTCTCTCCCTGGAAGAAGCGACAGCCCGCTCGCTGGGAGTGGGGGAACGGAGCGAGCGGCTCCTGGTTTTGCTGGCTGCCGTCCTCCCGGTCGCCGCAGCCACAGCCATCGCCGGCATCATCGGCTGGGTGGGCCTCATTATCCCGCAACTGGCGCGCCGTTTAAGCGGGGCTAGCTCCCGCACCTCTTTACCGTTGGCGATGTTGTTGGGCGCTCTCTTCCTTTTGGTCACCGATACCCTGGCACGCACTTTGACCAGTGGAGAGATTCCCTTGGGAATACTGACCGCCCTCCTGGGCGCTCTTCTCTTCCTTTGGGTGATGACCTTGCCGGAGACCAAGGAGGTGGGAAAGTGATCGCGCTCGAGGCCAAGAAGCTTTGCGCCGGTTATCCGCCGCGGGGAACTGTTCTGTGGGAGGTGGACCTGGATCTCCCAGCCGGCCAGGTAACAGCCATCCTCGGGCCGAACGGTTCAGGGAAGACCACCTTGCTTCACGCTCTCATCGGCCTGGCGCCTCGAAGCAGCGGGGAGGTGCGTTTCTCGGGCAAGCTGCTGCAGGATTATACCCGCCGTGAGTTGAGCCGCCATGTCGGCCTGGTTCCCCAAGAGGAACGCGTCGCTTTCGAATTCACTGTACTGGAATATGTCCTCTTCGGACGCGCCCCGCACCTGGGACCGCTGCAGACGCCGGGACGGGAAGATGTCGAAATAGCGCATCAGGCACTGGCCAGGACGGGGGTTGAAGCGCTGCACGAGCGTCGCCTTCCCTCGCTCAGCGGTGGAGAGCGTCAACTGGTGGTGATCGCCCGCGCCCTTGCCCAGGAGCCGCAAGTCCTCCTCTTGGACGAACCTACCGCTCACCTCGATCTGGGAAACCATGGCCGCCTGCGCTCCCTTCTCCGGGAGTTGGCGCGAAAAGGGACAGCCATTTGTTTCACTGCCCACGACCCTAACTTTGCCGCCTCTTGCGCCGATCGCTTGTTGCTTATTCGCGGAGGCCGAGTCGTAGCGGAAGGTCCGCTGCGCCAAACCTTCCAGGAGAGCTTGTTGTCGGAGGTGTACGGCATCCCGCTGCGGGTTTTGAGAAGAGAGGGATGGCCGCTCCTGGTGGAATCGTAAGGATGCCTCCAGCTTCTTCACTATTCCTTCTCAGCGGCTCTCGCGGAAGCGGCAAAACCACCCTCTGCCGTCATCTCTGTAATCGTGCCCGTCAAGCCGGCCTGCTGGTTCGCGGTCTGCTCTCCCCGGCTCTCCTTGAAGATGGCCAAAAGATGGGCATTGAGACGGAAGACCTGGCCACCGGTTTGCGCCTCCTGTTGGCCAAGCGTGGGGGAGCCGGCCTGGCCTTCCCCGGATTAGATCCCTGGCGCTTTCAGGGCTCGACTTTGGCTTGGGGAAACGAAGCGCTGCGGCATGCCACCCCCTGCGATTGGCTCTTCATCGACGAATTGGGACCGTTGGAGTTCACCCTTGGAGCCGGTTGGGTGGCGGCCTTCCCTCTCCTCGCCAATGGATGCTTCCAAGTGGCAGTAGTGGTAGTGCGAGGGGAGTTGCTGGAGAAAGGGCAATCCCTATGGCCATCTGCGCGTACGATTGATATTTCCAATCCAGCCCCCCTTACAAACCTCCTCCCTTCTTAGACCGTCCCTCCTTTTCTATCAGCAAGCCATCGGTCAGCGCGTCTCACTCAAGAGCGAATGGCACAGGGATGGGCTTGCCATCTTTCCCTTCTCTTCGTATCCTAACAGCATGAAACGAATCCTTCTTTGTCTATTGCTCTCTGTTTTCCTGCTGGCCGCCTGCTCCAGCCAGCCTAGCCCCTCCCCCACTTCGCCGGTTGATTCACGCCCCGCCCCCAGCGAAACGGTGCGGCAATTCTTTGCCGCCTTGGACGCCAAGGACTTCCCAACAGCCTACAGCCTGCAGAACCAAGCCTTTCAAAAAGAGATCCCCCAGGAGATCTTTCGCCAGCAATTGGAAATGGGCATCACCCAAGCCGGGATCACCAAGCAGACTTCCGAGATCACCAGCGAGAAGGTGCAGGGAGACAAGGCGACCGTCTCCTACCGCCTCCTTTCCACTATGGCCAATGGTTCCCAGCAAGAGGGCCGCGGCGCCTACACCCTCTACTGGGAGAACGGGGCCTGGCGCATGAACCTTCTCCCTGAAGAACCCACTTCCACCTCCACCAGCCCTGTGGCTCCTCCCCCGCCGCCGCCCGAGACCCCCTAATCCTCTCTGGATAAAGGCTTGAAGGAATAGACGCAGACCTTCCCGGCCTCGCAAAGAGCGCAGACCGCGGCTGAAGGAGTGGCCAGAAACTCCCGCTGCAGGATCCGGCGCCGAAGTGCACTGTAAAGAGCTAGTTGTTCAAATGCTTTTTCTTCAGTGAGCTCTTGCTGCTCTTCCTGCCCGGAGTCTAAATGGACCAGCAGGAAACGAATCGGGCGGTCGGAGGGCTGCCGCAGCAACTTCCACAAAACAAGGTAGGCGATGGCCATCTGCTGAAGACCCAGTTGAGCGTTGCGCCCTATCTTGTATTCCACCGCCAACAGTCCGGGGGAGAGAATATCCACGCGGTCCGGCCTCACCAACAAGGGAATATCGTCCACCACCGCCTCCAAAAAGCTCTCCACATAGAGGGACCGCGTGGGGAAACTGCGGTTCCTTTCCTGATAACTCACCAGGGCAGCGACGGCCCTGCGCTTGGCGGTCTGCTCCTCCTCGGGTCGAGCATACCCCTCGCTGCGCCAAACGGCGCTAAGCATGGCGGGAAGGTGAGCGGTCGGAACATGGGCCGGCCCTCCTTGCTGGTAGAGCGAGCGCATGGCGGCGTGCAACGAATTGCCGAAGGAGAGGGCTGCGCTGGGTGGGCGCGTTACCTTGGGCGAATCCGGCTCGTAGCGATACCAGTACAGCCGAGGACACTGCTCGTATGCGGTAACCCGCGATGGGCTAAGCTTCAGAGCGTCCTCCAGGGTTTTCATCGCATCTCCTCCTCCCCCTCTTGACAAGCGTGGGGGACGTGATTATGATACTCCTCGATAAGCAAATTGCCTGTCTTCCCACCTCCCCCATGGCAGGGGTTGCCGCCCGGCAGCCCCTGTTTTTTTATCTGGGTGGGCGAGTCTTTTCCTTCCCAGGGACTCGCTTGATCCGGGGAATACCCAATCCTGTAGATCGTTTTCAGGCTTCAAGTTGATCTATGGTTCCAGCAGCAAGGCGAAGAGAAAGACCTTGGTTATTTCCCCTCTACGCTTGTCCGGCACCGGGAAAGCGCGGCAACGCAGGCCTCCTCCTACCCGCTCGACGATGTCAATCCCACTGAAGGCTTGCGTTAACGCTTCCTCTTCCACATCACTGATCGGTCTTTCCAGGCCCTTGCGAGTATAGGAGCGGCGGCGCATTCCCTTGCGGTCGGCCACCGTGAGAATACAAGGGGATGGCGCCAGACCGAGCAACTTGAGGGCGCAAGTCTCCAGAGAAGCGGTAGAGAAACGGCGCTGCAGCGCAAACAAGTCAAACCCCTCATCACGGATGCATTGACGAACCCAAGCCGTCGGCAGGAGCAGCTCGGCGGCGCTTTGATTGATCTTCCAGTGCTCTGGCTTCAATCCTTCACGCATGGCAATGTACTCCACGCATTCGTGCGCCAAGGTAAACGGCAAACGTTCGGCCGGGTAGTCTGTTGGCGCCAAGATGCGATGCTTTCCCTTGTTCTCGCTGTGGATCAGCGCAACTTCCTTCACCTGCTGATCACTGCTCCAGCAGATGTCATCCAGGTCAAGAAATCGCAGCACGCGATCTATCTCTACCGGCGGCTTCTCGATGCCGGCCTCTCGCAAGGTCCGTAGGATCGCACCCTCCAGGGCGCTCACCCTACTTCAACTGTCGAGGCTGCGAAGGTAGAAGAGCAACCCAAGGAATTCTTGCTTGTCGACAATTCCCCTACGGAAGCGTATTGCAGCCAGCCGCGCGATCTCCTCCGTGGTGATCTCAAACATTTTGCACAGCTCCTCATCCAGGGCCAAGCTGCGAAGGCCTGGCTCCGCCATATTGAGGTCGAATTTCCCTTCCTCATCCAGGTAAATCGGCTCGCTGGAGTCCAGCAAGTAGGGCATGGAGAGGTTAAAAGTATCAGCCAGGCGTTGAAGGAAGCGAAGGGATGGTTTCAGGATCCCCTGCTCGATGCGGGAGATGGTGGAGGGATTGTATCCCAATAATTCAGCAAGTTGAGTTTGGGATAGGTTTCGATTGACCCGAAGCTCATGAATCTTTTCACGCGCTAAAGTCATGCTCATTCTCCTTTCACTTTCAGAGTGTCCCCTCGATTACAGCGAAACTATCCTTTATTGTCAAGAGCATGTGCTAAAAATGATTACGATCGGCAGATCGACAAGATTTGATGGGGGACACCCTGCCGGGGGCCTGATCAGAGAGCAAAATGGATAATGAAGCGCTCCAACAGGAAGGATGCATCCTCTCCGCCCCGCTTGATGCGCGTGTCGATCTCAGCCAACTCGGCCAGTGCGGCCAGTGCCTGCGTGTGGCTGAAGGAACGGCGGGCAGAGATGGCTTTCTTGACCACAAAAGGGTGCACGCCCCACTTTGCAGCCAAGGTGGCCGGGTTGGCCTTCTTCGGGTCGGCGATCTCCGACAACTGGAGCAGCAGGCGGAATTGCCGGAAGAGCAGGAAGAGCAGGCTGCCCACTCCTGAGCGGTCGCGTCCCAGAAGAGTTGCCAGGAGCGCCAAGGCCTGCCGTGGTTGGCCCGCGGCAATGGCATCGACGAGGTTGAAAGCTGCCCCTTCTTCGGTCGGGTAAAGGCATTCCTCCACCTGCGCCGGGCGGATGGAGGAACCGGGCTCAGAATATAGAGAGATCTTTTCAATCTCCCCCTGTAAGAACTCCAAAGTATGCTCGCCATGGGCCAGCAGGTATTCGATGGCCTCTGCTTCGATCTCCTGCCCGCGGGCCGCGAAAGAGCGCGTCACGAAACCGCGCAAGCGCTCCTCGTGCAGCACCGGGTCTTTCACGAAAAAACCCTCCCGCTTGGTCAGCGTCTTGTGATCCTCGGTGGAATGCTCGGGATCGTCCAAAACCAGGATATCATCAGGACAAGCCTGAGGAAGCCCTGCCAGCACCTCCTCCCGCTCTTTCGCTTTTAAAGAGCGAAATCCTTTCAGGTAAAGCACCCGGCGGCGGGCGAAAAGACAAATGCTGCCGGCATCCTCCCAGAGGACTGCGCTTCCTTGAGCGAGGTCGCAGCGCCGCAGTTCACCCTCCTCTTTGAGGAAAGACTGGGATAGCGCTTTAAGGAGACGCTCTTTTAGGAAGTACCCTTCCCCCAGCAGGATGTAGAGGGGGACTGCTTTCCCCTTCTCGATCTGCTGCGTAGCTTCCAGGTAATCGGTTGTCTTCATCGCTCGCTTCTGATTGTAACCGCCACGCCGTCACTTTCCAAAATCACGGCGCCGTTTGCGGAAGTAAGGAAGGTGGCCACCCCCTGTTCCTCCAGAAGGGTCATGGTGGAAAAAGAAGGGTGACCGTAGGAGTTCTCGGCGCCCACCGAGATCACCGCCCAATCCGGATCCACCGCTTCCAGGAAGATGCTGTCCAAGCCGCTGGCGCTGCCATGGTGGGGAACCTTAAGTACTGTCGCATGGAGATCGATGCCTTCCTGTTCCAGATGTTGACGCCCCTTGACCTCGATGTCACCGGTAAGGAGAAGGGAAGTCTGGCCAAAGGAAAACTTCCCCACCAGGGAGCGGTCGTTGGCGCTCCAACTCAGCGCTCCCTCGGGCGGCGGACCGAGCAGGGTTACTTCAGCCGGCCCGGCCTGCACCTGGAAACCCTCCCCGACTGGCTGCCAAGGGATCCCCAGGGCTTCCAACTGAGCGAGAAGCTCTTTCTCCTCTCCTTCCGCTGCCCCCTCCCCTACCAGCAGACGTCCGGTTGGAAACTTTTCCAAGACCGGCAGCAATCCGCGCAGGTGATCGGCATGAGGGTGGCTAAGGAAAACAAGGTCCAGACGGTTCACTCCCAAATCCTCCAGGTAACGGCGGCAGGACTCCCCAGCGCCGCCATCCCAGAGGATATTGATCCCTTGAGGGGTGCGCAGGAGGATGGCGTCGCCTTGGCCGACATCGATGAAGTGGACCTCCAACTGCCGGACCGGGAAGAGTAGCGGAGAGGCTGCTTGCCAACTGAAGAAAAAGAGGAAAAGGGTTACCAACCCTACCGTGGCCCATCGCCTGGAGCGAGGGGCTCGATAGAGCAGGAGCAAGGCCAGAGAAAAACCCAGGAGCAGCCAATAGAGCGTTTCCAGCCAGGATGGGGCAGAGGGTACCACCAAGTGAGAGGAGGGCAGGCTGGCCAGGCCGCGCATCGTTTGGTCCATCAGCCAGGCGCCTTGGCCGGCCAACCAAAGGAAAGGCTGTCCGAGGAAAGGATGGATCGCTGTCAAGGTGACTCCAGCCAAGCCAAGGGGGAGGATTACCGCCACCAATGGGGAAATCAACAGGTTAGCCAGGGGTGCTACCAAAGAGAGCAGGTGAAAAGTTGAGGCAAGCAAGGGAAGGCACCCCAACTGGGCGGCCAAAGTGACGAAGAAAGCGCTGGAAAGCCAACGGGGAAATCGGCCCGGCAGCCATGTTTGCATCTCGGGAAGGAAGGCAAAGAGTGCGGCAGTGGCCAGGAAGGAGAGCTGGAAGTCCAAAGCGAAGAGAGCCAAGGGCTGAAGCGCAAGCACTGCCAAGGCAGCCAAAGCCAGGGTTGTAGGAACGTCGCGCTCGCGAGTGGAGAGAATGGCCAGAATCCCCACCAGCCCCATCACCGCGGCGCGAAAGATGGAGGGCAGCCAACCACAGAGGGTGGCGTAGAGCAGCACCGCCGGGATCGCCAGGAGAAGCGGCAGCTTGCGCGGCAACCTCAACCAGCGGCCGAGCAGAAGAAGAAAAGCCAAGAGGAGCGAGACATTGATTCCGGAAGCGGCCAGGATGTGCGCCGTCCCGGTCTCTTGATAGGGCCGCTCCAGGGATGGATCGAGAGTGCTGACCCGGCCCATCAGGATTCCCGCCAGAATCTGGCCCGAAGGTCCCGGCACAGCCTGCAGCACTTCGGCTTCCGCTCCTCTCTGCCCGGCCAGGAGTGTTGCTCCCAACGGGGTGAGGGCGCTGCCCAGGCGCTCCGCTTGCCCGCTGCGCAAACTCCAGAAAACGCCCTTGGTGCGCAAGTAAGAGGCGAAGCCCTCTTCCGGCCGATCCAGCTTTCCCTTCACCCGCACCAGGTCGCCGCGCTGCAGCAGCGGGCTTTGCCAGGCTTGGGCGTAGAGCAAGCCAGTGCGGTTGCCGCGAAAAGATCCCTGTTCCACCCAGAACACACGCAGGAAAAGGCTGGTGCGATCCCCTTCCACCTGGGGATCCTCGATGATCTCTCCGATCACCGTGGCCGGCCCTTCTTGCCCCAAGGACGTCAGCTCGTGAGCCTGGCTGCCGCAATGCCATAACCCCAGGGGAAGTGCCAGGGCGATCAGCAGGAAGAACCAGGACAGGCGGAAGCGGCGAACCAGGAAGACCAGAAGGAGGAAAAGCGGCAGTCCGGCCAGGAGAAGAACCAGCCAACTGGGGAAGAGAAACCAGCCAAGCAGTTCCCCGACGACCCAGAGAACGGTGAAGAGGAAGAGTGGGCGCCCCAGGAGCGCGTTCACGCGCTCAATTCAGAGTGATCAGCTCGCGGATCGCCTCAAACGTCTTCTCCCCGATCCCGGAGACATCCTGCAGTTGTTCCAATGTTTGGAAAGCGCCGTTTGTGGCGCGGTAGTCGATGATCCGCTGAGCCAACACCTCGCCGATCTTGGGCAAGGATTCCAGCTCGGCTTGAGTGGCCTGGTTGATATTGACTTTCCCATCGGTAAATGTACCTTCCGGCAGGTTGGTCGGGTACTGTACCGCAGCACCTGGGTTGGCAACGGGAGCCGCGCCAATAGTCGGCAGGGTGATCTTCTCCCCATCCCGTAATAAGGCAGCCAGGTTGAGGGCATCGAGGTCGCCTTCCTCGGTTGGCCCGCCTGCTGCTTTCAAGGCATCATCGACACGGGATCCAGCCGCCAGGCGATAAAGGCCAGGCCGTTCAACAGCCCCGGCAATATGCACATATACAACTGCTGGGACCGGTATGGTCGGCGTTCGAGGAATGGGCGTGCTGGATTCCAAAATGATCTGCGGCGCTTGCGAACAGCTCGCCACCGCACACAAGACAAGAAACAGGAATATCGGCAGAAGCCACCGTCTTCCTTTACCAAAGAAAAGCACCATCGCTGAATCACCCCCTTCCTACCGTTGATTGTATCGGATCCCCCGAGAAAAAGAGAAGCAATCTGCCCTTTCGTCCCCTTTTTCCCCATGCGCCAGGAAGGCCGGCACAAGGTGCGCCGGCCTCCTGAAGAGGGGTGTGAGTAATGGGGTGGTTCTTCTATGACTAGCGGGAGCCCATCCCGCGTTTGAAGGGGGCGAAGAAGTCGATGAGCCGTCCGAACTGGTCCATCGCTTTGGCGAAGATCTCTGGGCCGACGATTTGCTTGGCCTGGAGGGCGACGTTGATTTGAGCCTGCAATTGCTGGGCGCGAAGGTTGCTGAGGGTAGTTTGGGCAGCCTGCAGCTTGGCGGTGTCGGTCGGGTCAGCCTGGATGGCGTCGCGCAGGTCTTTTTCGGCAGTCTGCATCTGGTCGCGCAGTGGCTGCATGGAGCTGGCCGTGCTGGTGCGAAGATCCTTCAGTTGGGTGATCTGGACATCGGTGATTCCCAGTTCATCTTTTAGATTGGAGAGGTCGGGAGCCATACCTTGGTCAGGATGTTGTGGCATTGTTCCGGGGGTGGTTCCGTCTTCCATCTTGGGGAAACCGGGAGGTCCGGGGTGTTGCGGGACTGTTCCGGTTTGGGTTCCGTCCTGGGCATCGAGTCGCTCTTCCAGGCGGTCGAGACGATCTCCCATGCGGTCCATGCGCATGCCCATCTGGTCCATGCGGTTGTCCAAGCGGTCAGCGCAACCTTGGGGGCCTTTCATGCCACGGTCGAACGGGCCGAAGGCAGCGCCTCCGGTGATCTCTTTGGCTTTCAGGGCGAAGTCGGTGCGGCTGGCGGCCAGTTGGTCCTCCAGGGAGAGGATCTGGCTCTGGGCTGTTTGCAGCTTGGCGGTGTCGGTGGGGTTGGCGGCCAGGGCTTCGGTGAGCTGCTGCCTGGCTGTCTGCAACGGATCCTGGAGAGCCTTGTTGCTGTCTTCTTGGCTCGCGGCCAGGGCTTTAAGCTGCTGTTTCTGGGTGTCGGTCAGCGCAAGGGCGGTGTTGGAGTCAGGTGGCTGCGGCGTCTGGCTGGCTGTTGTCGAGGGGGTGTCGGTGTTTTGGGCTTGTACCTTGGTAAGGGCCAAGGTGAGGCCGCCTCC
>Ga0247842_10002447_pt1 | contig 27561 bp, 19 predicted proteins | sample LaCruzMarch2015__3_FD_192411 | JGI IMG/M metagenome (GOLD analysis project Ga0247842, IMG submission 192411) | Freshwater microbial communities from meromictic Lake La Cruz, Castile-La Mancha, Spain - LaCruzMarch2015_19m | ecosystem: Environmental > Aquatic > Freshwater > Lake | place: Spain...
TGGATTGCGGCGGGGCAAAGGACACCGACACCATGACCGAAGGATTTTTATTCCAGGCCTTCATCTATCTGACCGCGGCCATTGTCTGCGTACCCATCGCCAAGCGCCTGGGTATGGGCTCGGTCCTCGGTTACCTGTTGGCGGGTATCATCATTGGCCCCTACGCCCTTGGCTTTATCGGCAGGGAAGGTCAGGATATCATGCACTTCGCCGAGTTTGGCGTCGTCATGATGCTCTTTTTGATCGGCCTCGAACTGGAACCTTCTCATTTCTGGGGGATGCGTCATCGTATCCTCGGTATGGGGTCTGCCCAGATCATCGTCACGTCACTGGTCCTATGTGCGGGGATGATGCTGCTGAACTTTAGCTGGAAAACAGCCCTCGCCTCCAGCCTGGCCCTGGCCATGTCTTCAACGGCGATTGTGCTCCAATCTCTGAAAGAGAAGGGCCTCGGGGATACAGCGGCGGGAAAGAGTTCTTTTGCCGTCCTCCTTTTTCAGGATATCGCCGTGATCCCCATCCTCGCATTGCTGCCCCTCCTGGCCGTATCGACGGGCCATGGCACGGGGGGGCAAGGCAAGGCGATCCTGGAAGGATTGCCGGGATGGTTGCAGACGGCGGCGGTTCTTGGCGCCGGGGGGTCGGTAGTCCTGGCCGGGCGTTTTGTTGTCGTTCCATTTCTCCGCGTGGTCGCCAAAACCCACTTGCGGGAACTCCTTACCGCCGCCGCCCTGCTGATCGTCATTGCGACGGCCTTCCTGATGCAACTGGTCGGACTGAGCCCGGCCCTGGGGACCTTTCTGGCCGGAGTTGTCCTTGCCAACAGTGAATTCCGCCATGAGCTGGAAAGCGATATCGAGCCCTTCAAAGGTCTGCTTCTCGGTCTGTTCTTCATCGCCGTCGGGGCCTCCATAAACTTCAAACTACTTATTGACTCGCCCCTCCAGATCGTTTCTCTGGTCTGCGCCGTTATTGCCGTTAAAACCATTGTCCTCATCGGAACGGGAAGGCTCTTCAAACTTTCCCTCGATCAGGGCCTCATCTTTGCCCTGGGCTTATCCCAGGTCGGGGAATTCGCTTTTGTCCTTTTTGGTTTCATGCATCAGTTACATATCCTGCCGGGCCACCTTACAGATATAATGATGGCCGTCACCGCCTTCAGCATGACCATTACGCCCCTGCTGCTGTTCATCAATGAGCGATTTATCCTCCCCCGTTTCGGAACCCTGGAGGCGGAGGTAAAGGAAGCGGACATCATCGATGTCCAGCATCCGGTCATTATCGCCGGGTTCGGCGATTTCGGGAGCACGATCGGACGTTTCCTCCGGGCCAACGGGATTGCGGCGACTATCCTCGATAACGATTCCGATCGCGTCGATCTGCTGAGAAAGATGGGGTTCAAGGTGTTCTACGGAGACGCCGCCCGAACTGATATCCTCAAATCGGCAGGGGCGGACGCGGCTCGCATCCTGATTACCGCCGTAGCCGATCCGTCCACCAATTGCGATCTAGTCGAGAAAATACAAAAACACTATCCCCAGCTAACCATCATGGTCAGGACAAAAGACCGGGAGGACGCCTACGAAATGCTCGACATGGGTGTAAAGGACGTTTACCGGGAATCCCTGGACACCTCAATCCGCCTGGGAGTCGATGCCCTGGTTAAGTTGGGGTACCGGCGGTACGCTGCAACCCGGGCCGGCCAAAACTTTCTGAAATACGATGAGGCGGCGCTGATCGAACTGGCCCCGCACCGGCACGACGAAAAGTCGTATATCTACAATGCGAGAGAACAAATCACCTTGCAGGAACAGCTCCTCGCCAATGACCGGGAAGTGAACCCGACCATCAATGACCACGCCTGGGAAAGTGATCTGCGCAAGGATCAGTAGGTTGGATTGTGAAAAGTTAAGCGCCCCCCCCAGCCGCTTCAGGCTAACTGTCGTAATATCCGTTTAGATCGGATTTTTTGAAAGGAGCGTAATCCACCAAGGCTTTAATAAAAGGCAATATTATTATATTTTAGTATGCAAATAAAGTCATATATCAATGTTTTCCTTCAGAATACTTATCTTTTTGAACCCCAAAACGGGAGCGGTGCCAGTAATTCATATAATTATTGCGTATAGATAGATAATGTCGGCGCGCCGACATACCGACAGCGGTCATCATAACGGCGGCGGACGGCAGGCATCCGGTTCTTGCAATCCATACCTACACAGGAAATGAGCGAGAAAGGAGGCGAGGACATGACGATGCCAGCCCGGATACGTCCGGACGGCATACCGCCCCAGACCAGAGTTATCCTTTGCTTCCTGAAGGGATCGTCGGGCGGCCTCACCGGAGGCGCTCAGGCGGACAAACGTGGCAAGGCGAACCGGGGGCGGAGCGTTGCTGATATGGCAGGTATAGACGGGTTTCTTCCCTTTAGTGCGCCGGGCGAACAACCAGAGGATTTTTTTGGGTCCGGCGCCGATGGAAACAGTCACCCGTTTGTGGGTAAATTCCCCACCGCTCTGCTCCACCTCCACCCCTGAACCCGGCGGCCGATGCCAGAAGCAATCCCGAATCCGCCGGGCATAGGCCCAGGCGTGCAGGGGCGCCGGTATCCTCTTCACGATCCGGACGTACGTTCGCCGAAAGTGCCACACCCACCAGTGCCGGGCCCGCCGCTTCCAGACAGCCTCTTTCGTGATCCAGACCGCCATATCACGGGGCGCCGGCAGGAAATAGGTGAAGCCGGGTGGCGCCTCGGCGGCCTGGATCAATTCCCGGGCGCTCTCCGGGAGCTCTGTGGTCAGGACATACCGGAAGGGCAGTATCTCCGCCTCCCGGATCTTGGCCAGCATCTCCAGGATAATCGCAGTCTTCGTTCGATAACCGAAATCAGCCGGGAAGCGGCATTTATCTCTTTTCGCCTGCCGGTTTTCACCGCACCAGACCTCGGGAACATAGAGGCGCGCAGCCACGGGGACGGCGCCGTGACGAGAGACATAGGCGGCGAAAATCCCGACCTGGCCATTCCGGACGCGGCCGGATGGATCATAGGGCTGTCTTTCCGTTCCGGCGGATTCTTCGCCCTTCTTCGCGAAGCCCGCCTCCAAAAAGACCAGCGCCGCTTCTCGATCCCCCAGGGCCGCCCGTACCTGCCCGTGAAAACGGGCCAGAATCTTTTCCTCATCCCAGGCGGCGTCGCTGAGAAACCGCTGACGAGCCCGTTCAGACCCCGCGCCTTTGGGGTCAGTGACATTTCCTTCCGTCCGCACCCCCTTGACACATCGCGCCATCCAATAATGAAAAAGCTGCGCCCAGGTCTCCCGCCGGGCAAAACAGTCCCGGAATTGATGGTGGAAGGCTTTCCATGATGTTAGAGATGGTTCGTTTTCAATTACGTTCAATACTTTTTATTTTACCGATAGGTTATTCATTTTTATCGAAAGCGAGAATCCCCCAAAGATGAGTTTGAATAGAAGCTTTCTTCCCGTATCGCGCATCGATAAGCCATAAAATAGTTCAAATGCAAAATCTCTGCTCTAAGGCAGCCAAAGTGATGTTTGTTGCGATCTCGTCATGGGGAATAAGCAGGTAACGCCAGGGTTTGCCGCCATTATTCAGGGCGTGGCTCGATGCGTTGGCACACCACTTGACGGCAGTGTCTTTCTTGGCCAAAACAATGACATCTTCCATCTGGTTGCGCATCTTCGGTTCGAGCATGAAAATCATCTCTTCCGTCTCGGCTACAAAATCCGGCTGGTATTCGAGATGATCGGCGCCAACACGATAAAAAATCTGAAACTGGCCCTTGGCTGGTTTGAACCACTTGATCGCATCCCGCTCAAGGATCACTGCGAGTTTGCGCTCGGCATCCGAGGCGAACTTTTGCACCGAATACAGGCACCGGGTAAAACCGCTAAAGAGATATTTCGTCATGTTGCTTTTGTCTGAAGGAGACACGCGGTAATCAAGGGGCGGCTCTGCTGCGGAATGCGTATAGGCGCTTTCCTTAAGCTCTGTGTAGCCCTTGCTGACAATCACTTCATACCCGGCCACATCCTCCCAGTAATGAGCCTGCATCTGCGCGTGGATGAATCGAGCGATATCGCGCTGGTAGCAGCGAAGCACCTTGCGTGTGTCTTCCTCGGAAAGATAGGTTTTAAAATGTTGCACCGTCTGCGCGGCCAAATCATAGAGCAGATCGGCATGGTCGTCATAAGAAATATCATCGAAATCGACCAGGCCGCTCACTACATAATCCTCCAGACGTGATTCCTCAATGCCGCCACGGCTCAATGCCAGCACTTCCAATTGATTGGTTCGCAGGTGCTGAATCCACAGCTCGTCGGAGACGGCCGGATACTTCAGCGCCTCCAAAAACAGCGTAAAGGGTTTGAAGCCCGACTTCACCTCTCCTTTCGGCGTCACAAGGATACGCGGGATGGTGATGGACTGCTCGGTGATCAATTCCACCGTCTTTGCCACGACAGCGGCGATGTCCGGCTTCTCCGTTACGCCCTCCAATTCCAATTGTTCGGGCTGACGCTGTTCCTCCACCGCTTTGACAATGACCGCCAGAATCTCCGGTTTCTTCAGGTGGTTCATGTCCGGCAGCATTTGCGGCTGGCTTTCCAGCTTACGAATAACATCCCAGGCAATATTCGCCACTTTCTGATCTTCCGGCTTCGTGAAAGCATGCGCCTGTTCATGCCCGGCCATCGTTGTACTGCCTGTTATCTGTTGTGGCTTGACTCCCAATTTTGTCGCCAGGTTCGTCTGCGACACCACTGTGACCATCTTCTGCCCCAACTCTGTCCCGTCCAGTACGACTGCCTGCAACCGGATCACCGAATCGGGCCGGCTGGCCTCGTCAATTATTTCCTGAAACTTGTCATGGGCCACGATGTTCAAACGGTCCACGGCTGTGACGCCGGTTCGCTTGCCATAAGGCAGGCGTAAGCCCCGGCCGATGGACTGTTCGATGAGGGTGCGGGCGTTGGCCGCACGGAGGGGAACGATGGTATAGAGGTTGGTCACGTCCCAGCCTTCCTTGAGCATATTGACATGAATGACAATCTCCGTCGGCTCAGACGTCGCTTCTACCTGGAGCAGGCGTTCGATCATCTCCTCCTCTTCCCTGCCGGTTCTGCTGGAGTCCACTTGGATGACCTTCTCCCGGTATTCCCCTGCAAAGAAAGCGTCCGACTGGATCAATTGCATCAATTGACCGGCATGGGTCGTGTCGCGGGCAATCACCAACAGAAAAGGCTTTACGATCGGTTTGCCGCTCTCCCGGGCGTAGGTCTCTAATTCCACTTTCACGCTTTCGTGCAGACGGACGCCGTCCTCCAACTTAAGACGTTCTATTTCTTCATGAGACATACCTGCCGGGTTAAAATTCTTACGGGTCACTACGGCCGGCTCCTTTACAAAACCGTCGGACATCGCCCTGCCCAGTGGATAGTCATAGATCACATTCTTGAACTGCACCGGCCCGCGGCTCGTCTCCACAAAGGGGGTGGCAGTCAATTCCAGTCCCAGGATCGGTTTCAGCTCGTTGATGGCTCGCACCCCGGCACTGGCCCGGTAGCGGTGCGATTCGTCCATGAGCAGCACCAGATCCGGCAGGCCCGAAAGGTAGTCGAAATAGCTTTGGCCGATGTATTCGGAAAGGCGCTTGATGCGGGGCGATTTACCGCCGCGAACCTCCGAATTGATCTTGGAGATGTTGAAGATATTGATCTTACAGCGCAGAAATTCGTCAAACAGCGTGACCGCCATGCCTTCATAATTGTCGCCGGTGACGATGGATGGGGCATCCGTTGCAAATTCGGCGATGCCCTTGAAGACGTATTTCGGCGTGTTGGGTGTGAAATCAGCTATGAGCTTGTTGTAGATGGTCAGGTTCGGCGCCAGAACGAAGAAGTTGTTGACGCCGTGAGCCAGGTGCAGGTAGCTGATGAAGGCGCCCATGAGCCGTGTCTTTCCCACACCGGTAGCGAGGGCAAAGCACAGCGACGGAAACTCCCGCTCGAAATCCACCACGGACGGGAACTCGCTTTGAATAGCCGAAAGCTGGGCGTCCAAAACAGAATCCTTGCCTGGGGGCGCAATCTCCGTGATACGGTCAAGGATTTCCAGGGAACGGCGCTGCGGCGGACGCAGGCTCAAGCGGCCGGCAATGGCGTTAACGTGTCGGTTCATGATCACTTTTTCCTGTTTTCAATTCTATCCGGTTTTGAAACTGCTTTTGAGCCTGCTCAATGGCTTTGTGAAGCTCCTGTTCCAGCATTTTGCGCGGCGGCAGTTCCGTCATATACTCAGCCACCCGTATGCCGCTCTGTTCCAGTGCCAGAAGTTCCACCGTTTCCCTCTTTTTACCGGCACAGAGAATAAGACCGATAGGTGTATGCTCGTCATCCTGGCGATCATATTTGTCCAGCCAGCGTAAATACAACTCCATTTGGCCTTTATCGGCCGGCTTGAAATCCCCAAGCTTCAGGTCAATGGCCACCAAACGTTTGAGCCGCCGGTTGAAGAAAAGAAGGTCGATGTAATAGTCGTCACTGTCAACCTGAATCCGTTTCTGCCGGGCAATAAAGGAAAACCCGGCCCCCAGCTCCAGGAGGAATTGTTCCAGCTTCCGCAAGATGGCGTCTTCCAGATCCTTTTCCAGATAGCGGTCTCGAAGTCCTAAAAAATCAAGAAAATAGGGGTCTTTGAAAACCAGATCGGGTGTCAGTTGGTCCTCATGGCGTAACGAATCTATTTCATGGCGGATAACCTCTTCGGGTTTTCTGGAAATGGCAGTACGTTCAAAGAGCATAGAGTCGATTTTTTGCCGAAGGGTGCGCACGCTCCACCGTTCGATCCGGCACATTTCAGAGTAAAAGTCACGCTGTAAATCATCTTTCTGATAAATAATTTCCTTGAAATGAGACCAGCTTAATTGTCTCCACAGCGTAGAGACAATTGCTTCGTCTGGAAATACTTCGGCAAAGTGGATCATGTGGCGAAGGTTCTTGGCTGAAAAACCACGCCCATATTCAACCTCCAATTGTCGCGACAGTGTAGAGACAATTTGCTCACCGTATTCCGCCCGTTTTCCTTGAAGAATCTCTTGATGAATCCGCTTGCCGATCTGCCAGTAGAGCATGGTCATACCTGCGTTCACCGCCACGGCTACGGATGCGCGCGCCTCCTCAATTAACCGACGGATGTCGCGAATCAACATATCATCAGTGCTACAGAGGTCTTTTTGCTCATCATGGGCCTTCTTCCTCCTCAAAAAGATCCAACTGTCCCGGCTTGGGCGGCGCCTTGGGCAGGTTCGCCACCCGGAGCGAGTAATCGTCGTGGCCCCATTCGCAGCGGGATAGGACCTGCAGGGGGATCTTTTTTACCGTCAGGCTTGGGTAATCACCCCGACCACGAAAGGCCGTGCAGAGGACCAGGAGCGAACGTTCCGGTCCGACCTCGTCGGAGAGCTGCTGGAGTTGCTCATGGGTCAGGCTTGCCGTGGTCACATAGATGAAATCCCGCTCCGTGGAGCGACCATGCTGCCAATAGAGGGAATCACTGGGAGCGTAGGTGAAGCCTTCCAGCTTGCAGAGGGCCTCGGCCAACATGTCGGCATTGTAGGTTTTGTTGATGACCCAGTTCCCCCATTTGTCCTTTTCCAGGAGCGATGGGGCGAGACGGTAGTAGCGAAAACCGCCGCCGCCCTTCCAGTTGACGTTTTTCGTTATGCCACCGGGGTCCTCACCATCGATAACCTTTTTCAGGCGCGGGATGATATGGGTGTGACAGTGCTCGCCCAATTCCACCATGATCCAGCGCCTCCCCATCTTGTGGGCCACGGCACCGGTGGTGCCGGAGCCGGCGAAGGAGTCGAGGATGATGTCGCCGGGGTTGGTGGCGATTGAGAGAATAAGATGAAGCAGCTTCTCGGGCTTCGGCGTCGAGAACGCTTCATCCTCGGGGAAAAGGGCGAGTATCTCCTTTTTTGCTGATTGAGTATCACCTGCTTCCGAAGCTAGGAAAATTGAGTTTGGAACAAGCCCTTTCTCTTCTCCCATGTAAGTTTTAATTCTTGGTCGTCTATTCCCTTTCTTCGGGAAATAAACCCTTCTTTCCGATAAATATCTTTTAAATACTTCCTCAGTTGCTCCCCAACATCTGCCTTTTGGTGGATCAATCAAATCGCCATTTGGTGTTTCAATTTTATACATCTGATTTGGACGCCATCCCTGTGCACTAAATGGTATAGACCGCCAGGGACCTCGAGGGTCATTGTCAGGATTTGAGAAACCGTCTTCGTTTGAAGGAAGTAGGTTTCGATGATCCTTCCATTCTACCGCACCAACATTGGAGTAAAGGAGAATGTGATCGTGCGAAGAGCCAATTGCCGCACGATTTTCCCTTGTGGTTCTTTTCTGCCATATCACGTTTGAGATGAAATTCCTTCTGCCAAACACCTCATCGCACAACACTTTCAAGTAATGCGCCTCGTTGTCGTCAATGGTGATCCAGAGCGAGCCATCATCGGAAAGCAGCCGCCGGATGATCTCCAAGCGGTCGCGCATGAGGGACAGCCAGATGGAATGCTCCACCCCGTCATCATAATGTGTGAAGGCGCTGCCGGTATTGTATGGTGGATCGATGAAGACGCACTTCACCTTCCCGGTATATTCCGCCTCCAAGGCCTTCAACGCCAGCAGGTTATCGCCGAAAATGAGTCGGTTGTCGAAAATGTCCTTCCCCGTCACCCGATGCGCTGCATGATAGGACCTCTCCGGCTCTTCCAAAAGAATCCGCGGCTCCAACCGCGGTCGGTTCTCTTTGCCTATCCAGGTTAATTCGAGTTTTTGTCTGTTTGCCATCAATTAGATCCTTTAGAAAGGGACATCGTCATCCGGTAGTTCATCCGGGATATATGCCGGATTTGAAGATGAAGATGGATTCATCGTAAGCTGCCTTTGAATGCAAAAAAGAATCAGAGCACCCGATAGATGCAGACCCAACTCGGCAAGTTCACGTGAGACAGTCACCAATTGCTGCCCCTGGCCATGACCGGCAAGTGTATTTCTCAGGAATGGAACGGATTGAAGCACGCTGGTTTCAAAGGGCCTCCGCAGGTTTTGGGGAATGTCATCAAGAATCCCTGCCTTATCCAATCCCTTTATCAGATCACCCGCTGCACCACCGTCTTTACAGAGGATGATTTTCATTACGCTTTCAAATGCTTTACAGGCATTTAAAATAGTCCCTTTAAAGTCGCCAGCAGAAAAATCGTTGCGTGCCTCAACAAATTCTTGCATGGCCCCGTGATAGCTCTGTTCATTGAGAAGTTCTTGAGTTTGCGCTAATACCCTTTCTTCCATGAACTTCGAATCAATTTTGAAGAAATCATAATCACAGAAACGCCAAGGGCATGATTCCTCGTCAAGAATCTCATTCAATTCCCTCTGAAAATATTGCTGCCTATCAATAGAGATGTCACTATACCAAAGCTGGATAACATCAAATGCTCGGTTTGGATAACACCCAATGATGAAGTCTTTGAGACCGACTTTTACTTTTTTACTCGCTTCATTCTGGATTTCCAAATAATCTACGCCATATAATTTATGCAATTTTGGTATAATCTCGGTCATGATGTCAGAATTATCTATCCAACCGTCGTTTGGATCGCGCCGAACGCCCACTCCCTCGTTAAATTCGCTTAACAGATGCCAAATGCGAGTACGCAACCGTTTTGAGAGGCTCAATCCCAGACGTTTTTCCATGATGGCCTTGTGATGGAGTTTCGAAAACGGCTTATGGTAGTTTGAATTCATTCAAATCGCCATTAGATACGAGATAATTACTCTTCTTTCTTTACACACGCGCTCTCTGCCGTGCCCGTTCGCGGGCCTGCAATTGAGCACGTATCTCAGAGTAAAGACGAGCATGCTCGTTCTCTCTGTCCGAAAGGCGCATAACCACGGCATAGGGCTCTTCCTCAAGCGCAAGACCCTCGCCCCATGCTGGGTCTTTCCGCGTTACTACCAAAAATAACCGCTTATTGCGGGTCTGTTTGATGATCCATGTTGATCTCTGGACTGTCCCTTTTGATCGCTGTGTAAGCGTATGTGTATGTTTAACTGCCAGCTCGGAAATATTGGGGAATTCACTTCTGACTGTCGCCGCATTGAAGGTTGATGCAACTTCATCAAGAGAGGCTGCTTCTACCAATCGAAATTCGATTTTACTTGCCTTGTATTCCATACGTGTGGTGCGCACAGGCGGACAGTAAGCCAGGGCCACCGTGATCCTGCGCTGCCGCTTGCCTGGTTGATAGAAGCTGGCGGGAACGGGAATTTCATAAAAATGATGGTGATTGTTCAGGAGTCGTTCTTCCGCAATCAACGTAACATCTTCCTCAATGGATCGATAGAGGGTATCGCGTTGAATCATCCCATAACCAACCGATTGGCAGATTTTCTTCTGATCGCCGTTGAAGAGATTATACGTGGCCTGAGGAACCTCGGCATGTGCGACGAGAAGTGTTCTTAGTAGATTGACATTCGCATTCGGTATTTCGGATAAGATCTTTCCCGCATAGTGCGCCACATGGGGGGCTGCGTAGCTTGTGCCTGCTGCTTCTGCAAGCACGCGGCCTTGTGTGGCAAAATCTTTACTGAGAGAAAGCTCGCCGAGCTTCTGAGCGCTTCGGCTTCTCGTAACCTGGTTAATCGCCCAATTACCTCCGTAGTCCACTACATCGGGCTTGATGGCTGCTTTTACCGACGCACCGGAGCGAGAAAAAGGGGAAGGTTGTTCCCTTTGAGCTATGGGAACTTCCCTTAGATCCCTTGGATTTCTTTGGGCATAATGGCTCTGGTCCCAACGCGCCACGCTTCCGACCGTCAGTACGTTCAGGGCGGGTGCGGGATCAAGCAGTCGAGCATGCTCGGAAAAGAGATAGCCGGGATAATCGTCTTTCCAGTCTGCAGGGTAACCATCGATACCCAAGAAGTTTCCTGTCGGTACGACAAACAGGACATTCAATTCTCGGGAGAGCCGGTCGAGAATATAGGCAAGACCGCTTACATGCCCACCCAGATAGGGTTTATTCATATCACCATAAGAAATATTGAAAATTCTACAGCCATACTCGTTATGAAAGTACCGTACCGCTTCATCAACAATATTTTCGATCAACCGGGGATCAGCTTCGGCATTTTGGTCCAGAATCCGACCGCTAACAATGCGCAACTGAGGGATGAAAGACTTGGCGCGGGCACATTCCTCCACATCGTCATAAAGGGCGATGCCGGCAACATGGGTCCCGTGACCATTATCGTCGTGATGTTCTTTATCGGGATGAATGAAGCCTTGTGCATCACCCAAGGCGGGGCTGATAAGGGGATGCCCTCCGGCAAGACCGCTGTCCAGAACTGCAACTATCGGCGCATCGTCGGGCGGCGAAGGTATGTTGGGAAGACCTTGAATATCCAGTGCAAACAGATGCGGTTCCAAACCAAATTGAGGAGGCAAGTCTACCGTGCGCACATCACGGTGGTGCAATAGTTGCTCAGTCTGGCTCCTGTTGATACGAACGCGGTACAATAACAAGCTATCTACATCAACCCTGTCAAGCACCCGTATGCCTTGCTGGGCAAGCCAAGCCTCAAATGCAGTCGTCAACCGGATTCTTTCGTCTGATCTCGAAACCGGCCATAACTCAATATCTAGCATGAACTCTTCAGCTATTGGCAGACCATCTCTCTTGAGCGCCCAACCTGTACGGTCATCCGATGTCCAGTGATCGAATCCTTGCAAGGCATAAAAAATTTCTTTTCTGGTCGGCAGTTCACCTATAGACAGTTTCGTGAGGCGTGCTTCAAATTCCTCTAATGCGCGTTCATCAGCGAAAGCCAAGGCATAACCTCCGTCTTCCTCGCTTACGAACTCCACACCCGGAATCGCTTCCAGTGCATCAGCGTTTAAACCTTGGATCTGTAACTTGAAAAGGCATCGATTGTCGAATCCGCCAATATCCTGCTGAGCGTTTTCTTTCGCAGTTGTAAATGATTCGTAAAGGCGCTTGCCATGTCCAACAATATCGTCTGGCGGTTTACTTCCAAACGATGTCCGAGATCTTCTCTTATTAACCGGCTGCTCGCGTTCGATCCGCAGGTGTTGGTAGGCTTCCACGCCGAATCATTTCCTCCTCGAAGCGTGTTTTGACTGCTCCTGTTCTCTTTGTACTGCCTTCTTGATAAGGCGAATTTGCAAGAATTCCTGTCCGCTAAGAACCATTTCCTTGATTGCCCGGCGGATGATCTTTTCAACTTCGGCATGGGTCATTTTGGTAAAAAGTGATAGGATCTGGTCGTCTGACGCTTCGAAATCACGCCGCACGCCGCGCAGTTTGATTTGAAGGAGTTGCAGCAGTTCATCGCGTGTGGGTGGATTGAAGAAAAAGACCTCCTCAAACCGCCTCCAGATAGCCGAATCCAGCATTTGTTCATGATTAGTGGCGGCAATGATCAGACTCTTTCCCTGATAGCCATCCAGCATTTGAAGGACTGAATTGACAACCCGCTTCAATTCACCATGATCCGTGCTGTCTTCCCGCTCTTTTCCCAAGGCGTCGAATTCATCGAAAAGCGCCACCATGGGGGACGAGTCAATGAAATCAAAAACCTTTCGCAGATTGGCCGCCGTTTCACCTAGGTAGGAGGAAACAACACTGTCCATCCTGATGATTGCCAGCGGTCGCTCCAGTTCCGTGGATAGTACTTCTGCCGTCAGTGTTTTCCCGCATCCAGGAGGACCACAGAAGAGAATTTTATCCGATGGCCGTAAACCATAACTCTTCAGGACATCGCCACGATGATGCTGTTCGAGGATATCCTCCAAACCATCCAGGTTCTCCTTCGACAGTACGACCTCATCAAGATTTCGCCCCGGTACTTTTACGAACAGCAGCGGCAAGCCTCGTTCCTGGTCAGTCGGGATACGTTCGGAAAACTGGTGCACGACGGCGCCCTGCCGGACGGGGCTGCCATAAAGAATCTTTTCAAGATCATTCGCCAGCAAGTGATGCTGCTTTTGCCGTTCTTCATGGATGACCGCCTCCGACACTTGCTTAAACGCGACCACGTCACCATGAGATCCCGCCTTGATTAATTGCCTTAATATTTTTCCACTGGCCATGGCTATTCTCCTTATATTGAGGCTCTTTTCAATTGCTTATACCACAATAGGGAAATATTGTTTGACTTTATTCCTTGGCATCGAGCAGCAATCGTAGTACGCTACACCACCTGCCAGCGGATAGCAAACAACTCCGACGTTTGAATCCGCTGCCGTAACCTTGCTTCCACATCCGCGATCAGCCCTTCTTTGCGGTTTTCGATTTCGTCCTGGGCTTCGAAAAGGTTGCGGCGCATGGCATTGCGCCTCTTTTCCAGTTCCTTGATGGCCTTCTGGGCTGCCAGTTTCTCCTCCAATATGAGGATTTTCTTCGATTCGGTCTTCTGAAACTTGATTTCCCGATCCAGTTCTTTCAACTCGAATTCCAGGCCGCTTTTCAGGTCATCCGCCCACTTCTCCAGCTTTTCCATTTCGCGGTCGAAGAAATGGCTATTTCTGGTGCTGATGGCCTCAATAATCCGGGTCTGATGAGATTCAAAGGCGTTTTGAAGTTTGTCGCGGCAGCTAATTGCGCTCTTCAATCCCCAGCATTCCCCGGGCAGCGAAAACAGCCGCTGCGCCTGCTCTTCGTCCAGAAAGGCCCCGTCTTCCGTAACGGCAGAGAAAATCAGGTAATCTTCCGCTTCAAAGGATTCGACGGACATACCGGCAAGAGATAGATAGCCGCTTTTCCCCACCAACGGCTCCAAAATGGAAATCTTCACCGGATGTCCTGAATAGTCAAACCGGATGTCTCCTTCCGGCAAAGCCTTCCCGGTTGCGGCGTTCAGGATGTTCTGCGCGAGGGGGTGTCCGATACGGTAAATATGGGCGTCCTCGACATTCCGTCCCATCCGGTACAGTCCAAGAGGAACGGAATTTCCGCAGAAGGGGTTTTCCTTAAGCCGGAATGCCGTTTCTCCCTGAAGAAATTCGGCATGGGGCCGGAGGTAATGGCCGGTCAGCTCCCAAAGCCAATTTTCATACCTGCTCAGGTACTTCGTGCTTTCTTTCAAGTTGACCCGCAGTTTTTCATGAACCTCTTCGTCAAAGTTTTCCAGGAGCTTTTTCCTGGTTAGCTTCATGTTCTCGTCTATTTCCGGCTCCAGCTCCCGCTGGAGTTCGTCGAAGGATGCCTGGATCTCTTCCGGAGTTCGGCATTCCTGATAAATCCTGACGATCCGTTTCTCGAAATCCACGCCCGATTCGATGGTCCCCAACACCTCATCGCTGGCGCCAAAGACACCGTTAAAGAGCGTGAATTTCTCCGAAAGCAGTTCAAAGACTCGCTGGTCGGCGGCATTGTTCCGGTTGAGAAAGTTGACCACGACAACGTCGTGGGCCTGGCCGTAACGGTGGCAACGCCCGATTCGCTGTTCGATCCGTTGCGGATTCCACGGGAGATCGTAATTGACGACGAGGGAGCAGAATTGCAGGTTGATCCCTTCCGCAGCCGCTTCCGTGGCGATCATAACCTGGGCTTGCCCTTTGAATCTGTCCACCAGGGCGGACCGCATATCAGCCGTCCGGGAACCGGAGATTCTATCAGTCCCCGCGTGCTCTTCGTGCCATGTCCGGTAGATCTCCCGCGACAGGGGATCGTTGTTGGATCCGTTGAAAAGTACAATTAGTCCATTATATTCCGTCGCGGAAAGGACGCGTAAGAGATATTCCTGCGTCCTTCTGGATTCCGTGAAAATAATGGCCTTCTTGCTTGCCCCTAATTCATCTGCCTTGGCAAACCCCGCCTTGAGCGCCAGGAGAAGGGCATGTCCTTTGGCGTTCTGGGTGATGGATACCGCCAGATCCCGGAACGCTTCCAGATCGCCAATTTCCCGCGTCATGGCCTGAATGTCTTCGGCGGAAAGTTCCTCCTCGACCGTGTCCTCTTCCCATTCATCCTTTATTTCCTCAAGGATTTCAAAGTCTTCGGACAATTTTTCTTCAAGCAATGATGTCCCTCCCGAAGGTTCAATCGGGGATGACAGGCTATGGGCGTCTTTCAATTTCGCTTTCAATCGTCTGACCAACGAGTCCAGGGCGCCGGCGATAGCAAAGGTTGAAGAAGCCAGGAGCTTCCGAAGAACGAGGGTCATCAGGGTGCGCTGGCTGGCGGGCAGGGCCTGAAGGCTTTCCCGGCGGAGGTATTCGGACACGAGGTCATAGAGTACTTGCTCATCCGACGTCGGAACGAACTCCTGAGTGATGGGAATGCGGTTGGTGTACTTGATATATTCGAGCACCTGACGCCGCAGGGTTCGTTTGCAGATGGGGGCAAGACGAGCTTTCAGATCGTCGAAGTTGATCTCGGTGTTCAAGCGTGCAAACTGGCTTTTGTAGCTCCGGATATCTCCAAAGGTATGATCATCGACAAAGCTGACAAGGCCATACAGTTCCATCAGGGAATTCTGCAAAGGCGTGGCTGTGAGCAGCAGCTTGGGCACGCCGGCAAGAACATCCTTGATGGCACGGGCGATCTTGTTGGAAGGCTTGTAAACATTACGCAGTCGGTGGGCTTCGTCGATGACAACAAGGTCCCAGGAAACTTCATGGATCCGGTCTGCCTTGTTGCGGGCAAACTGGAAGGAAGTTATGACGATTTCACTCTGCTGAAAGGGATTCCGGCTTTTCTGTTTGATATGCTGATTATAGGACTTTGTTTCAAGAATCATGGAGGGGAGAAAAAACTTCTCCTGCAGTTCCTGATTCCATTGTTTCCTCAGACTGGATGGAACGATAATGAGAATTTTCCGTTTCCGCTCGGCCCATATCTGGGAAAGGATTATTCCCGCTTCGATGGTTTTGCCAAGACCTACCTCATCAGCTAATATGGCACCGCGAGAAAGGGGAGATCTGAAGGCGAAAAGTGCCGCCTCAACCTGATGAGGGTTCAGGTCAACCTGGGCATCCATGAGGGAGGCCGCCAGTTTTTCCAGGTTATCCGAAGAACAACGCTTCGTCAACTCATGGGCATAATATTTGGAGTGATAGTCGGTTATCTGCAATTGGCCATAGATTCCTTTATTTATGGGTAACCGTAGGCATTGGGATTAGATTCTTTTCCTGTAATCAGATATCATAATAATGTGCACCGGCGCCAGATCATCTCATAAGTAGATGGTTTAGTAGACGATTCGGTTTCAACGCCGGTCATCGTGACTTTTCAGCAACTACGGATAACTGCATTCCCCCTCTGATATTTTGCACCAGCGTTATCTTACACCAGAGCGGCGAAACGGCATGGAAAATGTCTTCGGCGATCATATTGGCCAATCCTTCCGCGAATATGGGCTCTTCGCGGAACGACCATAGGTAAAGTTTTAGACTTTTACTTTCGATACAAAGTTTTTCCGGTGCAAATTCAATAGTTACCGTATTGAAATCGGGCTGATGAGTAACAGGGCAGACGCTTGTCAGCTCATTGCTCTCGAATTTCACTGTTTGCACGTGCACGGGTTTGGGAAAGGTATCAAGTTGTTTGGAAGGCGCGTTTACTTTTTTACCCAAATAATGAAAGTTTTCCATAAAATGTTCTTAAGCCCCCCAAATTATCAACGGTTATTTGGAATTACGGAATTATTTTTGCCCCGGTGGTGCAGGTTTCATTCACTTCTATGCCTTGTACTTTGATTCGCGAATTCTCGAATAACCGGATCGCCTCATGTAAGACTACTTCCGCAATATGCTCAGAGGTAGGATTTTTTTTCGTGACATAAATTCGTTGTCCCGATTCTTTAATATACCGGCACATGGGATCATTTTCCCATAGCAAAGAGGCATGGTCCAGGTTTTCATCAATCCAGGTTTTCAGGATTTTTAACTCCTGGAAGTCAATAAGCATGTCCCTTTCATCGAGATTATCGCCTTCCAGGTGCAGCTTGATCAGCCAGGAATGGCCATGATTATTGGTGCACTTGCCGGTATAATTTTTCCACAGCCGGTGGGCGGCCTCAAATTTAAAGGTTCTACTTATTACGTATTTCATCCATGTACCCCATAATTTTATGAAATTTCCGCTGGTGTTAGGATTGACGCTCTCGTAAAAAGTACCTCTAATCGTCATACCGGCGAAAGCCGGTATCCAGAAATACTTGGAAACACTGGATTCCGTGTCAAGCACGGAATGACAAAACAGGGCAAAATCGACTTTTTACGAGGTCGTCAAGATTGCCGGGAAATTGTTCATTTCCCTCTGCTTGCGCCCCATAGCATCACATGCAGACGCGGCGAAAAGTTAAGGCCCCGTCTGATTATTTCATCAACCAATACCGGTTTTAATTGTGATTCCAAGTTTTGCCCTTCCAAGCCAACATACACTTTATTCCCGGCAATGTTAAACCTTTTTAAAGCACTTTCTATTTCGTCCAAATCCGACTCACCCCGGATGATGAATTTAAATATGCAATAATCCTTTTTTGCCCAATAACTTAAGCTATGCGCGTTGATTTGTTGCCGCGCGTTTGACAGTTTAGGTGAAATTACCCAGTTAAAATGACATATTACGGATTCGTCCATTCCCTCCCGTATAAAAGCCGTCCCGTCGGCTATGGTGATAGCTAAAGGCTCGGTGGGAATAAAAACGCCATTGCTCTCGACATGATATTTTTTCCCTGGCACGACAAGTTTATCAAGCCGGTAAAGAGTCGGCTCACCCCCGGTTAAAATTACCTGCCGGGTATTGTGCGTGCTAATTAGCGCTTTAAGTTCTTCGGAAGAATAAGGCAGAAATTTGCCGGAATCTTCAAACCATGTATATTTGGTATCGCACCAGGTACACGTTAGATTACAGAAATGAAAACGGAGAAAGAGGCTATTTAGCCCGGCACAATTCCCCTCACCCTGAATGGATACAAAGTGCTCGGATAAATAGTAGATGTCCTTGTTTTCTTCCACCTAAAAATGCAACCTTATACGCTTGAATTAATTCACTTAATAATCTCCCTCCCCTTCAAGGGGAGGGGTGGGGTGGGGATGGGTCTGCCGGAATTCTTCGAATCCTTTTTCCCGGAGCTTGCAGGCCGGACATTGACTGCAACCACGGCCCCATTCATTCATGTGTTCATTGCCATTATAGCAGGTCAAGGTAAGTTCCTGTAATTCCTTAATCTTACCCGCATTATAAGCCATTTCAAAGACCTGGGCTTTGTTTTTCCACATCAGGGGGGTGTAAATGGTTACCGGACGATCGAGCCCAAGGGAAAGTTCAACGGCTTTTGCCTTGATATAATTGTCGCGGCAATCCGGATACCCGGAAAAATCCGTCTCGCACGTACCTGTAACCAAGTTGATCCGTTGCTCGCCGTTTCGAAAGGCATGATTGGAGATAATCGTAAGAAACAATCCATTCCGGTTGGGGACAAAACTCGCCGGCAGATCAGCGGCTAACGGATGGCACTGACTATGGTCTCCCTGGTTAAGCAGGGTACTATCGGCAATCGATTTCATAAAGTTTCCGATATCGTAGATGGTATGCCGTACCTCAAAATGAGCGGCGATTTTAACTGCATAATCCAATTCCCGGCGATGCCGTTGGCCATAGTTGATGCTGATGGTTTCAACAGTTTTGAAATTCTGTAATGCCCATACCAGGCATACAAAGGAATCTTGACCTCCGGAAAGTAGAACATAAGCGGTTTCGATAAATTTTGACATTTTTAAAAGGATCTCACCGGACCTGTGTCTTTATCGGTGTGGGTAAAGTGACGTCCAGTGAAAATCTATATCCGGCCTTTTCATAGATATCCCGGATCAGGATCAGGTCATTCATCATATTATCTCCGGGGATGACTTCACCCAACCATCTGGTTCTTTTATTTTTATTATCTAAAAACCAGCATATTATTGAAACATTAGCAGCCTTGGCGATATGCCAGAATCCGGTCTTGATGGTCTTCACTTTTTTGCGCGTCCCCTCCGGTACGATTGCCAAGAGAAATTCATTTCTTCCGTTGAAAATATCCGCCATCTGTTCCACGGCGCCCTGGGATGAGTTGCGATTAATCGGGATGCCACCGACAATTTTAAGAACAACGGACATGGGCCAGAAGAACCATTCCTGCTTTACCATGATATGACCGGTCCGTTTTATTATCCGGTAAGCGACAAAGGCCCTGACTGCATCCATGTTTGAAGTGTGGGGAAAACCGATGATCACATGTTTGCGGGAAAAATATGGCGGGAGAGGTTCGCAGTGCCAACCCATCAGGAAGTAGAGAAATTTACCGGTAAGGCTCAATATTTGCTTCACGAGTGATTCCTTTTGCCAAAAAGTGCGCGGAGTATAGAGAGTGCTTTCTTGCCTGTCAATGGGTAATCATAAAATTGCAAGAAACAGAGCAGGAACAGCTCCTCGCCAATGACCGGGAAGTTAACCCGACCATCAATGACCATGCCTGGGAAAGCGATCTGCGCAAGGACCAATAGGTTGGATGGTGAAAAGTTAAGCAATCCCTGCCGTAGCAGCGGCATGCACTTGGATAAGCAGAACCCTGCCCTACTCCACAAACTCCCGCCTCACTGCAACGGGTTGAAGTGTCAAGGACAGGATTTTGTTCGGCATGACATGAAAAACAACCGGGCGGTTTATTGTCCCTTCTTCAGGTTGAAGATCTTCGTAGGATTTTCAAGACCGACCTTCCGGGCCAATTCCGGCGGTAACTGGGAAAGGAATTCCTTTACCCATTCTCCCCGCCCCGGGGGACTCCGCAGCTCGGACGTGGGGGGTGCAAAAAAGATATCGCTCCCGATCATGAAACGGTCGGGATACTTTGTCATCAGCGCCAGCCACTCGGGCTTGAGTTTCCGGCCCGGGGCGAGCGGACGGGTCTCCTCCCGGCTATCGCGACCAATCTTGATGGTCATGTACAGGTTCGGATGCCGGGCAAGGAGCTCATCCATCATTGTCACCGTTCGGAAGCCCGTATTGTCCCATCCTGCATGGGCCCAGATAATCCGGGCCTGCCGGTTATGGGACAGCAGACGCTCGAAGGCGGCAATATTAGCCTTCAGGTGCTCCGGCGTCCTTCCTGCCTGGAGGCGGGCGATGCCTTGCGACGACATGTCCTGGGGAATGGCCTCCATATGAATATCGATAGGTAACTGATGCCGGGCGGCAATGTCAGCCAACAATAAAAAGAGGGGATGGTCCGGCGGCGCCGTTTCGTAGGGATGTTGGGCATGGAGGGAAAAATGCTCGGCGGCCATCTCTCCAAAGCCGACTATCCCCATTGCTATCAGCTTCTCTGCCTGCTCCGTAAATCGCTTCTCCATCTCCCCGTTTATCTTGCCGGACCGTATGGACCTGTGGATCATGACATTCAATGTTCCGCCGCCGCCTAAAAAGGCAAAGCGCCCCGGATACTTCCCGATGGCCCCCCGAAACTCGCCGGCATCGAATATGTCTCTTTGACCCTCCGTAAAAGGAGGCGGCATGACAATTGCCGTTCTGATACCCAAGGCATCCATACGATCCACGGCGTTTAGCGCCGATGCGGCATAATCATGGGATCCGCCGAAGACGCTCCTTTTCCCCGTCATCCCGAAAAGATGATTGTGGGCATCGATACAGCCCGTCATCAGAACATCCGCTGTTTCCACCGCTACTACCGATACAGTGAACACTGTAACAAGCAGCAAGACCGACATGAGAATGGTGATGGCAAACGCCATCCTGGAAATATCCTCTCTAATTTTCTTTACCATATACATACCTCCCGCCTCTTGTGAAGATCGTATGACTAATTTCCCCAAAAAGGATCCCCGGCAAAATATACCGCCGGGATGGGATGGCTTTTTCTCATCATATCCGGTCAGATTTTGCTTAGCCGTACCATAGTATCGTAAAAGGAGGCGCTGCCGCCCAGGGGATCCATAACGCAGGTGTTTCTTAAATCCGGATCCACCCACATGGCGGCGTTGGCGTTGAATCCCGCTCCCCGCCGCGGGTCCCCCTTGATCACCTTGCCGTTGATGACCGTGTCCGTCGCCCCCGTTGCCCAGTGGCCATAACCGTGGGCAAAGGTCACCACCCCGGGCTGGATGGAGGGCGTCACCTGGACAGCGGCAATCATAGGCTTCTTTTCGCCGGTCCCGACGATCCAGACGCCGTCCGGGTTGGTGGCCGAGGAAATCCGCACCTTGTCGCCTGTCTTGATCTTCAGGCGGGTGGCGTCCCGTTGGTTGACAAGGATGCTGTTTTCCGGATAGATCGCGTCCAGCCAGTAATCAACGATGGTCCGCGATTTGGTCTGGGTCACATCCTTCTGCGTGATCATCCGCAGGCCGTAACCCTTGGTCAAACCTGCTTTTTCCGGGGTCTTCCCCAGGTTGGTTACAATGGGAACGTACAGGGGGTAGCCAGGATTCGGCACTCCGGTAAAGGCGTTTTTCGTCTGGGCCGTTTTCTCCTGATAGATATTGATCAACTTGCCGTACTTATTCGCCGCCTGTTCCCCTTTGTACTGATCCTTATAATCCTGGAAGCGGCCGCCCCGGTTCAACAGGTAAACCACCTTCCGCCAGTTTGCCCCGCAGATCTTCTCCCATCGCTCCGGAGCAAAGACCGTTTTGGGCAGATGGGCTCGGGAATCAAGAAATAGTTTGAGTTCCTTATCGTCGGCGTCGGGAACCGCGGCGCCGGTGTCGGTGGCGATGTTAGCCACCATGCGGATGTAAAGATCATCCCAGCGGGTAAAATCCTGCCCCGGTCCAAGGCCGTCCTTGCCATAGCCCTTCATCCCCAGCCGCTCCGCCAGGGCCATGAGGAGCGCCTCTAAACAGCAGGGCATCTCCTCACCGAAGACCTTGACTGTCTCCGAAAGGGGGGCAATGACGGGTTGCCGGATGGGTTGAACCTTGGTCGGCATATTGGGATGACTGCCCTGGAACTCCCATTTCTCCAAGTAATTTAGTTCCGGGAAGATGTAATCGGCATACAGGGAGGTAACACCCACCAGAACGTCGGTGCAGAAATAGAGGGGGACCTTTTGCAGATCCATCAATACCTCCGTATTCGTCTGTCCCGCCGGCAGGGAAAAATTGGGGGCGCCGTGGTATAAAAACAGGGCCTTGGCGGCATAGGGATACTGGTCACCCATGGAAGGGATGATCTCCTGATAGATGTCGCTGGCCAGGGGCCACCAGTTCCGCTTCGCCGGATATCCGGCAAAGAAGGTGGTATCTTCGTATTTGATGTCGTGGCGGATGATGCTGATTCCGAAATTACCCACCATGCCGGGGTTCATTTTGCTTATATCAAAGGGCTGCCCCGGCTTGTTCCCGGCCTGGCTGAAGGTGGAGGCGGCGATCATCCCACCTTTCCAGTCGTAGTTGCCCAGGAGCAGATTGATAGTCCAGGCGAGAAAGACGTTGTAGAACCCGTTCGTATGCTGGGAGACGCCCCGGTGGATATCCAGGCAGGCCTTCTTTCCGTGGGCGGTCAGTTCCCGGACCACGGCTTCGATATCCTTTTTCGGGATGCCGCAGATCTTGGCCCAGGCATCGAGAGATTTTCCGTTGACCTCATCAGCAATGATCTGAAGGGGCGTCTTGACCTTCACGCCGTTGATTTTCGTATTGACGAAGAGATCTCCCATTAGGGGGTTCTTTTCGTCATTTGGATCCACGGCGACGGGCTTTCCCCCTGCCATGGCGACCAGGTATTCGAAGGAATGCTCCTTTCCCGCCTTGTCCTTCCGCTTTTCCACGGCCGCGAGGCCGATCTCCTGGGCGCGCAGGAACTTGCCCGGCTTGCCGTCGGGACCGATTTTAACGAGCCAAACGGCGTTGGTCAGGGTCGGCTCACCGGCCTTTTTTGCCGCTCCCCGGTTAGCGTTCGCCAGGTATTTGGCGTCGTAACGCTTCTCTTTGAGCATCACCTGCAGGATGGCTGAAAAGAACGCGCCGTCCGTTCCCGGCTTGACGGGGAGGTAACGATGGGCCTTGGAGGCCAGTTTACTGAACCGGGGATCGGCTACAGCCAGCTTGATCTTCCCGGAGGTAATGTTCGGCATGAGCCGGGCGCCCCGATTGGGGGGGCCGTAATTGGCATCCAGGAGGTTGCTGCCCACAAAGAGGGCGTAGGCGGAGTTTTCGATATCCCCCTGCCAGTAAAACTTCTGGCCGCCTGTGAATCTATTGTATTCATACTGGTCGCTGCAGGCCTTACTGCCGAAGTAGAGAGACCCCTGGCAAACCGTGGTATGGCCGTGGAAATTGGCGGTTCCGAAATAATCGCGGAAAAACCGCAGGGCAAACTCGGATCGTCCCCCTTTTTTCCTTCCCCAGGCATAGACCATCTGGTTGTTCTTCGGTCCCGCGTCGGGGTGCTCCGGATCGATCAGGTATTGGAGGTTAGCGGCGTGCTTCTTCCGGAAGGCCTCCACGGCCTCTTTTTTGTTTTTGCTGCCGGCGATGGCCTTCGCGTCGTCTCCCAAGGCCTTCATGATCTTCTGATCACGGAGGGCGTAAATGTCTTTTAGCCCCATGACCTGCCGGTTCTCCTCACCGGGGACATGGCTAAACAGGAGGCCGCCGTTGACGATTTCATCGACGGCCTGGTCGAAGGAAACCGTCATCCACTTGCTTTCCCCACGCTTTCCCGCCCGTTTCAGGACCTTTACCACCCGATAGGGGTCGTAGGTAGTCTGAAGCCCCGCGTGACCTTTGGGACACACCGGCATATCGATGGCGGCTGCCTCGGCCATGGGCGTCCGGAAGGGAAGATGGGGGACGGCAACAAAGGGGTTATATGGATTCCCGTCGATCTTCAAGGCATAGGCTTTCCCGTTTTTGCGAAACAGCTTGACCTTGATGCCGCAGCCCGTATTGCATTGCAGGCAGGAGGTATAGAGGATGTTTTCGGCCCTCATCAGTTCATAGGTTTCTTCCGGGGTCAGTTGCCCCGCCTCGGCCCGCCGGATCAGATCATGAGCCCATTCGAGCTCCGTGGCGAGGAGGGCGCCTCCCAGGACGGCCGAGCATTTCATGAAATCCCTGCGGGATATTCCCTTTTTGTCGTGATCTTTCATCGCTTTCACCTCCCCCTTACACAATATAAAAAACTCTTGGTTTCGTGCTGGAGCTGCCGAAAACAGGCGTGACGCCGGGGTAGGCCCGGACGGCCTGATCTACAAATGATTTCCATTCCGTGCTTTTGAGGCGGTAACCGGCGGCGGCAATCGGAGCGGCAATTTTCCCCGCTTCGCTGACTTCCTTAAGGGTGGTAACTTTGTCGGTCTTCATAACCTTGCTGAGAAGGCTCTCCGGATCTTCGGCATCGCCGAAATAGGTGGCCCGTCCGATACAGGTCGTCACGCAGACAGGAAGAGATCCGTTTTTCAGGCGATGGGAGCAGAACTGGCATTTCCGCGCCTTACCTACGGGCAATTTTTTGCCTTCCCGGAACCACCTGCGGTTATACTCCCAGACCGGACCTCGCTCCATATCGGGAATTTCCGGAGTACCGCTGGTGTAAAAGGCGCCGCCGTCCAGATTCCGGGCGCTGTAAGGACAAGCGGCGATACAGCGTCCGCAGCCGATGCACTGTTCGTAATTTATCATGACGATGCCGTCCTTGCTTTTCCAGGTGGCCTTGCCGACACCCTGGTTGGGGCAGGCATGGACGCAGGGCGGATCATCGCACTGCTGGCAGGGTCTGGCTACGAAAAGACGTTGCACCTGTGGATATTTACCCTGCTCTACTTCGTACATGGGACGGTAGCGGATTCCGGGAGGTGACTTGTATTCCACCATACAACCCAGAGTGCAGGCATGGCATAGTATGCAACGCCGCGTGTCGATCAGCATGGTCCAGCGCGGGTTGTCTTTCGAAAGCGCCCGCCGGAGATCATCCTGCATGACCATCAACTCGTCTTTCCCCTCGAACATGATGCTTCCCTCCTATTTTTTATGGCAGGTGGTGCAGTTTCCTTCGCTGTTTTTCATGACAATGTCGCCGCCGCCTACCTGGGCTCCCAGGGTCAGGGCAAAGGCAACCGTCGTGAGTGAAATAACAATATAAATAAGTTGCTTGTTCAAAACGTCCCCCTCTTGCTATTACAGAAGACAGTTTAAATATTCCTGCTGTCTCTTCAAAAAAAGCCTCTTTTCAACCCCCATGACCTATGACAGTTTTTGTTGAGCAATTCCGTTAGAATGGAGGAAAAGAGAATTATTGATTTCCGGCACTGCTAAGGCCTGGGGGCAGAAAAAATGAAATTGTGTGGTTACTGCCTCCACAATGACTTATAAATGCAAATGATAATTTTGATGATTACCATTTGTAAGCGTGCCTATCCGTTATAATAAAGGTTATTGAACGGCCTTTACCTAAAGGGCGTGACAGGCCGAACACTCCAACTTTGCCTTTCCGTTCTTGTGTATCTTGTGGACTTCCGCCGAAAACTTCGTCGCCTCTGTTTTGGCAGGATCGGAAGCATGACAGGAAATACATGCTGCCCCTTTGCCGACATCCGGATGTGCCTTGGGCATGATGGTGCTGTAGTCCTTGTGGCAAACGCCGCAGGCATTGTCCTTCAATGGCGGCCCACCGGCTGTGACAGTCATACTGAATATTGCTCCCGTCAACATGATTCCGCAAGCATAGATGATTAGCTTTCCCCAGATCGGCATATAGTTCATCTTCAACTTTCTCCTCATGATATGTAGTAACCACTTTACTGCCAAACGTCAATGCCTATATAAATCAACCATTTAAACCGTGATCACAAAAGGCCATACTTCAACGGCTCACCGGAAGCGAGGAATCTTTCGTCCATTCCTCAAAAGAGCCGTCGTATAGCCGGACATTCTTGTAGCCGAGCACACGTGTCAAAATGAAAGCCCAGGTGGGACAGCATTTGCCGGCATCACAGTAAGTGATAATTTCCTTTGACTTGTCCTTGCCGACTGCGGCGACCGCAAGGATCTCAAGATTCTCTTTCTTTTTGAAAGTGCCCAGTTTCGTATATGCTTCTGACGCCGGAAGGTTCACGGCCCCCGGGATATGACCGGCCTTTTCTACGAATTCTTGCTTTTTCGCTCCGCTGAACAAGACAGGTTCACGAACGTCAACGAAGATCGCTTTCCCTAAGCGGCTGACCACGTAATCCTTTTCTGCATGGGTTTCCTTGTTCAATTTGGCCCGGTAGGCGGTCTTTTTTGGCTTGACAATTTCCTCAGAAAGGGGCCTCCCTTCTTTAACCCACTTCTCCTGGCCTCCATCAAGGATGCTCAGATTCTTCTGACCCGCATATTCAAGGGTAAATAGAACGCGGGGCGCCATGGCCTGGTAAAAGCAGTGGTAGGTTTTGCATATAATCACCACCATGGAATCCGGCTTGATTCCTAAATCGCCGATCGTATCGAAGAGATCATCTTCCGGCGGGAATTCCAAGTGATTATCTCCTTTCGGAGCTGCCCAGATACCATAATATGCGCTGACGGAGCCGGGGATATGTCCTTCCCGATAATCCTCGATTTTCCTGATGTCTATAGCGACAACCTTTGGATTGTTCAGGTTAGCTGCAAGCCATTCTGTGGAAACAATGGGGTCAATATCGTTGGCTAGGACAAGAGAGAAGAACAGTGGTGTTAGGAATAGAATTAGTAATGATGAAAAGCAAAGTTTTTTCATAACTATTTCTCCTTTCCTGGAAGGCTGCTCACTTTTTCATTAATTTTATTATAAAGCTTTACGGGTTCGTAGTCAAATTTAAAACATAAAAAATGTTGGAGAACGATAACTATATGCTTGGCGTGGGCTTTTATTAAAAGGCGCTTTGACCATCTATCAATTATGTCATATTTCAACGTAATACCCTATCTTAATCAAGCTGATGAACCGAACAAAAACCGATAAAAAACGTTGGATTCCGGACAATGACGGATTGTTGCGAAGAAATAAAAAAAGTTTGACAAAAGGAAAGAGAGACCTTATAAATACCCAGAGGGGGTATTTTATGGATGAGCATAGAAAAAAAGTATTGAATCGATTACGTCGGATTGAAGGACATCCGGGGGCTTGAGGGGATGGTTGAGAAATCGGCGCCCTGTGCCGACGTTCTCACACAACTTTCCGCAGTAACGGCAGCTATGAAGAAAACAGGGTTTACCATCATCCAAGCTAATATGAAACGTTGCATCAATGAAGCAACTCAAGATCCGGATAAAACAATTGATGATTTTCAGAAGGCGCTGACCCAATACATTAGAATGGCGTAGGCGGGTATTTATTGCCCAAATAATATAAAAACAACAACTAATTCCATTTCTAAATCAAATGTGATATAATAGCCGCATCATTAAGAAGGAGGTGCGGTTATGGCGAGGCAAGCAAGGGGGCAGGATAAATTGGAAGTTGCCAAGGCGTACTTATCAAAGGCG
>Ga0247842_10002449_pt1 | contig 27554 bp, 31 predicted proteins | sample LaCruzMarch2015__3_FD_192411 | JGI IMG/M metagenome (GOLD analysis project Ga0247842, IMG submission 192411) | Freshwater microbial communities from meromictic Lake La Cruz, Castile-La Mancha, Spain - LaCruzMarch2015_19m | ecosystem: Environmental > Aquatic > Freshwater > Lake | place: Spain...
ATATATGGTTTACCTGCCTATTTTTCTTTTATACATCTTAATGAAAAACAGGCAAAATATGAAAGACCTCCTTAGGCGTGAGTGCATATTTATTTTTATCACGCTAATGGGATTTGGTTTTATTCTTTTCCTGAATTATATAAGATTTGGAGAATTTCTTGAATTTGGATATGGCGGAGAAGCTGCTAATTTTTATTTATCAGGAATTAAAGAGCACGCAACAAAGCTGCTCTATTGGCTCGACAAAGGAATATTTATTTATAACCCCTTGTTTATTCTGGGGATTTTTGGGTATTTTAAGTTCTTTAAAACATTCCGGAAGGAAGCAGTCTTTTTCATCTCTGTCATCGCGCTTAACTTTATCTTAACCTGTATGTGGTATGCCTGGTACGGAGGATGCTCATGGGGGCCGAGATATTTAGTTCCCGTAGCTCCATTATGGCTTATCCCCTGCTACTTCTTCTTTTACAAAAAAGGAGCAGTTAAAGCAATATTAATACTACTAATTTTCTTATCCGTTTCTGTCCAGGGGATCAGCATCCTGCAGGGGAACCTTGAATACCTTACGATTTGCAATGCAAACGGACAGGAAGGCGTGCGCAAAGGTATGCCGGCTCAGATTATCGGCTCGCTTATAGTATTAAAACATAAACTGATTAAAAAAGATAACTTATATACCCTTTCTGAATTCGGGATAAATTCAGAAACACAAGTAGATACTTCTGCCCTTGCTCATTATAAAGGGCTTGACCTATGGTATTTAAACGCAGGAAGTTTTCTTAGTAAGCCAATATTAAAATTTACACCTATTTTGTTTCTGCCTTTCATAATTATCTGCATCGTTGGCCTGTTAAAGATTCTATAATTTCCTTTGTAATAATCCTACCCATGGGTTCTTTTGAGCGCTTTCATGATATTCAGCATCAACATTAATATCCCACAGCGCATAAGGAGAACCAGGCAATTTAAGATAATTCCGGGCCGCCAATACACCGCTAATAAGGGAATGATCCTGGTTGTTATATTTATGCATACCTGCTCTTCCAATGGAGTAGAAGTTAACAAATTGGTCTATTCTCGATTTTAATAATTCGTAGTGATCTTGAAAACCTAAATAGTAAATGGGATAGGCCTCTGTTTGGCGGACAACCCGGTACCTTTCTACCTCATCATTTCTTATCAAACGCATTTTTTCTAGCTCGTTAATCGCCATAGCTGATAAGAATTCATCTGTTTTATTCCAAAGATCATCCGATATAAAAGCAAAATACTCAACGCTCAATGTTGTTTTATGCTCATCTTTTATCATCTTCTTTGAAAAGTTTTTATAGTTAGTTATTCTTGCGATTTGAACATCCGGAGAATGCACATAAATCCATTGATCGGGAAAAACTTTTTCTCTGCCTATCAATAAATTAACAGTAATATGGTCCCTGTATCTTAACATCCCCGCGGAATCAAGAATTTGGGCTGACTCGCAAGGATTTAACATTTTAAGATAATGCGCCAAAGGAATACTACTAAAGAACTGCTTAGAATTAATATTTATTTCTTCACCATTTAACCCTAAAACATCTACTGATTTCACAGTATTATCTTGCCGGTTAAATCTGATTACTTTACTTTCTGGCATAAATTTAACGCCCTGTGAAACTAATTTTTCACACATAGTTTCATACATTTGGCCAGCGCCTAAAACCGGAAAATTAAATTCTTCCACAAGTGTCTTTATTTTCTTATTTTTAACTCCGGGCAGCGTATTTTTAATGAGCTCAAAAACATCTAGGCCTTTAATTCTTTGAGCAGCCCATTCTGCCCCTATCTTATTGCAAGGAATCCCCCACACTTTTTCCGTATATGTTTTAAAAAATGTTTCATACAATTTACGACCAAACTTTTGAATTATCCATTGCTCAAGAGTAACCGGTTTATTTTTTTTATTTATTTGAGAGAAGAGGAAGGAAAATATTACGCTTAAAGAACCTACAGGCCCCATTTTTATTAATACATCTGCAGGTTTTATTGGATAGTTAAAATATTTATTTTTGTAGCATATTCTAGTCAAGCGGGTTATAGGCTGGAAGGCCGGACCCAAAGTATCATGCCAAATCTTATCAACTTCTTTGTTCTTAGTAAAAAAACGATGGGGGCCAACATCAAACCTATCCCCATATAAAACATCTGTTCTTGCTAATCCCCCTACCAGTTTATTCTTATCGATGATTAAAATATCCTTAACGCCATTTTTGACCAGTTCGTATGCAACCCCCAAGCCCGCTGGGCCTGCGCCTATAATACAACACTCGTAAGACTTTGAATTAATATTCTCAATCATCTTTATTCTAACGATCTATCCCTATAAGCTGTAGCGGTTCTTAAAAGAGAGCAACCGCATTTTCCAGCCATTCCGGTTTAATAGCTTCTAAGAGCAAGCGGCTGATAATTTAGTGGGTTACGCGTCCTGATGCTGTATTATATTCTGTCTTCCAGCACCCTACAAGCACTTTTGCTTTAAATAATGCACAAAAGTCTCCCGCTTTAACAGTTCATCTCACAATTTACTATTAAAAGTTAAAAACAAGCCAAATAAACTGATATAAAAAAAGGCGTAACCCTTCCAAAAATGAGGGGATTACGCCTAAATACAATAAAAAAGAGGGTTATAAAACCCCTCTTAAATATTAAATGCCGAGAGAGGGAATCGGACCCCCCACGCCGGCCTTTTCAGGGCCGCGCTCTACCACTGAGCTATCTCGGCTAAAAGTTAACTATTTTTATATATTGTACACAAATTTCTCAAAAAGAAAAGGAGAAAGTTGAGCCGCTTGCTTTGGTCCAGCGAAATCCTTGATCGAACGATAGTAAGGGCAAGGATAAGAATACCCTATTTTACCCCTGTGATAATCTTAACGAAAAGATCCTGGGCCAATTCCATATTAGGAAAATTGTATTTCCGCGCGGATATCCTGATCCGGGTAGTAGCCTGAGTCAGACGGATAAGACGTATCCAAACCTTACTGGAATCAACAGTCAACTCAATATAACCAGTAGAAATATTTTCCTGTTGAATTATGCCGTATTGCTTACCAACGCCCATAGCTGATTCCCAAAGCAAATCAAAGTTTTTGTCACTATCCCCCTGCACCGTATCTTTGCTCACAGCATAAGCGCCCAACCCTCCGGCAGCTGCACCAATAATTAAAGGCACGCACCCGCAAACAATCGGCAGGATAAATAAAACCAGGACAAGAGATAAACCTTTCTTCATTTTGTCTCCTTGCCCATAAGGACACACCCGCGCAATTCCTTATAAGCGCGGGGTATTCTTCGGGAAAACTCTAATAAGACAAAAAACAAATAGGCTGATAATCAATCCCCAGGAAAGAATTATAAATACCCATCCGGACAACTTCATTCTTGCCTTCCCCCTCCCGGTTTTTTTCTCCTCCAGGCAATCTTTACCAAAACTGCTAAGGTTATAAATATAAACAATAAACCTAAGCGCGTACCAAAAACAAAGGGTTTGTCTGCACCAGAGACATTCTTCATCATGATTATAGGCAGCCACTCCTGGATAAACCACATCCCCAGAATAACAAATAAAAACAACGGTGTAATATACTTAATAATAAATTTATAGGCCCTGGGAACAGGCATCTGCGCCCCCTTATGTATCTCATCCCAAGCCTTATCCATACCAAAGACCCAGATAAAAAGCACCGTCTCGATTGCGGCAAAAACCACTAAGAAAAATGTACCTCCCCAAAAATCCAGTTCATTGACTACACCGCGGCCAAGAAAAAATACTGCTGGCTGGCATAGTATAAAAGCAACTATGCCAAATATAGAGACGGCTCGTTTACGGTTGATATTGAATTCATCCTCCAAAAATGCCACTGCCGGCTGCGCCAAAGAAACCGAAGAAGTAATACCAGCCAGGAACAATAAGAAAAACCAGAAGAATCCGAATACCGCCGGCAAGGGAAGTTTATTTAAGACTAACGGCATAGTTACAAAACCTAAGTTAAATACCCCCGACTGGGCGATAGATTTGATATCTACCGGGCCAAAAAATACAAATGCCGCAGGTATTACTATGCTTGCCCCAAATATAACTTCGGCAACTTCATTAGTAGTGGCGGCAGTAAGTCCGGAAAGCACAACATCATCGGCTTTTTTCAAATAACTGGCATAGGTAAGAATCACCCCGATGCCCACACTTAAGGTAAAAAATATCTGGCCTGCGGCCTCAAGCCAGACCTTAGCGGACTTAAGCGCGGAAAAATCAGGGTTCCATAAAAACCCAAATCCTGCCAAAACATTCCAATCAGGCTTGTTTAAATCCGGAGTGCCTAAAGTCATAACTCTGACTATAAGCACTAATCCAAAAATAAACAAAAGCGGAAGCGCCCATTTGCAAAGCTTCTCTATCCCGCCTTTTATTCCGTAATAAATTACCCAGATATTCAACAAAAAGGTAACCAAAAAAAATGTATACGCTGTTCCTATCCCGCTAAAATACTGGTTCTTTTCTAAACCCTGAAATCCAGCCAGAAAACTACGCAGTGAATTTTGGTCTATAAGCGCAGTGTATTTGCCGGTTAAAGCAAAGAAACTATAAGCCAGCGTCCAGGATTCAATAAACAAATAATAAATGAAAATTACCAGGGGGCCGAATATTCCGATTACGCCGAAATATTTGATAAACCGATTTTTCTGCCAAAGGCTGTGGAATATGCCAGGAGCGGTCCCATGGCCAAAACCTCCGCCATAACGGCCAAGCGTCCATTCAATCCACATAAGGGGAATCCCTAAAAGAAACAAGGATATAAAATAGGGGATCATAAATGCGCCGCCGCCATTTGCGGCAGCCTTTGCCGGAAAACGCAGGAAATTACCTAAACCAATGGCAGAGCCTGCCACAGCCATAATAATCCCCAGGCGCGACCCCCAATTATCTCTTTTTTTTACCTGAACCATAATTTATTACTTATTACATATTCTTCAGGGCTTCTTGAATTAATGGCAGAACCCCCTCTGCTTCCTCTTTAGTTAACCTGCCTAACTTGGCAAATGCATATTCGCCATTTCTATCTTTTATCTCTCTTACGATCTGGATTTTACGCGGCCCATTGTTGTATGAATAAACACTGACAACAATCTTACCGGAATCATTTTCCCAAAAACGGCTGAATATCTGCGCATCTAAGCTGCTATCGTATGGCATTACTCCTCCTGGTTACCTGTTTAGAATTTTTTTCCGTGCCGGTATGGACGGGTCTTATTATAAGCTATCTTTTTTAATAACGCCTTCTCCAAATCTATTTTTCGCGAACCGGAATAATCAAATATACGGATACAACAATCGGCCAGCTCTTCAGCCAGATCTTCTTTTTTGCCGTGATTACGCATTGCCTCTAATGCCTCAGATAACTCCGAATGCATAAGCGCAATCAGTTCTCCATCATTACGGCTATCCAACCACCAACCTTTGCTTTTAGCGACCCGGTGGCACTCTTTAATCAAATCATTAATTGTTAATTTCTTGTTTAACATCGGTTTTTTCTCCTTTTGGTTTAATTAATGCATTGATGCCGGTAAAAATCCTGTTGGCAATATACTCCTTAGCGTAAGTGCTGGGACTAGATATCTCAACCATAGTACGGCCCTTTTCCTCTTCGGTAAAGAATATCCCTACAGGAGTAGTATCTGTTTCCGAAAAGTAGACGCCAATCATCTTCTTTTGAACATCCTCGGCATATATAGGAGATTCTTTATCTTTTTCCTTCAGTATATCCTTAACTTTGGCGTAACAGCTATCATAGCCTATGACAAAAGATTCTTTAAGGGCCTCCTTGCGTTTTTCTTCCAAAACCCGGGTTGAGACCCCGACAAAACCTTTAGCCGCTTCCTTGACTGTCGCACACCCCAATAACACAGTAGACAGCAAACAACAAATAGTAGCCAGAACTAAATAATTACTTTTACTCATGATTCCTCCTCAATAAACAAGCGTATAATTTATTCATTAACCAACTGCCAAATTTTATCCAGATTTTTTCTCGCTTCAACCTCTCCGCGCCGGGCGAATTCATCAGCCCTATGCAACTCCAGCCAAAACAAACCCGTGGTATCCGGATGTAAAACAATATCGGCTAACTCACCTTCACGCTTAGCTACCTCTGACTGTAGGACCTCAACACTACTAAAAATAATATCTATGATGTTAAACTTAAAAATATTCTTTAGCCGTCCAAGCCAGCCAAACGGTTTACTTTTCTGAATAGAAGCTGTATGATCGGGAAGAATACCTTCTTTAAGTTTTACCAGTTGCCTCAGGATATCCTCGCGCGAAGGAGTAACATTCACAGCAATGATCTTCTTTACTCCTATCTGCATTAAAGACTCAGTAGGTAAGGGGTTAGTTACCCCTCCGTCAAAAAGTACCTCTTCCTTAAACTTAAAAGGCGCAAAAACCCCTGGCATAGAACAACTGGCCATTATAGCATCAACCAATAATCCTTTATCCAAAATCCTCGGCTCTTTCCTGCGCACATCGCTGGCAATTATCTTTAAAGGAAGTTTGACATCATAAAAGGTCTTATCCCCCAAATGTTTTTTTAAGAAACGGCGCAGCTTATTACCCTTGATAAAACCAAAGCGCGGAAAAGTTATATCAATCAGCCCCCAAATATGTTTTGGCTCCCTGAATTCCCGGGTAACCTCCAGGATCTCCTGGCTACTCTTACCAATAGCCCAAAGGCTGGCAATAAGCGAGCCGATACTGGAACCGGCAATGATATCAACGGGGATTTTCTCTTCTTCAATAACCTTTAATACCCCTATATGGCAAAACCCATAACCTACACCAACCCCTAAAACTAAACCTACCAGGCAATCACCGAGTTGCCGGGCGATCCTTCTGATGGCCTTAGAATACTCGCAATCCGGATCGTCAATAATCAGGCGATCCCCCGCGTCAAATTTTATTTTAGGGACAGTCGCAAAAATCTCCTGCCCCAGGATTTCAAGTTGTTCGCCGTAACCAATCTTGGCTAACTTATATTCGTTAATAATAGTCTTGATTTTCTGAGGGTCAAAGTTAAAATCCGTTTTAAGCCGGTTAATCAGATTATTGGTACGCTTTAAATCCACCGGATCCGGGCTGCTTAATATGTGGATAAGGTCTGACTGATTGAGCATGCTGATAATTGAACGATCCATAGCTGCGGGAAGGTCCAGAAGGATATAATGATAATCATTAACTAACAGGCTTAATACTTCAATCAGCCTTTTAAGGCAGGCATCATTATTTTCCTGATAATAAAAACAAAACAGGTCAATTCCAAATTTACTTTGCGAAATATAATCTTTTGGCAAACTATATATTTCAGCAGAAGAAGATAAGTTAAATATTCGAGGTTGGGCTAATCCTAGCTTAGCGGGAAGAGTATGTATTTTATCCTGAGCAAGGATATCCAGAATAATCACTGATTTGTGTGTTTCACGGCTAAGGCTAAGCGCAAGGTTTAAAGCATAGACGGTCTTACCTGCCTGCGCATAAGAACTAAACACAGAAACAACCGTGCTTTCGAATATTCTTTTCTGATGGACATCTTTACGCTTAAGCCTGCGGCTTAATGTGCGGCTTAAATCAATAGCCAGCCGGGGAATGCTTTTGAGCACAGAATCAAAATCATCCTTCTTAATTACTAAAATTACGCAGTCGTTTATTGCCAGGCTGGTTACTGAATGCGGCTCATTAGTAAGCAAGGAGATAATACCAAAATATTTACCCCGGTGCAGATATTCCAGGATTAAGCGCTCGCCTGTTTTATCATTAGTATAAATCTGCACTCTGCCGGAGATAATGCAATAAAAAGCACTCGGGCTTGATTTCTCTTCGTAGATAACCTGCCCTTTACGATATTCAACAACCTGGGCCCTTACCTTGATTATCGCCAGCTCATCTTTGCTAAGCCCGGCAAAAAATGGCAGTTCTTTAATAATAAACTCTTTGTCTTTGGAATTCATGCTAAATTAAGCCGGTTTTAGAAACTTCCGCCAGCTTCCTTGCGCTTGCCCTGATTGTGCGTTTTTGATTCTGATAATCCACGTCCACCAACCCAAAACGCGGAGCGAACCCCTCGGCCCATTCAAAGTTATCAATCAACGACCAATAGATGTAACCTAAAACATTAGCCCCTTCTTCCATAGCCTTATACACCTGTTCTAAATGCTCGCGGATATAATCCCATTTTAAATCATCATCTTCAGTGCATATCCCGTTTTCAGTAATAAAAACCGGCAGGTTATATTTTTTAAGAGAAACCAGAAGTTTATATAGCCCCTGTGGATAAATATCCCAACCTAAAGAATTCTTGCGCAAGGGATGATGATTATGTTTACAGGTATCCACCAATAAATGCCCTATCCCCCAGCTTTCCACATCCACCAGGTTCCGGCTATAATAATTTACGCCGATATAATCCAGGGTTTTTTTACGCAGGAGAACTTCGATAAAATAAAGGTTATACAGTTTATGCCTAAGGTAGGCGGCCAGTCTGTTTTTAAGTGTCGGACGACAAAGCTCGAATGCCTGCAGATTAGCCGCAATACTTACCATCGGCCTGGCCAAAGCCTTATCCTGATAAGTTTTATGTATAAGCGAATAGGCCTTAATATGGGCCTGGGCCATATTTAAAGTAACCTTGACAGTTTTAAATAAAGAACGTTCCTTTGGAGGCCAACAACCTAAAAGATAAGCATGCGAAGAATAAACTAACGGTTCATTGATAGTGATCCAGAATTTTACCTCGCCGGAAAATTCCCTGACCATCTTTTCTACGAAACGCAAAAAATACCTTTGGAGCTTGAACTTAGTCCAACCGCCTTTCTGGCTAAACCACAGCGGATTAGTAAAATGATGCAGGGTAACTACCGGTTCCATTCCCAAATTTCTTAGTTCAGCAATAACTTTATGGTAATGCTGAATTTCAGAATCCTGGAATTTTCCTTCCTGGGGTTCAATACGGCTCCATTCAATTGAAAAACGGTGGCAATTGTGGCCCAACTCTTTAGCTATGGCAAAATCTTCTCTAAAAAGTTCATAGTGCCGGCAGGCCTGGCCCGAGGGTTCTTTTAAAGCGCCATTCTGCTCAGCAAGCCACCAATCATTGTGGATATTGCCTCCCTCCACCTGATGGGCTGAAGTCGAAGCGCCCCAAAAGAAATCATGCGGAAATTTATTCATATTGGGTTATATTATAGCACCACAAAAAAAGAATCCCAACAGAAATTGTCGGGATTCTTTTTTAAAAAACAGCTTAGCCTTTACTTATCTTTTATCTATATTCGAAGCGACGTTTAAATATTTGCCTAATGCTTCCCATGTCTTGGCGCCAACTTTTCCATCGGCCTTTAGGCCATTAGCACTCTGAAAATCCTCAATCGCCTTCTTACTCTTCGGGCCAATCTTACCATCAATACTGCCGGAATAGAAACCCGCGTTCTTTAAAGCAGTCTGAATCTCAATATCGGTCGGCTTATAAGGACCCTGGGGCGGTAAAGGCATTAACTCTTTTGCTGAAACAACTGCCGGAGCTGCAACAGCTGGCAGATTAACATCTTGTGGCGTACCCTGAGCCGGACTACTAGGTGTACTTAAGGACTCCAAAGTAATCTGTTGCAAATCTTCTGCTTCCTGCTTCTTAGCACAACCAGTTAATGCCGTAAACATAAGAACTACTGACACAAAAATTAAAAACCTTTTCATCTCTATTCTCCTCTCTAAAAATTTATTAAACTGTATTATGACGTTTTCGACCCTTGAAATATTGGGGTTGGCTTCACCTCCTCACTAAACTCAATTTTATCAAAATAAATAAATAAATCAAGTACCTTATGGATTTTATCTAGCGCAGTCCTGTTAAGCTCCCACACTACAACTTTTTTAATTCAGGAAACAATAAATTTATCAACGTAAACAATATAAGGCAAAATAAGCCACAGAGAAATAACGCCGTTGAAACTCCCAGGGCCTGCGCCAGGCTACCTGAGATCAAACTACCAAACGGCACAATTCCGGCAAAGGTAGTCATAAAAAGGCTCATTACCCTGCCGCGGAATTCGTCCGGGACTTTGATCTGAAGCAAGGTATTAATTATGGCAGTCACGGGGACGCTTAAACCCCCTAAAAAGATTAGCGAAACAATAGAGCAGGTATAATTTTTAGATAAAGAAAAATTAATCAGTAAAAAAGAAAATAAGAATGCCGACCAAACTAAAAACTTACCTTTATATTTAAAATCACCCAACCGGGCTAAAATTAAAGATCCGGCTAAAGCCCCCAAACCGATGCTTGACATTAATATTCCCAGGGCCCTTACCCCTGCATGAAGCACATTACTGACAAAAACCGGTATAAGTATAATGTAAGAAATGCCGAAAAGACTCATTACTGCCACCATACTTACCAAGCCCAGGATAGAACGATTACAACTGACAAAAAATAACCCTTCCTTGAGATCGCTGATAGCAGAATTATTATTTTGTACTATGCCATTGCCCAGTTTAATCCAAAAGAGCGCAGCAATAACCGCCAAGAAACTTATTCCATTCAGATAAAAACAACCGCTCATGCCAATTACCGATATAAGCACCCCTGCAATTGCCGGGCCAATAATCCTCGAGGAATTAAAAGCTACTGAATTCAGGGTAATGGCGTTAAAAAGATGCTGCTTACCCACTAATTCCACTATTATTGATTGTCTGGCCGGAGCATCAAATGCCATAATTATCCCGTTGAGCAAGGCAATAAACATGATCTGCTGTGGATTGATAAGTTTGAATTGGGTTAAAGTCGCCAATAAAAAAGCCAGGAACATGAAAACTATCTGAGTAAAAATAAGGATATTTCTTTTATTTACTCTATCAGCCAAAACTCCTCCGAATAGAGAAAACAGGAATATGGGTATTGCGCCTAAGAAACCAACCACCCCCAAAAGAAACGCGGAGTTGGTCAGCTGAAACACCAGCCAACTCTGAGCCACAAATTGTATGCTCGTACCAATCAAAGATACAAACATGCCCAGCCAATAAATACGGAAATGTTTTACTTTTAGTGAAGAAAACATACTCGGATCCTGCTTTTAGGAAGGAGTGCTTAACCTCTGCCTAACCAAATCACTGACCAATTTGCCATCTGCTCTTCCAGCGATTTTTACAGTCAGCTCTTTCATCAGCCGGCCCATATCTTTTATGCCGCTTGAGCCAGTTGAAACAACCGCCTCTTCAATCAAAAGCTTAATCTGCTCAGCCGATAGCTCCGGAGGTAAATAAACTTTAAGCATCTCTAATTCTTTTTTCTCTTTTTCTGCCATCTCAAGCCGGTTACCCTTGGTAAACTGTTCAATAGAATCCTGACGCTGTTTAATCTGTTTTTTAATTACAGCAACAATTTCCGGGTCATCAAGCTTATTTTTTTTCTTAGCAGTTGCCTGATTTAACATATCCGCACGCAGGAAGCTCAAGACTGAGCTCTTTAAAGTATCCCTTGATTTCATTGCCTCTTTATAATCATTCAGAATCTTTTCTTCTAACATAATTTTTCTCCTTTTTGTTTATGGTGCGGATCTACCTTCAATATATATTTTACTAAAAAGAAGATCACTGCGGAAATGATGAAAAAATCAATGCAAGCGGCAATAATCAAACCAATCTTAATATTAACCCTCCACATATGCAAAACTACCTCTTGCCATTTACTTCCAGGAAGCAGCGCTTCCAATATCGGCATTACCAGTCCTTCAACAATAACAGTAATCACCTTGGCTACTGCCTGCCCCATAACAATACCGACAGCTACCCCAATAACCCCGTAAGATTTAATAAACTTTAGGAATTCTTCGCGAAGATTATCCATTGTAACTCCTTTACCCAGAAAGGGTACACCGGCCACTTACCTTTTAGGCCGGGTGTAAAAATTAAAACAGGAAACAATCCTTAAATTTATTTAAACGTTTTCCTAAATCCTGGAGTTTAAGGCTGCTGGTCCGATTTAACCCAAAATCCTCAATATTAAAAGACGCGGCCACCGTTCCATAAGCCAGCGCCTTTTTTAAAGTTAGAGGGGTAATTTTACCTGCTTTAGCCAAATACCCCATAAACCCTCCGGCAAAGGTATCACCTGCGCCCGTAGGATCAATTACTTTTTCAACCGGGTAGGCCGGAAGAGAAAAAATAAATTTATCGCTATAAAACAAAACCCCATTTTCGCCTTTCTTAATTAACACCATCTTAGCACCATAACCCCTAAGCGCGCCCGCCGCCTTAATTATATTATTTTCCCCGCTTAATGCGCGCGCCTCCTGGTCATTAGCAACATAAATATCTATATGCTTGAGCAACCGGATTAACTCTTTGCGTTTGTTGTTAATCCAATAGTTCATACTATCTAAACCAACTAATTTAGGATTGCGCATCTTACGCAAAAGATGTTCCTGAATATCAGGATCAACATTCGCCAGGAATATATTTTTTATCCTGCTCTGTGCTTCAGAAATACGCGGCTTAAATACCGAGAGCACCCCTAATTCGGTATTCAAGGTAAGCGCAGTATTTAGATCTCCCTTGTATTCACCTTCCCATCTGAAAGTTTTTCCTTTATCTATAATAAGAGAGCTGATATCCAAACCTTTATATCTTAAGAAAGAGATGTGCTCCTGTGGAAAATCTTTTCCTACTATTGCCACCAAATTCACTTTTGTAAAAAGCCGGGCAGCCATGGAAAAATGCGCGGCTGAACCCCCTAACAGTTCTTTGCGTATGCCAAAAGGAGTTTTTACACTATCCAATGCTACCGTGCCTAAAACGACTATGCTCATCTTATAAAAAGTAGTGTCACTACTGCCATAAAAAGACAGTAATATCCAAAATAATAAAATTTTCCATTATTGATAACCCGCTTTAAGATTACAAGCGCTAATATCCCGGTAAGAAAACTAAAGATAAAACCCGCCATTAGATTGATAACATCCGCATGAAACGCTGACTCTATTTTTCTTGCTTCCAACAACGCTGCCCCTAAAATTACAGGAATAGAAACAAGGAATGAAAAAGTAAATGCAAGTTTACGTTCAATCTTTCTTGAAAATAACGTAGATATGGTTATGCCTGAGCGAGAAATACCCGGAACAATAGCTAAGCTTTGCGTCAGGCCCAAAACAAGCGCATCCTTAAGTTCAAGTTTCTTCCTATCTAACCGGATAAACTTCTTGGTAGAAATAAGGATTAAACCGGTAAATATCCAAGCTACCCCCACTGCCTTAACTGAACTAAACAATCTTTCAAAGAAATCCTTGCCTAACACGCCAATAATGCCCGTGATTATTACGACTACAAATGCTAAACCAAGAAGCTTTGGGTTTCTTAGAAGATTTAAAATATCCCTCCGGAAGAAAATGATTATTGCCAGCAGTGTGCCCAAATGCAGGATAACGGATACCGCTAATTCATTACTATGAATACCTAAGATTTTCTGCGCAACAACTAAATGCCCGGAAGAGCTCACCGGTAAGAATTCAGTTAACCCCTGCACTATTCCTAAAAATATATACTTAATCATGGCCGGATAGGAAATCCTTTAGATCCTGCGTTAAATCAATGCTGAATTTTAAATCTTTGCCGGTTGCCGGATGCCTGAATTGCAGCTCTTTTGCTTCTAAACAAACGCGTTTAAAACGCAGGGCAAAATCCTTACGGAAAACAAATTTATCCTCCCCCACCAAAGGATGTTGAATACTTTTAAAATGAATACGTATCTGATTGGTCCTGCCGGTAACCGGATGGACTTCAACTACGCTATAATTGCTTTTTTCCTCAATCACCTTATATTCCGTAAGGGCATTCTTGCCTTCAATTGCAAGATTAATGCTTCCCTCTGGATGCGCTAATTTACCATGCACAAAAGCAATGTACTTCTTTGCTACCCGCCTGTCACGGAAAGCATCCGTCATTTTCTTTTCAATGCTCTTGCCTTTCGCGTAAATTACAAGCCCGGATGTATCCCGGTCCAGGCGATGGCAAGGGTGCAGGCTGTATTTTAACCCTCTTACTACCGCATCCTGATTTAAAATACTTGTCAAAGTACGCGATTCTTTCTTGGGGGTCGGCACACTTAATAACCCGGCGGGCTTATTAACAACCAACAACCAATCATCTTCATAGACGATCGGGATATTCATCTAAACAATAGCCAACATGCGTTCTATAGCCAGGCGCGCTTTTTTTCTGACCTCATCAGAAACCCTGACCTCATCCTTAAGCTCCTCTAAAGCCCAGAGCACTTTTTCCTGGGTGGTGCGCTTCATATTCGGGCATACCGCGCGTTCGCTGGCAGGATAAAACTCTTTATCCGGATTATCCTGCTTAAGCCGATAAACCAGCCCGGACTCCGTACCCACAATAAATTCTTTAGCCGGGTTCTCCTTAGCGTATTTACCCATCTGACTGGTAGAAAGCACAACATCCGCTAAAGCCACTACGCTGGATAAACACTCCGGATGTACCATAACCTTCGCCTTAGGATGGAATTTCTGCTCTTTTTTTAAATCCTCAGGAAGTATCTTCGCATGCGTAGGGCAAAAACCATACCAGATGATAAGCTTCCTTCCGGTTTTCTTAGACACATAGTCGGCCAGGTATTTATCCGGTATAAATATAATTTCCTTTTTATCTTTAAGCGCATTGACTACGGCTATGGCATTAGTTGACGTGCAGCAATAATCCAATTCCGCTTTAACTTCAGCTGAAGTATTCACATAGCCCACGGCTACTGCCTGAGGGTGCTCTTGCTTAAGTTTTCTTAAATCATCAGCATTCATCATATTGGCCATGGGGCAACCCGCAGATGTATCCGGCATAATTACTTTCTTGTCGGGAGAAAGAATAGAGGCGGTCTCAGCCATAAAATACACCCCGCAAAATACAATTACCTCGGCATCGGTCTTAGCAGCTATACGCGAAAGCTCCAGGGAATCTCCGCGGAAATCCGCGATATCCTGCACTTCAGGAAGCTGATAGTTATGCGCCAGGATTATAGCATTGCGTTTCTTTTTTAACTCCTTGATTCTTCTGACTAATTCTTTATCTTCTTTAATCATCTTAATCCAGCACTTTCTCGATTATGCCTCCGCCTAAAACAGTGCTACCTTTATAAAAGACTGCAGATTGTCCGGGAGTTATGGCAAACTGAGGCTGTTTAAAACAAATTTTCAAACCGACTTTAACCGGATAAACCACGGCAAGCGATTCTTTATGATTATAGCGTATCTTTACATTTATCTCAACCTTCTTTTTAAAAGGCCTGCCTAAAAGATGTACAGCTTTGGCCAAGAATTCTTTTTTGCATGCATCATCGCGAGTGCCCACGGTAACCTGATTATTCTGGGCGTTAATCTGCGTTACATGCAAAGGATACCCCTTGGCAATACCCAAACCCTGACGCTGGCCTATGGTATAAAATGGAATACCTTTATGTTTGCCGAGAATAGTTCCATTTTTATCAACCAGGTATCCCGGCCTAACGCGATTTGAACCCTTGGCCTTAATCAAATCCCCATACTCTCCATCAGGTAAGAAACAAATCTCCTGGCTATCCTGCTTTTCTGCTACATTGAGCTTAAAATCACAAGCCATACCCCTTACCTGGGGCTTAGTATAATTACCTAAAGGAAAAATAATTTGTTTAAGCTGCCCTTGATTTAAACGATATAAAAAATAAGATTGATCTTTTTTAAGGTCTTTGGCTTTCTTAAGTAAATACCCTTGTCTTGATTTTACAATCCTGGCATAATGGCCGGTAGCTAAAAATTGCGCCCCTAAGTTAACTGCTTTCTTAAATAAAATACCGAATTTTATGAACTGATTACACCTTACGCAAGGATTAGGAGTCCTGCCGGAAATATATTCCTGGCAGAAATTCTGGATTACTTTGCGGGAGAAATCTTTATCTAAATTTACGATATAATGCCGGATCCCTAACTTCTGTGCTACCCGCCGGGCATCTTCAATCCCAACTAATCCGCAACAGCTTGGCTTCTTGCCGCTGCTTTCTGCCAGATTAAAACACATAGTCAGGCCGATTACCTCATAGCCCTGCTCCTTTAAAAGGGCAGCAGCCACCGAAGAATCCACCCCGCCGCTCATCGCCACGAATACCCGCTTATTCATATAATTTGCCCGGTTTCATTTTATACTACTATGGCTTTAAATTTTAACAAAAAAGGCCCAGCATTTTGTGCCGGGCCTTTTCTTTATTCCTGATAGGTTATAACTTCACTACTTTAGTAGCTTGTTCACCCTTAGGACCTTTTTCGACCTCAAACTCAACCTCCTGGCCCTCCTCTAAAGTCTTATAGCCATCACCCTGAATCGCGGTATGATGTACGAATACATCAACACCATTCTCAGGAGTAATAAACCCATAGCCTTTTTGATTGGAAAACCACTTTACTTTTCCTTTTGCCATTTTCTTTGCTTCCTCCTTTCCACAAAATTATAGTAGCTTAAGAGGCAAAAATAAAAAACCCGTAAGGCCTGTTTTCTCTCTCCTTACGGCTAAAGATTCCTACCTTTATCTACTATAGAACAAATTATATATAAAACTTCCGGCTTGTCAATAGGCTTTTTATTTCAAACTATCTATCCCTTTAAGGTTATAATAACCCAGAACCTTAACTTTGGCCTTAGATTTACCTACCAGCCAATCATGGTATTTATTCATAAAACGATCATGATCAGTCTTTTTTAACCATTGGTATACCGAAGCATATTGATTTTTAAACCCATAGCGTTTCATAGTCTGATACCCCAGAAAACCTCTGGCTTTCTTGGTATGGGTTGCCCACATCAGGCTATCCTTACGGTATTTAGCTACCTCTTTCGGATTTATTTCAAACAAAACAACGTGGATAAACATAAAGTCCTTTTTTGTAGTTATAAATTAAATTATTATACACTATTGTTTGCTTAAAACAAATACTATCACCACTGAAGCCTTATGCCTGCCTCAATATACCTGCCGGGCTGGGGGATCCCCTCGATATCCTGATACTCCACGTTCAAAATATTCTCCGCGTGCAAAAAAATCTTGGCGAAACGGTTTAAATTATAGTTAAACCCGGAATTCATCAATAACCATCCCCGGCGGCCAGGCCTCTTCTTATAATTAAACCCTATCTCCTGTTGGCCAAAAGGTAATTGCAGATTAAATACAGTATTAATTAAATGTTGGGCATAATTTGGGCCATATTTATAAAGATAACCTTGATTATCTATGCTTTTATCAGTGTAAGTATAGTTAGCATCCAAACTCAAAACCCTATTAATCTTTTTACGCAAGGAATATTCAACCCCAAACACATTGTCACGCGTAAAGTTTCTTGCCTGCCAGTATGGCTGAGTGGAATCAGATTTTACCCAATCAATCATCTCCTTTTCTTGGCGTAAAAATATAGCCAGCCCCGAGCAGAAACCTTCTTCTTTATACTCAAAACCCGCCTGGTAACTCCAGGCTTTTTCAGTAACTAAATCGGGATTACCTATTGTCGTCGGATCACTATAATAGAGCTCGGTAAACGATGGAACGCGGATATTCCTGGAAATACCGAAATTAAAGGCTACTGCATCCGTAAGCTTAAACTTAGCGCTCAGGGAACCGGTGTACTCTAGATTAAAATCGGAGAAATCATCCACGCGGAAAGAAAAACCCAGATCCCAGTTTGAGCCGACACTTACGCTATTATCCAGGAATATACTTCTATGATCACGCGTATGCTTGCCCATACTCGAGGAAATAATCCTCTCTCCTCCATACTCCAACCCTAAACCAACCTTGCCCAATAATCCGGCTTCTTTTTGAAAATAAATTCCGGGAATAAACATATCCGTATGATGATGGTTATAGCTATCAATTGTCCGGATATAGGCAAATTTATCAAAATGCCGGCGCCAGATAAAATTCGGTTTGATCAGCAAATCATCCTTATTTAAAACAAGGCTGCTGTCAAATAAATAAGTCTTAGTCTGTTCATAAGAAGGCTTACCCAGACCCGGAGAATAAAAATCGTAGGCCCCAAACGCCTTTTCCTGATAACCAAAGTTATTTTCCCAAACCCCGGTATCCGGTAAATCTAAATACGCCCCTAAAGAAGTGGTGAATTTCTTATAATCTGTATCATAGCGGAAACCTTTAGACTGGGCATCTTCAATGGAAAACCTGAAACCCAAACTTTTAATTTTATCACTCATGCTGAATAATCCGTAGCCATTACGGTTATTGCCTACGGCAAATTCCCAGGCAATCTTCCTTTCCCTGGGGGCAGCCAAGGTAAAATTTATAGCTCCGCCGATGGCATCCGGCCCGAATAAAGAAGAACTTGCCCCGGGGATCACTTCTATCTTCTTAATATCTTCTTTAGTAAAAGGGATATCCGAATTATGATGTGCGGTCTGTGGATCATTAATCCGCTGGCCGTTGAGCAAAATCAAAACCTGCTGGAAGGTTGAGCCGCGCAGCGAGAAATCCGTCTGTATGCCGCTTTCTAAAGTACGGCTCTGTAAGTCTACCGGCAAATTACTTAAATTCTCTAAACTGGATTGATAATTAAAAGCCTGGTCTTTAGCAAGTCCCGTAGAATAGATATTTAGAAGAAACTGCTTTTGCTTGCTGACAACTATTGGCTCCAAATATTGAGATTTTTCTTCAGAGGAAAATGATATTTTCGGAAGAATAAGAAAAGCGATGATAAAAAATCCGCACAGTCTTATTTTTAACATGAAACTATTATAAGTTGTGCGGATTAATTGTCAACCAATAATATATTTATGGTTTACAGTTAGCGGCAGTGCATAACATCACCGGAAAAAACTTTCTGCATCAGCCCTGAATCTTTACGGATAAGCAAGGCTCCGTCCTGATCAATATCTACGGCCGCCCCTTCAATGTGTTTATCCTGACAATATACTTTGACGCGCCTGCCCAGAGTAAGGCTAAAACTTCGCCATTTATCAATTATTGCCTGGGCCCCCTTGTCCTCAAGAAGAGAATAATTGTTTTCTATCCTGCGCAAAAGTTCCTGCAACAGGAGAATGCGGCTTACCGACTGGCCGGCCTGTTCTTTCAAAGAAGTAGCCTGAGCAATTAAGGATTTTTTATCATTGTTGACGTTTAAACCAATACCAATAACCACAAAATTAACCTTATCCACCTCAGCGTTCATTTCAGTCAGGATACCGGAAATTTTCTTGTTGCAGATAAACACGTCATTCGGCCATTTGATCTGCGCGTCCAATCCAACGACTTTTTTTACCGCTTCACAAATACTCACCGCGCTTAAAAGCGTTAGTATGGGTGCGGCAGACGGCGAGATCTTCGGCCTTAAGATTAAGGACAGATAGATACCTTTGTATTTAGGAGAAAACCAACTTCTACCCAATCTTCCACGGCCTTTAGTCTGCGATTCGGCTAATACAAGTGTTCCATTGGGCGCTGCCTGTATCCCCAATTGCATCGCCAGATCCATGGTTGAAGACAGATAATCAAAATAGTGGATTTTCTTAGCGATAAACTTCGTATTAAGGCCATGAGTTATCTCTAAAGCAAAAAGCCGGTCCGGACTTGATTCAAGCCGATAACCTAAATGCGGCACCGCTACAATATCATAACCTGAATCTTTCAAATCCTGAATATGCTTCCACAGGCCCTGCCGGCTGATTCCCAGATGGCCGGCTATTTCATCGCCTGAAAGATATTCATGCTCCTTTTTAAGATAATCAAGTATTCTTTCTTTCATTCTTTTTCTTAAGATACTCCTCGAATTTACCCCAGAACGGATCAACCCTGGGATGCTTAAGCTCATAACTTTTATTTCCGCTAAAAACACGCATACCTTTACTTTGCTCAGTTACCTGGCCAACAATACTGGCGGGAATTCCGGATCTTTCCAAAGCAGATACAATTAATTTGGCTTTATTTTTATTAGCCGTAGCCAATAATGTACCTTCACTGATAGACTTATAGGGGTCAATGCCAAAACAGGAACAAACCAAGCTCACTTCTTCTTGAAGGATTATTTTATCCAAATCAATACACATACCCACCCGGCTATGCTGGGCAATCTCAAAGAGTCCACCCCAAACCCCGCACTCCGTAGCATCATGCATAGTTGTCAATCCGCCGATAGATGCAGCGATAGAAGCATCTTTTACCGTAGACATCTGATAGAAAACATTTTGAGCGCGTTTCAGGAAAGAAGCGCCATATTTAGCTTGGATAAATTCTGGAAAGTAAGCGGACAATAAACCAGTAGTTTCAATGGCCGGGCCCTTAGTAATAATAATCTCATCCCCTGCTTTAGCATGCGGATTAATAAGCTCTTTTCTCCTGCCCAATCCAAGCATGGTTGCTCCACCTACCATAGGATAGTTGCAACCGGCATAACGCGCGGTATGTCCGGTGACCACGCTAATGCTTAATTTCTTACATTCCTTATGCACGGCATCCCATAATCTTATTAATTCATCCTCGCTAATCTGCGGAGGGAGATTAAGGTCAATCGCCAAATACTTCGGCGGGATACCGCTTACGGCAACATCACTAGCAATAATATGCACGGCAAACCAGGCAGCTTTTTCTATGCCTAATTCTTTGGCGATAAAAAACGGGTCTGTGGACAGGACCATCACCTGAGCGCCCAGCTCTACCACGCCAAAATCAACGCCGTTTTGCGGCTTGATCAAGACGGATGCGTCAGGTGCGCCTAATTTATGATATATATGTTGATTAAAAAAATCCGGATGGACTTTGCCGAGTTTGGGAAGGTTATTTTTCTTCATAAAGCGGGCTCATAGCGCGTAACTTTTGCACAATCGGAGGTAGCTTTTCCAGAAAATAGTCAACGTCGCTTTCCTTGGTCCAGCGGCCAAGAGTAATCCTAAGTGAACCATGGGCAGTCTCATGGTCTAAACCGATAGCTAACAAAACATGCGAAGGTTCTAAAGAACTTGAGGTACAGGCTGAACCCGTAGAACAGGCAATACCAAGCAAATCCAAATTTAAAAGCATGGATTCCCCCTCGATATATTTGATGGAAAAATTGACATTATTCGGCAGCCGCTTCTCGGGATGGCCATTAAGCCTTACTTCCGGGATGCGAACGGGGATCTCCTTGATTAATTTATCCCGCAAGGCACTCTGAAATTTAATTTCATTCTTCATGTTCTTTTGGCAAAGCTCAATTGCCTTGCCTAATCCAACTATCCCGGTAGTATTATAAGTCGAACCGCGCCTGCCTCTTTCCTGGTCTCCTCCGCGCATAAATGTTTCCAGGCGGCTACCTTTCCGGATATATAAAGCACCCACGCCTTTTGGCCCATAAAACTTATGGCCGGAAAGCGACAAAAGGTCTACATTTAGCTCATCAACATTCACCGGGATATGCCCGATAGTCTGCACTGCGTCGGTATGAAAATAAATTCCTTTTTCTTTAACAATTTTACCCAGCTCTGCGATAGGCTCAAGCGTGCCTATCTCATTATTGGCCTGCATTATAGTGACCAGGATAGTCTTCTCAGTAATCGCCTCCCTTAGGTCTTGCGGAGAAACCAGGCCATCTTTATCCACCTTAAGATAGGTAACTTTAAAACCTTTCTTTTCCAGAAATTTAAGCGGTTCAATAATGGCATGATGTTCAATAGCGCAAGTGATAATATGGTTGCCTTTTTTCTCCAACGCATAAGCAGAACCTAAAAGCGCATAATTATCTGACTCTGTCCCGCCGGAAGTAAAAACAATCTCTTCGGATCTAGCGCCGATAAACTCAGCGAGTATTTCCCGGCTGTCCTCAACCGCTTTCTTAGCCTCCTGCCCATAAGCATGCAGGCTTGAGGCATTGCCGGACTTCTCAAAGAAATACGGCTCCATCGCGGCTAAAACTTCCGGGTCAGTTGGCGTGGTTGCGGCATAATCAAAATATACTTTTTTCATTTTTTAATTGCCTCATTTAAACTTCCCGTTCGATACCCCTCTAAATCTAAAGTGATATAATTATAACCTAAATTTTTTAGCTTCTCAACTATTGCCTGGCGATTACGCAAGAGTCGGCGGATATATTTCTTCTCTACCTCAATCCGGCAAAGCCCGTCATAGTGACGCAACCTGACCTGCCTAAACCCCAAACTAATTAAATAGACCTCTGCCTGATCAATGCGCCTGAGCAGACCGGCAGTAATCTTCGTGCCATAAGGCACGCGTGAAGCAAGACAGGCCAAAGATGGCTTATCCCAACTAGACAAACCTAACGACTTACTTAATTTACGGATATCTTCTTTACTAAAACTGGCCTCCAGTAAAGGAGATTTTATTTTTAGCTCTTGTTTAGCGATATTCCCCGGCCGGTAATCTTTTTTATCCGAAATATTACTGGCATCCAAAACAAAGTCTAATTTGTTTCTCTTTGCAATGGCGATTAACTTTGAAAATAATTCTTTTTTACAAAAATAGCAACGCTGAATGGAATTAGCTGTAAACTTCTTATTATATAATTCCGCGGTTTTAATTACCTTAAGCTTTACGCCTATATCTTTTGCCAATATCCTTGCCTTAGCCAGCTCATCCTCAGGATAGGTGGCAGAAACCGCAGTTACCGCCAGAATATTTGTTTTTGGCAAAACAAGTGAACAAACTTTAAGTAAAAGCGCACTATCCTGGCCTCCGGAAAAAGCAATTACACACGACTTATACCCGCAGATTTTACTCTTAAGGCAAGCAAGCTTATGCTGAAGGGTCATTGCTGATTTTTTCTACAAAGCCACGACTTCTTTTATTTCCGGCACTTCCTGCTTCAGAATTTTCTCAATCCCCATTTTCAGGGTCATTGAACTCATCGGGCAGCATCCGCAACTCCCTTTTAGTTTTAACTTTACTACCCCATCACTGGTCACATCAACTAATTCGACATTGCCGCCGTCTGCTGCAAGCATAGGCCTGACTTTATCTAAAGCCTTTTCAATTCTCTCTCTCATTTTTATTCTCCTTTTTTAAATATATTAATCCCTGCCGCAATATTAATTGTACCACCGCATAAAATACCCGCAACTTATTTATGCCCTGGCCTTAAGCTAACGCGGCCTTTTCCTTCTTTTTGATTTTATTCCAATTGGCAATTATCTGGCGAGTAGAACTAACCTTGACCTTGCCAAAAACATGCGGATGCCTACGCTTTAGCTTGCTTATCAAACCTGCAATTACCTTTTCGATATCAAACTTCTTTTGCTTCTTGGCGATTTGGGCATTAAACATTACATGCAGAAGGATATCCCCCAATTCCTCCTGCATATTTCGGTAATTATTCTTATTTACCGCCGCTATAAATTCATCAACCTCTTCTTTTAAATCTCTGACCAGGCTCTTATGTGTCTGCTGTTTATCCCACATACAGCCGCGCCGGCTATGTAAAATATTAAAAATATTCTTTAGCTCTACGAATTTGGTATTCTTATCCATTTTTTAGAACCTGCTTCTTGCCAGGTATTTAGAGGCACTTAAAGCTGCCTTGGAGCCTTCCCCAGCAGCGATAATAATCTGCTTTTCCGGCACATCCGTAACATCTCCGGCGGCAAAGGCGCCGGAAATATTAGTTTCGTTGAGTGAATTTACTTTTATCTCACCTTTATTATTTTTTTCTACACCAACAGCAAATGCAGAGTTAGGAACAAGCCCAATTTCTACAAATACTCCCTGCACAACTAAATCTCTTACCCCTGGATTATTTTTAATTTTAATTGCGCTGACAAATTTGTCCCCTGATACGGATATAACTTGAGAATTATTAAAGACAGTGGCATTTTCCGCCTCTTCTACCTTCTGACGCATAATCGCATCTCCGCCTAAAGCTGGAGTATTATTAATAACGTACACCTGCTTGGCAACCTTAATCAGCTGCAAAGCCGCATCAAGCGCGGAGTTTCCGCCGCCGATAACCGCTACGGTTTTAGCGCCAAACAATGGACCATCACATGTAGCGCAGTAAGTCAGGCCGCGGTTCTTAAACTCTTTTTCACCCGGAACCCCCAGTTCCTTTGATTTCTTGCCTGAAGCTATAATTACACTCCGGGACTGATACTCTGCCTTGCTGGTTTTAACTAAGAATACATCTTCGGAATTCTTAAGCTCCAGCACCTCTTCATTTTCCTTAAGCACAGTATCATACTTAAGCATATGCTCCTGGAATTTCTGCGCCAGTTCCGGCCCGGTAATGAATTGATAGCCGGTATAGTTTTCAATATCCCCGCTCCAGGCAGCCTGTCCGCCAATATCCAGGCTGATGACTAAAAAATTTATCTTTTTTCTAGCTGCATATACACTGGCAGTTATCCCTGCGGGGCCAGCGCCGATAATAATCAAATCATAAATCTGCATATTGCGCTTTATATCCCTAACGACTGCCTTATTTTTTCTTTATCAAATCCTACAATAATCTGGCCGTCAATATCTAAAACCGGAACCCCCATCTGCCCGGACTTCTGCATCAACTCATCCACTACCTGCTGATTATCAGAAACATCAATGTTCTGAAACTCTACGTTATTCTCTTTTAAAAATTGTTTGACCCGGATACACCATGGGCAAGTCGGAGTGCTGTAAACTTTCACGCTTTTAGCCATAATCAGTCCTTTCTTAAATAATGCGGGGTAAGATCAACTACCCCCTCCACTGTGATAGTAATAAGCTGCTTGGGGCGCGGCAGGCTGGCTTCGGGATGGTGAGCGCGGGATTTGCCTTTAGCTAAATTAAGCAGCAGCCTTTTAGCCAGACGCGAGGTAATATTATCTTCCCAGAATTTGATAAACTCCTGGCTGATTTGGCCATCGGGCATAACCGAGGCTCTTCCCTTAAGGCAATAGCCCATAAATTTATGCTCATCAACGGCACAAATATTTATCTGAGGGTTACGTTTTATATTCTCGGCGGTTTCCCCAGAATAAGCATCAATCAAATAAACCTTTCCGTTAGGATCAATCTTAACTATATCTTTGCAAGAACTATGGGGAAACCCATTCTCGTCTATTGATGAGACTATTACGAAACCTTGGGTGCGCAAAAACTCAATGACTGCTACCGGGATCTGCTTCATTTTACTTTAAGAGTTTAGCAAATTGATTGCCGAATTCAAAACAAGCTTTTAATTCTTCTTTATCCGGAACATATTTAATGGATACTCCGCCAACGCTGGTATCAACTCCGCTATCTTTTAGCGTCTCTTGCATCTCTTTAACTGCGCCTCCAGCCCAACCATAAGAACCAAAAAAACCAACCTGCCTGCCTTTAGGCTTAAGGCCCTTAACTATTTCTAAGAATGCGGCGATGTTAGGGAGCATATCATTATCGTGAGTAGATGAACCAAATAAAAAACCCTGAGCAGTAAGCATACGCGTAATTATCTCAGTGCGATCACTCTCAGCGACATTATAAAGTTTAACCTCTATGCCCGCGGCAGTTACGCCTTCAGCAATCTTCCTGGCTATCTTTTCGGTTGCGCCCCACATAGTTTCATAGGCAATTACGATTTTCTTAGTCGTTTGGCCTTTTGCCCAAGAAATATAAGAATTTATTATTTTCCCCGGATCTTTACGCCAAATAACCCCGTGGCTGGGCGCAATCATTTTAATGGGGATATTTAATTTTTGCACATCTTCAATCTTCTTTAGGATCACGGGGCCAAGCGGCCAAAGGATATTAGCGTAGTACTTCTCTGCCTCATCCATCAAGCTGCATTGATCGACCTGGTCGTCAAAACGCTCACTTGTCGCATAATGTTGGCCAAAAGCGTCATTAGGCATAAGCAAAGCATCTTCCGGACAATACGTAAACATACTGTCCGGCCAATGGATCATCGGTGCCTCAAGGAAAGCAAGTGTACGCCTGCCTAATTTTAGTTTATCTCCGGTCTTAACCACCTGAAAATCCCAATTTTCGTAATAATGCTTATAGAGGCCTTCTTTACACTTAAGAGTACCCAAAACCTGAGCTTTAGGACAAAGCTGCATAAGACTAGGCAATGCTCCGGAATGGTCATTTTCAACATGGTTAGCAATAATATAATCTATTCTTTCGGGAGGAATAATCTCTTTGATATTCTCAATTAGCTCCTGGCTGAATGGGCCATAAACAGTATCCACAAGCGCTATTTTTTCATCTACAATAAGATAAGAGTTATAGCTCGAGCCTCTCTGCGTAGTATATGTATGCCCATGGAAATTACGTACATTCCAATCCAAGACCCCTACTGAATATATACCCGGTAAAATTTCTATTGCAGCCATTATTACCTCCTAATAACCTTCTAATAACCTTGAAAATTCTCCACAACTATTTTCTCCCCGCTTAAGCCCAATTCTTCGGCCAATATCTTGCGCATTGCCTCAACCATCTGTGGAGGACCACAGAGATAGAATTTTCTTTCCGCATAATCCGGAATTTCATTTTTTATTACGCTGGCGTTAATCTGCCCTACCGTACATTTAAATCCTTGCTCAGCCTCACACAACACATGCGCTATCCTCAATAACGGGTAACTTTTGGACATAGCGGAAAAATCATCTTTAAAAACTATATCCCGTATAGAACGATTGGAATAAACCAGCACGATATCTGTACCTATATTTTTATCAACCGCATATTGGCAAATGCTTCGTATGGGAGTTATCCCGATGCCCCCAGACAAAAAAGCAACCTTAGGCGCAAATTCATCCAGGATAAATTTACCCAAAGGGTATTGAATATTTACCCTGTCTCCCGCCTTTAAATTATCCAGCGCCGTGGAAAAATCACTCTGGGTTATTTTCTTAGTAAACTCTAAATAGCACTTTTCAGTTGGAGAGCTGGAAATGGAGAGATATCTTTTTAGATTAGGGCCGCCCTGAAGCCTAACCTGCAGGAATTGTCCGGCTTTAAAATCCAGCCAATCAGCAATTTCCAGGCGGAAGCTTTTAACATTGTAATTACGCCGAATAACCTCTTTTACTCTGGCATCAATTTCTACGGGCATTCTTATCTAAAGTTGAGATATTTACCAAATTCTCTAAGGCTGAGGCGAATTCTTAAGCATATCTTGTAACCTGCTAAAAACTTCATCAAAATTAACTGAATGAGTTATTTCTTCAACCACCTGGATATATCTAATGCGTTGATTTTTATCAATGATTAACGAACCTCTGGCTAAAAGATTAAGCTCCTTGACCAGGAATCCGTAATTTAAGCCAAATGAGGAAAACCTGTAATCAGAGAGCACTATCTCATTTTTTATTTCATTCACCGAACAAAATCTGGCTTGGGCAAAAGGCAGGTCTTTACTTACCCCGATTACCACAACATCAGGGCTAAGGCCGGCAGCTTTTTTATTAAACTCTTTTACCTGCAAATCGCAAACCGGGGTATCAAGAGAGGGAAAAAAATTAATTATTTTTATCTTACCATTAAAATCTGACAGGCTTAC
>Ga0247842_10002455_pt1 | contig 27457 bp, 32 predicted proteins | sample LaCruzMarch2015__3_FD_192411 | JGI IMG/M metagenome (GOLD analysis project Ga0247842, IMG submission 192411) | Freshwater microbial communities from meromictic Lake La Cruz, Castile-La Mancha, Spain - LaCruzMarch2015_19m | ecosystem: Environmental > Aquatic > Freshwater > Lake | place: Spain...
CCGCTTGCCAGTATCGTAGTTCAAAGCGCCAGCCTGTCGACCAAGGCGGTTACACCCGGCACACCCGTCACGGTGACTGCGGACATAACCAATAAAAGCACAGTCAACGGCGCAAAGAAGGTCACACTGTATGTAAACGGGCAGGTTGAATCTACTCAGGGAGTAACTGTTAACAGCGGCAGTTCATCGAAATTGACCTTCAACGTATCCCGCAGCGAGCCGGGTGATTACACCGTCTACGTGGACGGCGTGCCTGCCGGCAGCTTCAAGGTAGAAATGATCACGGGGAATGATTCGATACTTATATTCAGCGCCGTCCTCATAGCATTAGTATTCATCCTCGGGCTGGTCATGCTATGGCGCAGGCAGCGCACGGGCTAACTTGGAAGATAGTAGTCGGCCTTACCTTTACAATGTGTTTCGCCTGTGATACCCTAATAGAGGTTTAATAAGTTTGATTGTGCTTGCGTAGCAGTACAGGCATCCGGCTGGTCAACTTGGATTTGCGGGAGGTTCAGATGTCTATAGCGGTGAGAATTTCTGCCATACTACTTGTAGTGGCGCTGGTACTGACTCTGGTTCTATCGCCTTTCCTAATAGGTACAGTGAAAGCCGGTGATGGGTGTGTAACCGCAACAGCCTATGTTGATGCTTCACGTCCCAATGATGGTGGAAACGGACTTTCATGGGCCACTGCCAAGAAGCACATACAGTCCGGCATAAATATTGCATGCCCAGGTGGGACCGTCTACGTGGCTGCAGGGGTTTATGACCAGCCTGTAGGTGATTTACACAATATCGTCCATTTAGATAAAAATTTGACCCTGAGTGGCGCGGGCGCCCTGGTTACCATCATTGACGCCGCAGGTCAGAACTACTCGGCGGTTGCTGTATCCAGTGACGAACAGATAAATACGATCTCAGGCTTTACTATCAGAAATGGCGGCTGTTCATGCGACCTGTCCGGCGGTGGAATTTACATTGCGTGGCACCATACAGTTTTTCTAAACGACTGTGCCATCATAAATAATGCAGCCTATCGGGGTGGTGGCATATATAACCATGGGACACTTCATATGGCAGGCTGTACTGTCAGCGGCAATACTGCTGATGTTGAGGGCGGAGGTATAGACAATATCGGAACCTTAGATATGACCAACTGTACAATCAGTGGAAATGTAGTCCCGGGCAATGCTTCTGAGGATAATAATGGCGGAGGTATTTATAACCATGGCGAGGCTGTGCTTATAAACGTAACGATTGCCAACAACAGGGTGACATATGCAGGTTCCAGGGGTGGTGGGTTTGCCAATGATAATACCGAGACTATCAGTTTTAAGAACTGCATCGTGGCCAATAATACTGCCGGCAATGCCAGCAACAATAACGGCTATGACGCTGGTAGTGGAACCGGAATTAATTCGCTGGGCTACAACATAGACAGCGAAAACAGCTGCTATTTCGACGAGCCGACCGACCAGCGCAATACCGATCCGCTGCTGGGACCCCTGCAGAATAATGGCGGGCCGACATCAACCTGCACCATACCAGACAATAGCCCCGCTTTCAATAAGGGCACGGGTGACGGTGCGCCGGCAACCGACCAACGCGGTATAGCACGCCCCCAGGCTGGAGCTTATGATATTGGCGCTTTTGAGCTGATCTTAGCAACCGTTATTTCCTGCAACCCGGACCAGAGCTTAGCCGGGCTATGCCCGTTGACCGTTGTCATTACGGGCACCAATTTAGACTGGGTCACGTCAGTCAATTTCGGACCCGGTATAACCGTTAATAGCTTCCAGGCGAACGGCGCCACACAGATCACCGCCAATATATGTATAGCTGGAGCTGCCGCGCCAGGACCTCACGATGTCTCGGTGACAACACCCGGGAATATCGTTACAAAAGCTAATGCATTTACTGTAATACCATTATCGGCTCTCAATTCCGGGGGGTCTGGTTCCTCCGGTACTGGGGGTGGAGGAACACCTGGAAATACTCCACCCGTTCCACTTGCCAGTATCGTAGTTCAAAGCGCCAGCCTGTCGACCAAGGCGGTTACACCCGGCACACCCGTCACGGTGACTGCGGACATAACCAATAAAAGCGCGGTCAACGGTGTGAAGAAGGTCACACTGTATGTAAATGGGCAGGTGGAATCCACACAGGGAGTAACGGTTAGCAGCGGCAGTTCCTCGAAATTGACCTTCAACGTATCCCGCAGCGAGCCGGGTGATTATAACGTCTACGTTGACGGCGTACCTGCCGGCAACTTCAAGGTAGAAATGATCACGGGGAATGACTCGATATTAATATTCAGCGCCTTCCTGATAGCATTGGCATTCATCTTCGGACTGGTCATGCTCTGGCGCAGGCAGCGCACGGGCTGATATTGAATCTGGATACATCTGGATTATTGGAGGGGCTCCGGTTAATGGGAGCCTCTCTTATTTTGTGCCGTACAACTGCCAGCCAATTTATATGTTAGAATAACTGCCCGGGGGATATTCTCCGGTTGCTCCTGTTAAAGCAGCTTACGAAGGATAAGGGATTAATAAGATGAAAGAATCGATAATGGAGATAATCGTCTGCCCGGTGTGCAAGGGACCGCTCGACCTCAAGGTCACTGAAAAGAACGATGTAGAGATAATTGCCGGCACTCTTTTCTGCGCTAAATGTAATTATACGTACGATATCAAGGACAGCATCCCCAACCTGCTTCCTCCCGACATGAACACCTGAGATTTTACCCAGGTCGATAGAGGGCGCAAGACTCCGGCGACTCCCAGACCTCCACGCTATCCAGTCCGATATCCCCCTTGAAGGCCGGCTCCAGTGCGCCGTAGATGGTAGACGCAATGTTCTCCGACGAAGGGTTGATGCGGTCGAAGGGTCCGATATCATTGAGACACTGGTGATCGTACTTGCCGATGACCTCCATCACCTGCTTTTTTAAATCGGTAAAATCGTAGGCAACACCAACTTCGTTCAGCTCCCGGCACTTCAACCTTACCACGACCTTGAACCTGTGTCCGTGCAGCTTCTCACACTTTCCCCCATACCCGCGCAGGAAATGGGCGGCATCGAAACTTTTCTCGACAGATATCATATACATATTCAACCTGGCCTCTCAACTTTACTCGGCTCCCACTTATCGACTCTATAGCCGGGCGCCAGTCCCGCCAGCAATTCGCTCATAGTCTTATGTAAAACCGGGTGAATGAACTCAGGCGCTATCTCCACCATGGGCACCAGTACAAATGGCCGCCGGTGCAGGCGTGGATGGGGCACTTCAAGGCCCGGCTGATTAATTATAGCCTCACCGTAGAAAAGCAGGTCCAGGTCGATCACGCGCGGCGCACCGGCAAACGGCCGCTCTCTGCCCATCTGCGCCTCGATGCCGCCCAATATCCTCATCATTTCCGCGGCAGTAGCATCTGTATCGACGCAAACCACGCTGTTGAGGAAGTCGGGCTGGTCTTTATATCCCTGGGGCTCCGTTTGGTAAAGCGAAGAGGTCACTAATACAGGGGCACTTTGCGATATGAGATGAAAGGCCTTGACCAGGTTGGCCTCCCGGTCTCCCATGTTTGAACCCAGGCCGATGTATACCACAGTCATCACATGCCGTCCCTTCCCGCGATAGCATCGCTCATGCGGCAGATCAGCTTCATCTGCCTCACATCATGCACGCGTACCATATCGGCGCCCCTGCTGATGCCTATTGATATAGATGCCGCCGTGCCCATGATACGCTCCTCCATTGAAGAGCCGATGGTGGCAGCGATGAAAGACTTACGTGAAGTACCCAGCAATACCGGGCGTCCCAGCGCCTTCAATTCATCAAGGCGCCGGATGATCTCAAGGTTCTGCTCTACCGTTTTGCCGAACCCTATACCGGGATCGATAATTACGTTCTCCCGCCTCACCCCGGCGCTGGAAGCGTGCTCAATCAGATCCTTCAGTTGCGAAATTACGGCCTCCATTATGCTGCCGACGTTTTGGCCTCGCTGGTTGCTGGTTAAGATGATAGGCACATCCTTTTCCGCCGCCAGCTTGATCAGCCCGGATTCCACACTCGATCCGGAGATATCATTGATCATGCAGGCGCCAGCCTCCAATGCTTGTAATGCTACCTCATGTTTGTACGTATCAACGCTGACGGGTACGCCGAATCTGCCGGAGAAACTGCTGACAAACGGAATGACCCTGCTGATCTCCTCATCCACCGATACGGGTCTGGCGTCCGGCCTGGTGGATTCCCCGCCGACGTCGATGATGTCCGCACCATCCTCCACCATTTCCCGGGCTTTCTGCAGGGCTGCATCGAGAGTTGTGCAGCCGTCTCCGGAGAAGGAATCAGGAGACATATTAATAATCCCCATAATGTAGGTGCGCTGCCCCCACCTGAAATGACTACTTCCGATGCGCGTTATCCCCGGTGAGTCCATACAAATGTATTTTACCATTTGCCCGCCGGCGCTGTGCGGCACCTTATTCAAATGCGGGTCAATTATGTTAAAATGTACATCCTAATAGCCTTAAAACAGCTTTATTTCAGGATTCATCTCTATGGGTAAGACGATCAGTGAAAAGATCCTCAGCACTAAATCCGGCAGCGATGCCAGGGCCGGTGACATCGTCATCTCCCCCGTGGACCTGGTGTTTATGCAGGACACGACGGGACCGCTCACTATAAGGCAGTTCAAGTCCGGTAAGAAGCAAACGCTGGCTGCGCCCCGCAGGACGGCCCTTTTCATCGACCATGCCAGCCCCAGTCCCAGCAGACAGCTTTCCAACGATCATATTTTCATAAGGGAATTTGCGGCCGAGACCGGCTGTATGCTCTTCGATGCGGGCAGCGGTGTCTGCCACCAGATCGTAGCCGAACAATTGGCCAGGCCCGGCGATGTTATCGTCGGAGCCGATTCCCACACTGTCACCGTCGGTGCGCTGGGTGCCTTTGCCACCGGTATGGGATCGAGCGACGTGGCAGTGGCCATGTCACTGGGCAAGACGTGGTTCAGGGTGCCGGAGACGATCGGTATCAAAGTAACAGGGAAATTTGCCAGGGGCGTAGGCGCCAAGGACCTGGCCCTGTACCTGATCGGTACAATCGGGGCTGACGGCGCGACCTACAAGGCGCTGGAATTCATCGGCAGCGCCGCCGATGATATGCCTGTTTGGCAGAGGCTGACGGTCTCAAATATGGCGATCGAGGCCGGCGCGAAGGTGGGTCTCTTCCGCTCTGACCGTATCACCGAGGAGTATTTGAAAAGCCAGGGAAGGGCACATGAATACACTCCCATAGCCGCGGACTCTGACGCGATTTACGAGCGTATCATCCCGGTGGCAGTGGATAAGCTGGAGCCGATGGTCGCCATGCCCCACACAGTGGACAACACCACCACCGCCATGTCGCTGGGCGACATACGCGTAGACCAGGTGTTTATAGGCACATGCACCAACGGGAGGCTGGAGGACATGGCGGAAACGGCCTCCATACTTAAAAATAGGAAGGTACACGCCGGGGTCAGGCTGATCGTCTGCCCTGCCTCCCGCAAGATATATATGGAGTCCATCAACGCGAGTCATATACAGGCCATTATTGAGGCCGGGGGCATTATCCTGCCGCCCGGGTGCGCCGGCTGCCTGGGGCTGCACCAGGGGGCGCTGGGAGACAAAGAGGTGTGCCTGTCCACTGCCAACCGCAACTTCAAGGGGCGCATGGGCAATCCGGAGGGGTTGATTTATCTGGCAAGCACAGCTACAGCTGCAGCGTCGGCCCTGACTGGCAAAATAACCGATCCCAGAGAGGTGCTGTAATGGCGTCGGCAATCCTCAAGGGAAGGGCCTTTAAGTTCGGCGACGACATATCCACCGACCTGATTATCGCGGGAAAATACGCACACCTGCGCAGTAACCTTCCCGAGCTGGCCAAGCATGCCATGGAGGACGCCAATCCTGATTTCGTTAAGCTTGTCAGGCAGGGGGATTTCATCGTAGCCGGGTCGAACTTCGGCCTCGGCTCCAGCCGGGAACATGCCCCGCTGGTGATAAAGATGGCCGGCGTGAGTGCCATACTGGCCAGGTCATTCGCGCGTATCTTCTTCAGGAATGCTATCAACCAGGGCGTGCCCGTCTTGATCTGCCGGACGGACGGGATAGCCGAGGGGGACAACCTCGAGATCAGTCTGGACCAGGGCCTGGTCCTCAATACCACCAGGAACGAGAACTATAGCTTTACAAAGATACCACCCACCATGTTGAATATACTGAACGAGGGAGGGCTCATTCCTTACATCAACAGGCATGGCGACTTGAAGCTCTGAAAAGCTGCCTCAAGAGGTTATATAAGATGACTTACCGCATAACGCTAATTCCCGGGGACGGCATCGGACCTGAGATCACCAGGGCCACCACCCGCGTGCTTGAGGCCACAGGCATCGCCTTCGAATGGGAGGTCCATACCGTGGGCGAAGCAGCCGTCGAGAAGTACGGGACACCACTGCCCGACATCACCCTCGAATCCATACGAAAGAACAAGGTCGCCCTCAAGGGCCCGGTCACCACGCCCATCGGGAAAGGATTCCGCAGTGTAAACGTTGCGCTACGCAAGCAGCTCGATCTGTATGCCTGTCTGCGACCCTGCAAAAGCTACCCCGGTGTAGTAACCACGCTGTACCATGACATCGATCTGGTGATAGTCAGGGAGAACACCGAGGACCTGTATATCGGGATCGAGTTTGCCAGGGGCACGCCCGAGGCCGCGCAGCTTCACGACTTGATAACGCAAACTTTCAAGGGAAGCCTGGATAAGAATTCGGGTTTCAGCATAAAAACTATATCTGAGCATGGATCCCGCCGTATCGTAAAATATGCCTTCGATTACGCTCGCAAGTACGGCCGTAAGAAGGTTTCGGCCGTTACCAAGGCCAATATTCTCAAGTACACCGACGGCCTGTTTTTATCCACTGCCAGAGAGGTGGCTGCATCTTACCCCGAGATAGAATACGAGGAGGTCCTGGTCGATGCCCTGTGCATGCAACTGGTCAGGAATCCGCACCGTTTCGATACACTGGTGCTGCCCAACCTCTATGGCGACATTATCTCCGACCTGTGCGCGGGCCTGGTGGGCGGCCTGGGGCTGGCCCCCGGCGCCAACATCGGGGAGGGACTGGCTATATTCGAGCCCACGCACGGGAGCGCACCAAAATACACTGGCATGAACAAGGTCAGCCCCATGGCGCAGATGCTCTCGGCCGTGCTGATGCTGAGATATCTTGACGAAGGGTCTGCGGCCGACAGGATGGAGGCGGCCATCAGCGCCGTGATCGCCGAGGGCAAGAACGTTACCTATGACCTGCGACGGGACCGCAACGAGCCCAGCGCCGGAACGTCCCAAGTAGCGGACGCAATTATAGAAAAGCTCAAAAAGTAATATAATCAGCACGGAGTTATTCAACCCGAACCCCAGCCAGCCAGTATTATGCGAAGAATCCAGTGCCGCACCATCACCGAGACCGTAGCCTCCCTATTCCAGGACGCCTGTATCCACTTGCCACCCGATGTCGTTGCATCGTTGAAGCGGGCTGAAAGGATGGAGAAGTCATCCCTGGGAAAGCAGACCATCGAGACCATACTGGAAAATATCGCGCTGGCGGGCGAAGAACGGTTGCCAGTATGCCAGGATACCGGTACGGCGGTGATTTTCCTGGAGATCGGCCAGGATGTGCATATAACCGGCGGCGACCTGACTGCCGCGGTCAACGAAGGGGTGAGGAGGGGATACGACGGGGGATACCTGCGTAAGTCGATGGTGCACAGGCCGTTTTCAGCCAGGGTGAATACGGGGGACAACACCCCGGCCGTAATACATACCGAGATCGTGCCGGGCGCTAACCTGAGGATATGTGTCCTGCCCAAGGGCGGAGGGGCGGAAAACTGCTCCCGGCTCTCGATGCTGCCCCCTTCCCGTGGTAGTGAAGGCATAATCGAGTACGTCGTCAACCTGGTCGACGAATGCGGCTGCAACGCCTGCCCACCACTCATAATAGGTGTCGGGATAGGCGGCACAGCCGAACAGACCATGTTGCTGGCTAAGAAATCGCTGCTTCGCAAGACCAGGACGCATAACGCGGACCCGGAGATAAAAGGACTGGAGAAGAAGATCCTGGACGGGGTCAACAAGCTGGGCATTGGGCCCATGGGATACGGCGGCAGCGTGACCGCCCTGGCCGTGCATATCGAGGTATTCCCGGCCCATATCGCCAGCCTACCGGTGGCGGTCAACCTGCAATGCTGGTGCTCGCGGCACAGGGAGGCGACGCTCTGAGTACAAAGATAAAACGCATAGCGCTGCCTATCTCAGACAGGGACATCAAATCATTAAAATGCGGAGACAGCGTGCTGTTATCGGGCAGCATGTTGACTGCCCGCGATGCTTCTCATAAAAAAATAGTCGAAGCCCTGGCTGGCAGGACGGATTTACCGTTTAACCTGGACGGTCAGACCATATACTACACGGGGGCGACGCCGGCCCGACCGGGCCACACCATCGGCTCGGCAGGTCCTACCACAAGCAGCCGTATGGATAAATATACTCCCATGCTGCTCGAGCAGGGGTTGAAATGCATGATCGGCAAGGGCAGGAGATCAGCGAAGATCAGGCAAAAGATGCTGAAGCATCGGGCCGTATACCTGGCAGCCGTTGGAGGCGCAGGTGCGCTACTTTCCCGTACGATAAAGAGGATCAACCTGCTCGCATACCCTGAACTGGGAGCGGAGGCAGTATATCGCTTTGAGGTTGAGGACTTCCCTGCCGTAGTGATAAATGATATCTACGGCGGGGATCTTTACGAAATGGGTCAATCCGCTTACAGGAAAGACTGATTAGTTACGGCAGCATTGAAAGATATTTCAACAGGCCGGCTATACTCTTGGCATCGCAGATCTCGCCCCTATCGATCATGCCTGCTATCTTCGCTACGGGCACCCTCACGATCTCGATCTCATCGGTGTCTTCGGCTACCAGCCGGCTTTCCTTTAGTCCAGTGGCCAGGAACACATTGATATATTCGGTACAGTACCCGGGAGCTGCATAAAACCCACCCAGCCTGACTATTTTTTGTGGTAGGTAGCCTATCTCCTCCTGCAGCTCACGCCTGACGCATTCATCCGGGCTCTCGCCGTCCTCCATGACGCCGGCGGGTATCTCCAGGATGTCTTTGCCTGTGGGCACCCTGAACTGCCGTACCATGACGACGTTGCCCAGATCGTCCAGTACAACCGCCGCGATGCAATCCCTGTGCTCTACAATCTCCCTGGAAACGATTTCACCCTTACTTTTCTCAACCGTGCTCAGGCTCAGTTTGACTGCCCGACCTTCGAAAACAACCCTGGAGGATAGTATCTTCTCCTTGCTCATCAGCCCACCGGCACGTCCAGCACGAGCGCCACTTCGTCGCAATCCGGAAACTTGGGGCAGCTGTAGCATTCGGCCCAGATCTTTCGCGGCAGCTCAGTCTTCTCCACCATTTTGAAGCCCTGTTTCTGAAAAAAACCGGGCTTGTAGGTCAGGCAGAATATGCGCGGGATGCCCAGAGATTTTGCTTCCTCCACACAGGCCTTGATAAGCTCCGCCCCCATACCCTTTTTATGTTTGCTCTTATGTACCGCCAGCGCCTTAACTTCGGCCAGATCGGCCCAACTGATATGCAGGGCACCGCAGGCTGTAACAACACCACCGGCATCGCGTATGACGAAATAGTCCCTCAGGTTTTCATATATCTCGCTGAGGGCGCGGGGCAGCATCTCCCCCTTGCCGGCGAATTTATTGACCAGCTCATGCATCTTCTTGACGTCATTGATTGTCGCTTTCTCTACTTTCATAACGATTTTCCTTTCAATTTGGACACGAGCGTCTGATAAAAACTGTCCTTCGGCCTCAAACGCAGAAATCTAACAGTCGGCTGCGCCATGCATACCTCCACCACATCACCGTTTTTCAACTGCTCCTCAACCTGCCCGTCCATGCTTATCATCGCTTCGTGGTTGGTAAAGGCCTTAAGCACTATTTTTACCGAGGGGGCCAGCACTATGGCCTTATCCATATTCAAATGAGGGCAGACCGCCTTCATGAGGATATCGCGCGATTCAGGGTACAGTATGGGGCCGTTGGCAGCCAGGGAGTAGCCCGTGCTGCCGGTGGCGGTGGATATTATAACGGCATCGGACCGGTAGGTCGTAAACATCTGTCCATCAATAGTCACCTCAACGTTTATCAGGCGCAGGAACTTGCCGCGCCCGATCACCACGTCATTGAGAGCATGGTACGTATTTCCGGATGACCTGACAACGGCCTGCAGTACGGCCCTCTCTTCGATCCAGCCCGCGCCCCCGATGATCTCAGCAAGTTTATCCCGGGCCTCCCCGGCCTCCAACTCGGTCATGAATCCCAGATTGCCGAAATTCACGCCCACTATGGGTATTTCCTGCGGGAATATTATTCTGGCCGCGCGCAGTATAGTGCCGTCGCCGCCAACGCTGATAACAAGGTCTGAGCCGGCCAGTTTTCTCCTGGCCTCTCCCTCGTCCCAGGACGAGTGTACCCAGCACCGTATGCCCCTGGCCTGCAGGAACACCTCAATGTCGCGGGCGAAGCGTTGCGACTTCTCAATCTTGGGATGATATAAAATACCTATACTTTTCACAGAGCCGCAGACTATCATAAGCATCTGGCAGTGTCAAATATGACACGATACACATGACCTGTAGTAGAGAAGGTGAATTGCTGTCGGCAGGAAATGATCAGCCCTGTCGGTTTGAGTTAACGAGAGGACTAAATTCCGAACAGCGCCGAGGCATTCTGAACCAGTGCAATAAAGGCGCCGGGTAGCACGCCGATTACGACAACGGGGATACAGCACAGTGCGAGGGCCAGCCACTCGGGCCAGGATGAGGTCACCTTATCCGGCGAGGCCGGCTCGCCCATCCACATGACCTTGACCACCTTGAAATAGTAGAAGGCGGAGATACAACTGTTGATCACCGCTATGATAACCAGCCACAATAAACCCTGGTCAACCGCGCCGCTGAATATGTAGATCTTGGCTATCAGTCCGGCAGTGGGCGGCAGCCCGGTGAGTGAGACCATGCAGAGGGTAAGGGCCACGGCCAGCATGGGGGCGCGTTTGCCCATGCCCGTGTAGTCATCTATCTGGTCGCTGTTGATCTTGTTGGAGATGGCTATAATGGCGATGAAGGCGCCCAGGTTGGTCAGGGTATAGCTCAACAGGAAGAAGAGCAGGCCACTGCGCGCGGTACCGTCCACCTGTGATCCCATCCCGATTGCTGCCAGTCCTACCATGAGGTAGCCGGCCTGGGCTATGCTGGAATACCCCAGCATTCTCTTGATATTGGTCTGGAGCAGCGCCGTAACGTTGCCTACTGTCATGGTCACTGCAGCCAGCACGGCGATTATTATCGCCCACTCGTTGTGGAGCCAGGCAGGCATGCCGAAAGCAGTCATAAGGATGCGCGTTATGACGGCGAAACCCGCCGCTTTGCTGGCCACGGAAAGGTAGGCTGTTATGGGGGTCGGGGCGCCCTCGTAAACATCCGGCACCCACATCTGGAATGGCACGCTGGCGATTTTGAAGCCGAATCCGGTTATCAGTAGAACAAGGCCCACCAGAAGAGCAGGCACGCTAACCAGGCTGACGGCCCCCATACCTTTTGTATAATCGGCGATGCAGGTCAGGCAGGTATTGCCTGTCATGCCAAATACCAGCGCCATGCCGTACAAAAGGATAGCCGAGGCAACAGATCCGAGTATAAGGTACTTCAGCCCTGCCTCGCTGGACTTCTTATCCTTGAGGAAACTGACCAGTATATAGAGGGAGATACTGCTGAGCTCCAGGGCAACATAGATGGTTATCAGGTTTATGGCTGAAACGAGCAACATGAGCCCGATGGCAGACAGCATCAGCAACACGTAGAACTCGCCCTGGAACCTCTCGAACTTGGCAACGTATCTATTTGAAGCCAGGATAACCAGCACCATTGCGGCCAGTATGAGCAATTTGAAAAAGAGGCCGAACTGGTCTATGGCAATGGTACGGTAAAAAGCTTCTGTGCTCTGGCCGCCCCACAGCATCAGCACGAAGAAAGCCGATAGCAATACCCCGGTAACAGCGATGATGGGGAGCGCTTTCTTGTTGGATATAAACAGGTCCAGCATGATGATAAGCAGGGCGAAGCACAGCAGGCTTAACTCTGGCGCTATGTATTTAATCTGATCCATTATCATCTATCTAAACCGTCCACAAGACTTATAAATTTACATTCCTATCAGCTTTGCAATGGGTGCTATCCCCATGTTTATGACATTTGTCAGTACGGCAGGATAAATACCGACCGCCATAATGACGGCCACGAAAGAGAAGGTGCTTATCATCTCTACTGTATCGGCGTCGCCCACGTTGTTGTACTTATCCAGCGGGTGACCATAGAACACTCTCTGCAGCATCCAGAGGATATAGCCGGAGGTGATTACGATGCCCAGCACCGCTATCAGGGTGAATACCGGCATGCCGGCGACCACGCTGCTGGCGAAACTGCCGGCGAATGTTATGAATTCGGCCGCAAATCCGGCTGTGCCCGGGAGGCCCAGCGAAGCCAATCCGGCGATGCTGAAAACAACCACCATGATGGGCATCTGGCGGGCCAGGCCGCTCAAATTGTTAAGGTCGCGGGTATGCGTCTTGTCGTATACCAGGCCCACCATGGCGAAGAGCAGTCCGGTGATCACGCCGTGGCTGAACATCTGCAGGCTGGCGCCCACCAGGCTGACTTGGTTCAGTGCAAAGATGCCGAGCAGTACGTAGCCCATGTGGCTGACGCTGCTGTAGGCGATGAGCCTCTTCAGGTCGGTCTGTCTGATGGTGACCGCCGCCCCGTAGATAACGCCGATAACGGCCAGCGTGAGCATGACGGGAGCGTACTGCACTGCTACCTGGGGCAGCATACTTACACAGAGGCGAATCATGCCGTAACCGCCCATCTTAAGCAGTGCGCCGGCCAGGATGACGCTGGCGGCTGTGGGCGCATTGGTATGGGCATCGGGCAGCCAGGTATGCAGAGGGAAGACCGGCAGCTTGATGGCGAAGCCGACGATGAGCAGGAAGAAAAGGACCGTGAGCGGTATGAATGACGAGGTGATCTTGATACCGGCCAGGGCTGTCATATCGAATGTATGCGTGATGAAGTAAACACAGAGTATGCCGGCCAGCATGAACGCGCTGCCGACCAGAGTATAGATAAGGTACTTGTACGCGGCATATTCCTTGCGCCCGCTTCCCCAGATTGAGATGAGGAAGAACATCGGTATCAGTTCCAGCTCCCAAAACAGGAAGAAGAGGATGAGGTCCAGCGAGCAGAAAACGCCTAGTATGCTGCTTTCCAGCAGCAATATCCAGATGAAATACTGCCTGGGCTGTAGCTGAATCTTCCAGGAAACCAGGACCGACACCACGCCCAGGAAGGTCATGAGTATTACAAGGGGCAGGCTCAGGCCGTCGACGCCCAGGTGATAGAACGAATTAATAGCCGGTATCCACGGTACCTTCTCAACGAACTGCATCTGTCCGACGGCTGCCGCAGACCTGTCGAACATGATGAAGACCGCAATCGACAATATAAAAGAGGCAATAGCAGCCGCAAAGGCTATCGATCTGACCGTCTTCTGCCCCGGTCTGGGTATGAGGGCAATGACAATTATGCCGATAACCGGCAGAAAAATGATCCAGCTCAACAAATTAAGATTCAAAGCCATTTACCTCAGAACAAATACAAACAGGCAACTATAGCTATAGCGCCAATGGCAATTGAGATTACGTATAATTGCGTCTGTCCGGTCTGTAATTTGCGGAGAATCCCGCCAGCAGCGGCGGTCCCCTGCGCGGCCCCATTTACCGTGCCGTCCACCACGCTGGAGTCGAACATAGCCATCACCTTGAAAATGCCGTTGTATAAAATGGTCTTAACGATGACATTCTCGTAGAGCTCGTCCATCCAGTATTTGCGCGATAGCATTATGTAAATAGGCTTGAATGCCCCGCCGATCTTTTCAGGTGAGATCCATTTAGCACAGTACATGGCATAGGCAAGCAGGATACCGAGGAGAGCAATCACCAGCGATATCAACGGCAGCGGATGTGCGAGCACACCGAAGAAGCCTGCGGCAAAGCCTACCTCATGCCCTTCCCCTTCGCCCATGAACTGGTTAAAAAGCCCAGTGACGTTTACCCATCCGGCGCAGACCGCCAGCACGGCCAATACGATCAGCGGAATAACCATTACCATAGGAGACTCATGCGGCCCGTGGGAATGCTCATCGCCGTGCCCGCCGTGCTCGGGCTGAGCGCCGCCCCTATACTCACCGTGGAAGGTCATAAATATAGCCCGGAACATGTAGAAAGCCGTCATGAAAACAGTCACGATGCACAGGACGAATAATATCGGTTGCTTATCAAAAGCCGAGACCAGAATCTCGTCCTTGCTCCAGAATCCAGCCAGCGGCCAGATACCTGCCAGGCTGAGCGCACCGATGAGGAAGGTGATATAGGTCCAGGGCATGGCCTTCCTCAGCCCGCCCATCAGCCTCATGTCGAAGGTACCTGTGCCGTGGTTAACGCTGCCCGACCCCAGGAACAGCAGCGCCTTGAAGAACGCATGTGTGAAAAGGTGGAAGATGCCGATGGCCACGCTGCCGACACCCAGACCTACCATCATGAAACCAAGCTGGCTTATGGTAGAGTAGGCCAGGACACGCTTGATATCGTTCATGACCAGTCCGATGCTGGCTGCAAATATGGCTGTGAAAGCCCCGATGATGCCGACCGTTAGCATGGCTTCCTGGGAATGCTCAAACATGGGGTAAAAGCGGGCAACCAGAAACACACCGGCCGCTACCATGGTGGCAGCATGTATCAGGGCGCTCACCGGTGTGGGGCCTTCCATGGCATCAGGCAGCCAGACGTGAAGGGGGAACTGGGCCGATTTGCCGGCCGCGCCTGAGAATATGCCGATGGCTACCCAGGTCAGCGTAGTGCCTGCCAGCGCACCCGTCGCGACGATCTTGTAGAGCGCCTCGGTGTCGAATGTGCCGGTCTGGGCATAAAGTATCAGGATGGCAGCCAGGAATCCGAAATCCCCCAGCCGCGTCACGATAAATGCTTTTTTGGCTGCGTTGGCCGCCGACGGCTTATGGAACCAGAAGCCGATTAGCAGATATGATCCGAGGCCGACACCCTCCCAGAAGACGTACATGAAGAGGATGTTGTCGGCCAGCACCAGGCCAAGCATGCAGGCGGTGAAGAGGGACATAAAGGCATAATATCTGAGGTACCCGGCATCACCCTTCATGTAGCCCTGCGAATAAATCTGAACCATGAGGCTGACAAAGGTGACGACCACAACCATTACGGCGGTCAAAGCATCAACCAGAACGCCGATGTGAATGTTCAGGTTTCCCACCACAGCCCACTTGATATCATCAACCGGCAGGACATGCGCCGGGGCGGCCATGACCGCGCTCAGCAGCCACAGCGACAGCGCGCATGATATGCCGACTGCGCCGATAGTGATATATCCGCCTATCAGGGGCCGTTTATTCAGGAAGGGCCTGAGTATAAGCCCGATAAACAGGAACGACAGGAACGGTATTAAGAAAATAAGCCAGGGGACCTGTGTAGGCATTATAGTTTCCTCAAGACCTCCTCTATGACATGTAACCGTTCCCGGGACACGTAGATTTTATAGGGGACAGATTCCCTCATCTCCAGTTTATCGGAATCGGGCAACAGCCTGGTGGGGATCCCTTCGCCCTCGAAGAATTCCTTCCACATCTCGGCTATCATCAGATTCGGTGCGCTTTTAACTTGAACCCACATATCATTACCATTTCAAGATATTAAAGTTTTCTATGTCCACGCTTTCGCGGTTACTGTAGACCGTGAAAATGATGGCTATGCCCACGGCTACCTCAGCGGCTGCCACCACCATTACAAAGATGGCGAAGATCTGCCCTGTCAGCGTTACCGGCGTGACATATTGTGAAAAGGCGATTAAGGCTATATTTACAGCGTTCAGCATTATCTCCAGGCACATGATGATCTTAATCACGTTCCGTTGCGTAAGGACTCCGAAGAGCCCGATGCAAAAGAGCACGGCGGATAATATCAGGTATTGGTCCAGTCCTGCGCTAAACATCATTTCTCCCTGATCACCGCGATTGCGCCGAGTATTGCCGAAAGCAGCATCACGGCTGCTATCTCCACATTCATAAGGTAACCACTATCGCCGAAGAGTGCCTTGCCCAGCGGCTTAACGGTTTCCTGCAGCGGTGCGTTATCCGGCATGACGAATGCGGTGTTTACGATCCCGAAAACGATCACGCCCAGAAGACTGGCTGCCACGATGACGGCCGGGTACTTAAGGTTGCCCAGCGGTTGTCCCTGCCTGGCATCCCTAGTGAGCATGATGGCCACAATGATCAGTATGGATATAGCTCCCACATAGACAAGTATCTGCACGATAGCCAGGAAGTCGGCGTGCAGCAGCAGGTAAATGCCGGCCACCGTCATGAAAAGCAGTATCAGGCACAGCGCAGCGCGGAATATATCGCGTACCACTATCACAGCGACGGCTGACGCGACCGCTATGACTGCCAGCAGGATAAATACTATCTCAAGCACCTGGACCCCTCTTTCGCTTGCTCAACGGCAGGAAACTCAATTTCTGGCCACCCTTGGCCCGGTCGTAAAGCAGGAGGCTCTGCTCAGGGAGACTGTCGTCGAACTGAGGCCTGTAATACGCGCTGGGCTGGCGATCGTGCGAAACGGCCAGTTTCTCCTTATTTTGAACCAGGTCTCCCCGGCGGTACTTGGCGCATTCGTAGCTCAGTCCCATGGCCAGCGCATCGTAAGGGCAGGATTCCACGCACAGGCCGCAGAACATGCAGCGCCCCGTGTCGACCTCAAACTTATCAACGATGAATTTGCTGTCCTCGCCGCTGTGCGTCTGGATGATGATGTTACCCTGCGGGCAACTCTTGGCGCAGGTGGCGCAGCCCGTGCAGGTCAACGGGAACCAGACAAGCTCATTGCCCCGGATCCTCTTGGAGGTAACCAGCTTCTCGTCTGGATACTGGATCGTGATCGGTGACCTGAAAAGGTGTTTGAAGGTCAACGCCATGCCCTTGGCGATGCCGATGCCGTAGCGCTCAAACTTCAACCCTGCCACCTCCCAAAGTGAATAATCTTGACCAGAGCAGGATGAGAGCAGCGGCCAGGCCAAAATTCAATATCACCATCACCCATTGCAAGGTTGCCGGCAAAACCAGCACCTCGATAGCAACCAGGAACAGGTTGATGACCGCCATGGGCAGGAGAAACTTCCAGGCAAACGACATCAGCTGGTCCACCCTCAGTCTGGGTAAAGTAGCGCGCATCCAGATAATGAGGCTGAAGACCAGCATGACCTTTATGATAAACCACAGAACCGGCGGCAGCAGAGGACCCTGCCAGCCGCCCAGGAAAAGCGTAGTAATGATGCCTGCGTAAGCCAGGGCGACACCGTACTCGCCAAGGTAAAACATGGCGAACTTCATGCCTGAGTACTCGATGTGGTAGCCGGCCACAATCTCCGAATCCGCTTCAAGAAGGTCGAAGGGCGAGCGGTTCATCTCTGCCAGGCACCCCAGGAAGAAGATGATAAATGCCAGCGGCTGCAGCAGTATATACGGGATGCCCTGCGCTTCCACTATCTTGAGCATGGAAAACGATCCTGCTACAACGGCAACCCCGACTATGGACAGTACAACCGGCAGTTCGTAGCTCACCATCTGTGCAATGGCACGCAGGCCTGAGATCAGTGAATACTTATTGTTGGAGGCCCAGGCGGCCATGAATATGCCGATCACGGAAATCGAGCTGATGGCAATGACATAGATGACGCCCACGTTGAGATCCACCAAGATGGCGCCCTCACTGACCGGTATAACAGCGAAAAGCATCAGGATGGGCACGAAGACGATGATGGGAGCTATAAAATGAATCAGCTTGTCGGCTTTATCCGGCACAATGTCTTCCTTGAGCAGTATCTTGATGGCGGTGGCAATGGGCTGCAGCACTCCCTCGGGGCCGCAGCGGTTGGGACCGGTGCGGATCTGGAAGCGGCCCAGCAAACGCCTCTCCCACCAGATGAAGACTATAATGATAGTAAGCACGAATATAATGATTATCAGTATGCCCACAATGGCAGGCGTGAGGTAAACCGCCCAGTCGGGCCAGTTCAGGGTCTTGAGCACCAATTGAAACTGGTCAAGCAACGTCATCGGTCTATCTCTCCCAGTACGACATCGATACTGCCGAAGATGATTATCAAATCAGCCACCTTCCAACCGACCACCATATCCTGCAAAGCCGTGATATTGATGAGGGTGGGCGGGTAGATATGCAGGCGGTAGGGGGCAATCGACCCATCGCTTACCGCGTAGAAGCCTATATTGCCCTTGGGCGCCTCGATGTATCCATATGCCTCGCCCCTGGGCGGCCTGAAAAATTGGGGTACCTCGGCACAGACCGGTCCCTTTTCAGGCAATTTAGCCAATGCCTGCTCCAGGATACGCACGCTCTGCCTTATCTCCTGCATCCTGACCCAGTAGCGGTCATAGCAGTCCCCGGCATCGCCCGTGGGTACTTCGAAATCGAACCTGTCGTAAATCGAATAGGGGTCCATTTTGCGGATGTCCCACTTCACACCGCTGGCACGCAATACGGGTCCGCTGGCTCCGATGGCGATAGCCGTCTCCCGGGGCAATATGCCGACGCCCTTGCTGCGGGCCAGGAGTATCTCGTTTATAGCCAGCAACTGATCGTACTCATCGATATATTTAGGCATCTCCGCCACGAACTTTTTCACGGCCGGGACAAATTCATCGGGCAAATCTTGGCTGACTCCGCCGATACGCATGTAGTTATAAAGAAGGCGCTGTCCGCAGACCATCTCGAAAAGGTCCATGATCTTCTCGCGCTCACGCCACATGTAAAGCACGGGGGTCATCATGGCGCCCAGGTCGTTGAGGAAAAAGCCCACAGCCATCATATGGCTGGATATCCTCATAATCTCGGAAAAGATGATCCTAATATACTCGGCCCTCTCGGGCACCTTAATACCGCCCAGCTTCTCTATGGCCATGCAGTAGGCCAGGTTATTTGTCATGGAAGACAGGTAATCGAGCCTGTCTGTGAAGGGGATATTCTGCGTGTAGGTCCTGGCCTCGGCCAGTTTCTCGATTCCGCGGTGCAGGTACCCGATAATGGGCTCGACACCCACAATGACCTCACCATCCAGCGACACCCTCATTCGGAAAACGCCGTGCGTGGACGGGTGCTGAGGGCCGATATTAAGATAAAACGGTTCGGTTTTGATCGCCATCTTACAAGTAATCCCTTCTCAGCGGGTGGCCCGTAAACCCCTCCCAGAGAAGCAGTCTCCTCATGTCGGGGTGGCCATCAAAATTTATGCCCAGCAGGTCAAATATCTCGCGCTCCTGGTAATAAGCAGCGCGCCAGATATTGACCACAGATGGAACGACCGGGTTATCCCTGGTGTAGCAGCGCGTTTTAAGTATAAGGCTCTGGTTGTTTTTCAGGGATACCAGCCGGTAGATAACCTCAAAATAGTCGATGTAATCGACTGCCGTGACGAAAGTCAGGTAATCGAATTCCATACCCGGGGCCTTCTTGAGATGCTCAGCTACCTGCACCAGGTGTTTGCTCTCAACAAGCAGGTAATTCTTATCCCCTGATACCACGGCGTCGGGGAACAGCTCGTTTATGCTCCTTGCTAACTCTTCCCCGTTTACAGCTACAGTCACTATTACAATACCATCCTTCAGACTACTTCAAAGAAAGGTTGGGATTATCAATTGTTCCCTTGATCATCTTGGCATGCAGCTGGGTGATGCCGTAGATCAGGCTTTCAGGCCTGGGAGGGCAGCCGGGTATATACACGTCTACCGGAAGGATCCTATTCACGCCGGGTACAACGCTGTAGGATTCCCTGAACGTACCGCCGCTGATAGCGCAGGCGCCCATGGCGATGACCCATTTGGGCTCGGGCATCTGGTCATAGACCATCCTGATGGCGGGGGCCATCTTCCAGGTAACAGTGCCGGCTACTATCATCAGGTCTGCCTGGCGTGGCGACCACCTGAATATGTCCATGCCAAAGCGGGAAACATCGAAGCGCGAGGCAGCCATGCCGATCATCTCAAAAGCGCAGCAGGCCAGGCCGAACATGAGAGGGAAAATGGAACGCTGACGTGCCCAGGCGATGGCAGTGTTAACGGGCATCAGCAGTATGTTGCGCCGGATCTCCTCGTCCAGCCATTTGTCCGGATCGGGATACGGGCTGGTGCAATTCTCCACAAAGGAGCTGATGAGCTTGCCTTCAGCCAGGTCGGCTTCCTGGGGGGTGAAGACTTCGGGCCTTATTATTTCCACTGCAGGGCCCCTTTGCGCCAGGCATAAATGTATCCAACCGACAGGATGATCAACAATATACCCACCGCAACAAGCCCCCCAGCTCCGAGGTCCTTGACATTAACCGCCCATGGATAGAGGAATATAGTCAGCATATCGAGCAGCACGAACAGCACTGCAAAGAAATAGTATCGAAAGTTGTACTGGACCCATGTCTTGCCTACAGTCTGCATGCCGCACTCATATTGGGAGCCCTTGGTAGGATTCTTCTTACTGGGAATTAGGCCTATCCTCTTCAGCAGCATAGGCAGCATGGGGATAGTGATGGTGAATAGAATGGCGACTATGAGTAGAATCCCGACGTATCCGTACTGTTCCAGCACTTTTACAGTTCTCCTGTCAAAAACCGTTGGTTAGTATATTACAATTGATAAAAAGATGTCAAAACAGGTTTAACGAGTTTGCTTACGATAGAGTCACCGTATTATAATTAGGCCTCGGTTTACTATTATTTCATCGGTCGCTGCAGTCTAACATCAGCCAAAATGCGTATTACGGGAGGCTCCGCCAGGGGCCAGATTATTAAAACCCTTCCCGGCCTGCTGGTACGGCCAACAACCGATAAGGTCCGTGAAGCGGTGTTTTCCATGCTGTCCGCAATGTCCGTCGGGTGGGACCGGGGGCTGGACCTGTTCGCAGGAAGCGGTGCGCTCGGGCTTGAAGCATTGAGCCGCGGAGCAGGCTGGGTCGATTTCGTCGACCAGAATAACAAGTGCTGCCAGATAATAAAGCAAAATCTGGCAAAAACGGGATTTATTGACAGCGCTCATGTATACTGTTGCCCGGCGATGAAGGCTATTAATTTCTTAGAAACAAACTATGACCTGGTATTTTTGGACCCGCCATACGCTGACATGAATCTAGGTGAGCTTGTAACCGGGCTGGCCAGATCCAAGCTCGTATCGGAGAGCACACTTGTTACTGCATCACACGCGTCACGCTCACCACTGCATGACAAATATGATGACCTGTCGAAGATAAAAGAGAAAAGGTATGGTGATACCTGCATTTCAATCTACCAGAAGGAGGCCACAACTTGACTGTAGCAATCTACCCGGGCAGCTTTGACCCCATTACCAACGGACACCTGGACATTGTAAAGAGAGCGTCTTCTATATTCGAAAAGTTGATCATCGGTGTATATGACATCCCCCAGAAATCGCTGCTCTTTAGCGCCGAGGAAAGGGTGGACCTGGCCCGCAAGGCAGTGACGGATTTTAAGAACGTACAGGTAACATCCTACTCGGGCATAACCGTGGAGTTCGCCAGGAAGGCGGGGGCACAGGTACTGGTCCGGGGCCTGCGGGCCAGCTCGGATTTCGAGCGCGAGTTTGAAATGGCCCTCATGAACAAGAAGCTGGCGCCGGACATCGAGCTTGTATGTTTCATGGCCAACCTGCGCTACCAGTTTTTAAGCTCCAGCCTGCTGAAAGAGATAATCAATCTCGGCGGCAACCTCGATGACATGATGCCGGCACACGTCAGCGCCGCCCTCAAGAAGAAGCTGCTGCCCTGAGGGTATCCAACCAGCCGGAAATCTGGTAGCATATGAGCAGAATTTTTGTCTTTTATCATTAATACACTATTGGAGGTGCCGTAAGAATGGCTTACAAGATAACTGATGATTGTATCAGCTGCGGTGCATGCGAGGCGGAGTGCAAGAACGAGGCTATTAAAGAGGGAGAAACCATCTATAATATCGAGCCCGCCAAATGTACCGAGTGTGTCGGGTGGTTCGAAAAACCCAAGTGCGCCGAAGTGTGCCCTGTTGACTGCTGTGTGCCCGATCCTGCCCACAAAGAGTCGAAGGACCAGCTTCTGGAAAAATGGAAGAAGCTGCACCCGGGCAAGACTCCCCAATAATAGTAAATACTTGATATCTCGGATTAACCTTTATATATGCTGACCATAGACCTTGATCTCCTGGAGATCAACGGCGATGAAACCATACTCGATGCAGGCTGCGGACATGGCCGTCACATCTGGCAGGTGTGTAAAGTCAATGGGGGCCGTTCCGTAGCATTCGACCTCGACGTAACCAGCCTTAAGCAGGCCTGGTGCGTGCTTCAAGCGATGGACGAAAAGAAGGAGACTGTAGGCGCATGGCACCTGGTCTCCGGAAGCGTGACCAGCCTGCCTTTCGAGGATGGGCTATTTGATAAGGTAGTATGCTCAGAAGTGCTGGAGCACGTGCCTGATGATTACGCCGCCGTATCCGAGTTCACCCGGGTACTGAAGCCGGGCGGCATCCTGGCTGTCAGCGTGCCATCGCATTTCGCCGAATCGGTCTGCTGGAAAATATCGGACGATTATCATAATTCACCCGGCGGACATATCAGGATATACAAACAAACAGAGATATTGGAACTGCTTAAGAAATACGATCTTGATATCTTCGCCGTCAGGTATAAGCATGCACTTCATTCCATTTACTGGTGGTCCAAAGGATTGTTCGGACTGAAAAACGAGAAGGCTTTCGTGCCTTCGCAGTATTATAAATTCCTGGTCTGGGATATTTACAGCGGCCACAAATACACCAAGTGGCTGGAAAACGGCCTGAACCGCATTTTCCCCAAGAGCACCGTCATTTATTGCCGTAAGTCCGCAGCCGGCTAAACGTCCCGGTTTACCTGTTTTCCCCCGCTACTTTGCGCCCAGGCTCTTGGCTTTTTCGTAAGCAGAGATGACCGCGTTTATGACAAGCGAGCGCAGGCCGCCGCTTTCCAGGCGCAGTAACGCCTCGGTAGTTGTGCCTCCCGGTGCTGTGACCATATTCCTCAGCTCGGCAGGATGCCTCGCCATTTTTTTCATGGCCTCGGCGGAACCGGCAACAGTTTCGATTACAAGCTTCTGGGCCATTTCCCTGGGCAAGCCTATATGGACGCCTGCGTCGATGAGCGCCTCGATAAAAAGAAACACATAGGCGGGGCCGCTGCCGCTGACGGCCGTGGCCATGTCCAGATATTTCTCATCTTTAAAATACAGCTCCTCGCCCAGCGAGGCCAGTATCATCCTGGCCATATCATACTTGTCCGCCGCTAAATCCCTGGATGCTGTCCACACGGTCATGCCCCTGCCGACCTGTGCCGGCGTATTGGGCATTGCGCGCACCACGGCGCCGTACTTCAGGTGACGGGAGATAGTCTCAAGACTGATCCCGGCGGCAATTGATATAACCAGTTGAGATACCAGGTGTCCTGATAGCTGGCTTATGACACCGTCCATCTCCTGCGGCTTGATGGCCAGGATGACGGCATCAACCCCTTCTACGGCTGCAGCATTATCATCGGTAACCGCCACACCATACCTCTTCACGATCAGCTCCCGCCTTTCCCCGGACACGTCGCTGACAATGATATCGCCTTTAGCGGCCAGCCTGGCACGCAGTATATTCTTGACCAGGGCCCCACCCATGATGCCTCCTCCAATTACAGCAACCTTCATAATTCAGCTCCTTGCACCGAATATGGCACGCCCAATCCTTATCATGGTAGCGCCCTCTTCGATAGCCACTTCAAAATCGTCAGTCATGCCCATGGATAGCTCCTTAAAGCCGTAAACCGAATTCAAATCCCTCAAACGGGCAAATATCGGCCTGGCCTCCTCGGAGTCACCGAAAACCGGTGCAATCGTCATCAGTCCCAGGATTACGATATTGGGAAGCGCTGAAATTAAATCGACCGCTCGGCCAAGCTCCCCCCGAGTAAACCCATATTTTGTTTGCTCACCCGTTAGATTAACTTCCAATAATACGGGTACCTGCCTGCCCGCCTTCTCGCTTACTAACGATGCTAAACGTATTGTATCTATGCTATGTATTATGTCAACTATTTGAAGCGCATCCCTGACCTTATTGCTCTGTAAATGGCCTATGAAATGCAGCTTTATCCGCTGTCTTAAATCGGCCAGTTCGGCGTATTTGGCAACCGCTTCCTGGACCCTGTTCTCCCCGAAATCACTCAGTCCGCAATCGATTGCTGCACGCACAACACGGGAATCGAAGTTCTTGGCTACTGTAATGAGTTTTATTTCCGACGTATCCCGTTTGCTCCTGCGGCAGGCTTTTTCGATGCGGCCGCGCAGGAATTCAATGTTGTGGCCAATGCTTTCCTGCAACACCAGCCTATCCTGACCCGCTCTCAGCTTCCCTGCCTACTCATAGATCTTCTCGTCGGCAGCGTGGGCCTCCTGGGCATCGTCCTCAACATTGCGCACGCTGACCGCCGGCGCCAGCGTCTCCCTGTAATACTCGTGCTGAATTATGAGATTCATAATCTCACTGGTGCCCGTCCAGATAATGGACAGGCGGGCGTCCCGCAGCATCTTCTCGATCGGGTACACGTTCGTATATCCGATCCCGCCCACCACCTGCATTGCATTATTGATTATCTCCCAGGCCGACTCCGTGGCGAACCGCTTGGCCTCCGATACCAGACGGCGTGTGTAGCCGGTGCTTCCCATGGAGTCAACTGCCACCGACGCCCCGTAAACCAGCATGCTGGCAGCATCCAGCTTGATGATGCTGTCGGCTATCCTGAAACTGACACCCTCGAATTCACGTATCTTGCGACCGAAAGCCTTGCGCTTGTCGCTGTACCTGGTGGCCAGCTCCAGCGCGGCCCTGGCCAATCCCACCGCCCCGGCTGCGGAGGTCATCCTCTCCGGTATCATCATCTGGTTAAATACATCGGCCCCCCTGTTCAGGCCAAGCACCAGATTCTTTTTAGGCACTTTGGTATCCTTAAATACCAGTCGCCCTGCTCCACCACCCCTCGTACCCAGCAGGCCGTAGATGTACTTGGCTTCCACGCCCATATCCCTTTCCACGATAAAGGCGCTGATGGACTTGCCGGGCGCCCCCTCTGTCCTGGCATATACAAGGAATATGTCGGCCCCGTCCGCTCCTACTACGAACCTTTTCTGCCCGTTCAATATATAGTAATCGCCCTTCTGAACGGCGGTGGTGGTAGCCCCGAAGAAATCAGAACCGCCCCTGGGCTCGGTCAATGCCTCCGCGCAGAAGATCTTGCCTTTAAGCAGCGGCGCGAGGTATTTCTTTTTCTGCTCTTCAGTGCCGAAAACGTCCAGAGCTTCGCCAACGATGCTGACAAGCGAGAAAAGACATCCCAGCGACATGCCCATGACGCCGATCTCTTCAAGCGCGATGGCCTCATCCACCCACTTCAACCCCCTGCCTCCGTAGGCAGGATTGAAGCGGAGACCCAGCAGGTTGTTTTTTGCCAGGTTAACCACGTATTCCCGGGGGTAACGGACCTTATCAGCATCCATATCCTGCAGAAGTTGCTTGGGCACGGATTTTACGAACTTTCGTACTTCCTCCCTCAGCTCTTTTTGTTTATCCGTCAACAGTGGCTCCAGCATCGTTTCACCCCTTTAACATTATTCAATTCTTAATAACGCGTATATTATTTCAGCACGATGTTGAGCAGCTTACCCGGCACGTAAATCGTTCTGGCTATGCTTTTGCCTGCAACGTATCCCTTTATACGGTCCTGGGCCAAGGCTATATTTATAGCCTCATCCTCGCTGATATCAACGGGCACCGCCAGTTTATCCCTCAGCCTACCGTTGACCTGGACAACCAGCGTCACCTCCTCGTCCGCCGCCAACTCTTTATCCCAGACGGGCCATAGCTGCCGGTGTATGCTGTAGGGATAGCCCAATTCCATCCACAGCTCCTCTGCCATGTGAGGGGTGGAAGGCGCCATCAGCATCAATAAATTTTTAATAGCCTCTTTCCATTCTGTGGCCGGGATATTCCCGGCTTCCTGCACCTTGCTCAATATATTGGTATATTCCATCAGCGCCGCCAGCATGGTATTAAAACGGAATCGCTCCATGTCCCCAGTGGCCTTTTTTATGGTTTTATGCATGACCCGAAGGCACTCTTTGGAGGTATCCGAATCGATGTTTTTCTCCTCGTAATCCGCTGTTACCAGGCTCCACACACGGTTCAGCCATCTGCTCATACCCACGATACCATTGTCATTCCAGTCTCCACCCTGTTCCCAGGGTCCCACAAACATGAGGTAGACCCGTACCGCATCCGCGCCCATTTGGAAAACGTAGTCATCGGGGGTCACCACGTTTCCCTTTGATTTGCTCATCTTCTCACCCTGACTACCGATGATGCCCTGGTTAAAGAGACGGGTGAACGGTTCATCGAAATCAATTATGCCCATGTCCCTGATGGCCTTCACGAAGAACCTGGAATATAGCAGGTGCATGGTGGCGTGTTCTGCGCCCCCCGTATAAAGGTCTACGGGCATCCAATACTTGATCTTGTCCTTTTCAAAGGGGTATTTATTGTAATTCGGGCTTGTATAGCGCAGGAAATACCATGACGAGCACATGAAAGTGTCCATGGTGTCCGTTTCCCTCTTGGCGGGCGATCCGCATTTCGGGCATTTCGTATTCACAAACGGTTCACAGTATTTCAGGGGAGATTCTCCCGTCGGCCTGAATTCCACATCCGGCGGCAGCAATACAGGTAGGTCCTTCTCGGGGACGGGTGTGATGCCGCATTTGCTGCAATAGACCATGGGTATGGGCGCCCCCCAGTACCTCTGGCGTGATATCAGCCAGTCCCGCAACCTATATGTAATCGTCTTCCCTCCCCATGCCCTTGCTTTAAGGAAATCACATATCGCATCCACCATCTGCCGGTCCGTCAGGCCGTTGAACTGGCCCGAATTGACCACGCTGCCGCCCTCTATGTGGGCGGCCTTCAGGTCGCCGCCGTCCCAGTCAGGCGGAGCTACGACGGTCCTGATGGGGATACCGTATTTTTTTGCGAATTCAAAATCCCTCTGGTCGTGCGCAGGCAC
>Ga0247842_10002459_pt1 | contig 27380 bp, 20 predicted proteins | sample LaCruzMarch2015__3_FD_192411 | JGI IMG/M metagenome (GOLD analysis project Ga0247842, IMG submission 192411) | Freshwater microbial communities from meromictic Lake La Cruz, Castile-La Mancha, Spain - LaCruzMarch2015_19m | ecosystem: Environmental > Aquatic > Freshwater > Lake | place: Spain...
AGATATCAGAAGAACGCATAGCAGAAATTGAGCGCTGGCTGAATAATCGGCCCAGAAAGTGCTTGGGCTTTAGGACACCGGCAGAAGTCTTTGATGGTTTTGTTGCACTAGCACCTTGAATGTGCCGGTTGAATATAAGGGGGTACAAATTAACATGAAAAAAAGTATTATTTCCGCAATTGTTTCCATAGGGTTTTTAGCACCTTACGCCGGCGCCGAAGTGAATTTCGACCGGGGTGTGGATGTTAAGGCCGCAATAACCGAGGCCGCCAGCGCGGATGTAGTCCTGCCCGCCGCTGATAGGTATCCTGGCTACACCAGATACACCCGTGACTGCGCCAGTTTTTCGTACGGGCCCAGCGATATTGAGATAATGAGCGAAAGGGTGCGGCTGCAGAGCACTGAATATGTGCAGGAATGTCATACCACTATGCAGCCGGGGCCCAATAACACTCAGGTCCCAGTGCAGCACTGCTACGAACGCCCCGGTCAGACCTGGCGGGAAACGGTTCGGCTTAATATTAAGCAGCGCAAACTTTTACCCTGGGAAAGAGAGACTTTTGATATCTGCCTTGAGGGCCCCTGGAGCAGCCTTTATGTGAGGGAGGCCGGGTATAAATATAATGAGAGAAGGCTAGGCGGCTATGACACACTTTTTGAGCTGACCCCTCAGTATAAAATTGCCACCCGCCCCGATGAGAACGGCTTAAGCATCGGGGAATTTTCCTACGCCAACGGGAAATACTCATTCAAAGTGAACGACGCGTGGGCTAAAGAGTACGCCGGAGAAAAGGTTGCCATTAAGGTTGATCTTTTCAGGGCTGTCCCAAGCTGGTTCGACGGCTTCAGAGGCGGGAAGGAATTTATGTTCTCCGCCGCTCCGGGCTATGAAATGTCTTTCGCCGAGAGCGATCTGGCCAGGTCACCAGCCGCGGATAATAAAAACTCGAACAATCCTGACAAGGGATATGAGGTTATCGCGGACGAAGGGTCTTCACTAAAGTTCTACCTGAAATGGGGCTTCAGGCGCCTGGGCGCAATTTCAAAGGATGATTTTATCAATAAAGGTCACACTCCCAGCGTGGTGGTTAAATAACCTGAAATAGTATCTTGGGAAAAAATGCCCCCTCTTTTTTTGAAAAAGGGGGTATTTTTTTGCCCCGTAAACGCGTCGGTCACCTTCCCCCGCTTTCTTTATTTGTATAATAAGAACACAGATTTACTTAAAAATCCCGGAGGGTTTCTTTATGATAAAACTTAAGATAAACCAGGAAGTTCTTAAAAGAACCGCGGAACTTTGCCGGAAAAGAAAAATAGTGATACCCACTTTCGCCCAGATGAAGGATCCGGCCCGGATCCCGGATAAAGTGAAAAAAGATTTAAAGGCAGTCGCGCTAAAAGACATCAATCCTCTCAATCTTTTCAGAATCAACTGGCATAATGATAACAAAACCGGCCTCTACGGCGGCGTGAATTATCTGGAGCTCCCCGAGGCTGTAACCGGCATCAAGGCGCGGGTTATCGGTATCGTTGGCAAATACTTCCCCACCGGCGCGCACAAGGTCGGCGCCGCCTTCGGCTGCCTGGCGCCCCGCCTTGTGACCGGAGAATTTGATCCTGCAAGGCAGAAAGCTGTGTGGCCTTCCACAGGTAACTATTGCCGCGGCGGCGCTTTTGATTCCGCCCTGCTTGGAACGGCGGCCGTGGCCATCCTACCGGAGGGCATGTCAAAAGAACGCTTTACCTGGCTTAAATCCATCGGCGCCGAAGTCATCGCCACCCCCGGTACCGAATCAAACGTCAAAGAGATCTATGACAAGTGCTGGGAAATAAAAAAGACCCGCAAAGACTGCGTGGTTTTCAATCAGTTTGAGGAATTCGGCAACCCCGTGTGGCATTACCATGTGACCGCCTCCGCGATAGAAGAGGTATTTAACTCCATAAAAAAACCCGGCTCCAGACTAGCGGCCTTCACTTCCGCCACCGGTTCGGCCGGAACCATCGCCGCCGGCGACTATCTCAAAAAGAAATTCCCCGGCATGAAGATCACGGCCTCCGAGGCCCTCCAGTGCCCCACCATACTGATGAACGGCTTCGGCGAGCACCGCATTGAGGGCATAGGCGACAAACATATCCCCTGGGTGCATAATGTCAGGAACACCGACATCGTCACAGCGATAGACGATGAAGCCTGCATGCGCCTCATCCGCCTCTTCAATGACCCGGCCGGCAAAAAGGTCCTGGCAGAACAGGGCGTAAAAAAAGAAGTTCTGGACCAGCTCGGGCTTCTGGGCATTTCCGGAGTTTCCAATATGCTCAGCGCCATAAAGACCGCCAAATATTACGAGATGGACTCCAACGACGTGATCTTTACGGTCTTCACCGATTCCATGGACCTTTACGGTTCCAGGCTTGAGGAACTTAATAAAGAGCATGGCCCTTATACCAGGGAGAACGCTTTAGTGGATATGGAACGCCGTCTCAAAGGGGCGACCATCGACTATACGCGCGAGCTTAATTACTACGACCGCAAAGCCGTCCACAACCTCAAATATTTCACCTGGGTGGAGCAGCAGGGCCGCACCTCGGAAGATCTCAGGAAGCTATGGGACCCCGAGTTCTGGGACGAGACTTTCGCCCAGGTAACCGAATGGGATAAGCTTATAGAGCAGTTTAATAAGCAGGTGGGAATAATTTAAAGATTGCCATATGCCATTAGCCGGTGGCCATTAGCAGAATAACTATACAGCCATTTTTCGTTTGTCATTAGCCAGAGGCTTTTAAGGAGTTTCTTAATATTTCCGCGTACGGCAAATGGCCAATAGCGAATAGCAAAAGATGTATCGTAAATCTATGTCCATAAAAGGCGTTTTCAAGGCTGAATGTCCGTCCTGCAAGGAGCGTTTTGACGCCGATTTCTGGACCGTTATACGCGGAGATCACGACCAGAATCTGAAAGAGGCGATCATGAGCGGCGAGTTCGACCTGATCATGTGCCCCGCCTGTTCAAATGTTTTCTCCTGCGAGGAGACATTTATTTATATAGACCCGGAAAGAGATCTGCTGGTCTTCGTGATGCCGGAAAGTTACCGGAAGGAAGAAGAGAAGTGGATGGAAAAGATGCGTCAGGATTACGAGGTTCTAAGGGAGTCGTTCGTGGAGGAGGGGGTTTTTGTTTTTGAGCCGCAATACTATTTCGGCGCGGCGCCGCTCTCTGATCTGCTCCTTCGCGACCGCGACATAGAAGAAGAGACTGATGTTATGATCTTTATGGCCGGGGAGAGGGGATTTAAGCACGCTAAGATCCAGCCCGCGTTCGCCAGGCGGCATGATTTGCCTTTTTCCCTGCCTTACGCCGGAGCCGCGCCGGCCAGAGATTCGGCCCTGGAAGCCACGCGGGCCATAGTTGCGGATAACGACGCCATCGCCCGGGTGAAAAATTTGCTCAAGACTCTGGAAGAGTCCAATACATCAGACCTGCCGTTTGTGAAAAAAACGCCTAGCGCGTAACGAGGTTGTGCCCGCTCACCATATTATGAATATAACACCTTTAAACGATCTGCCACTTATAAAAGAGATGGGATCGCTTGCCTCCGCGCTCGGTCTGGAGAGTTACGCCGTCGGGGGCTGCGTGCGCGACTGGTCAATAGGCCGGGCCGGGGCCGATATAGACTTTCTGCTCAGCGGCGACGCCAGCCCTGTAGCCGAGGGGCTGGTTAAACAGCACGGCGGCTCGTTCACCAGATTTGGAAAATTTCTTACGATCAGGGTTTTTTTGGAAAACGGGCGAAGGGTGGACCTGGCCCAGTTCAGAAGAGAGACTTATGCCGCGCCGGCCTCCCTCCCCGATGTTTCCGCCGCGGGCTCGGTCCAGGAAGACCTCAAGCGGCGGGACTTCAGCGTTAACGCCATGGCCGTAGCTATCTTGCCGGACAGTTTCGGGTCGGTGGCGGATCCGTTCGGCGGCCTTGCCGACATAAAGGCCAGGCGCATACGGGTTCTTCACGCGGACAGTTTTACGGACGATCCCACGCGGTTGTTCCGGGCTGCGCGGTTCGCCGGGCGTTTCGACTGGCAGTTAGAAGAGGAGACTGAGGAGCTGGCCGATAAGTGCGTGAAGGAGGCCATGCCCGCCCTGCTGTCGCGGGAGCGCCTGCGCAATGAACTTTTTAAGCTGCTGGAAGAAAAGGATCCGACTGAAGCTTTCACCATACTGCGCAATCTTGACGCCTATAGGTTCTTCAGCAAAGAATTCATCTGGCCCTCCGGGGCCGCCGGGCTGGCCGGGGCTATGCCGAGGCTGGCGGCCATAGCGGCCGCCATGGGCCGCGCGGGCGCGCCTTTTCTTGAGAGTCTGAAGCTTCCGGGGAAGACGGTGGCGGCGATAAAACGGACCGTTTCCGGCACCTACGGAAAAAACCTATAAATCATTATTCCTTCGGTTTTCCGGTTTCAGAACCATAAGTCTGAAGGCGGTCTGTTATAGCCGCCGCCCGCTTAACGGCGTTTAGTATCTGTTCTATTTCCGGCTTCACGGGATTTCCCGCTTTCAAAGTTTCCATTATAATAGTGGCGTATCCGTTGATGGCACCCAGGATGTTGTTGAAGTCGTGGGCAGCGGGCCGCGTTATCCTGCTGGCGGCTTCCATGGCTTTAACCTCTATCAGCTGGGTCTGCAGTTTTTTAAGCTCCGTCATATCCCGTGACACGCCAAGCAGTCCGGTTACGCGTCCGTCCGCGTCATAAAGCGCCGTTTTTACGGAGTTGAAAACGCGGACCCCGTCGCTTACCGTGGGTATATCGTTATCTTCTGTCACGCTGCCGCCGGTTTTTACAAGCGTCTGATCACAGTCGTAAAGTTTCTGGGCCAATTCCCGGGGCATCAGGTCAAAATCGCTCTTGCCTTCAATTTGTTCGGGTGTCAGGCCAAAAACCCCGGCGCAGTATTTGTTGGCTTTAATATATACGCCGTTGAGGTCCTTAATAAATATTGCGTCTTTGGCGGTGTCGAATATCTTTCGAAGGGTTTCCTCGCTCTCAATTAAAAGTTTTTCCGTATGTCTGCGTTCGGTAATATCCTCGGAGATGCCCAGCAGGTATTTAGTGGTGCCATCGGCCCCCCTGATACAGACTTTTCGGGTATGAAGCAGCCGTTGGCCCTTCTTAGCGGTCATTATAGGTTCTTCCGGTATGTCCAAAACGCCCGTTTCCGCCCTAAGCGCTTCGCGGTCTTTTCCTATGAAGAAGGCTGCCTGCTTAGGAGGGAACAGGTCCAGATCGTTCTTGCCTAGCAGATCTTTGCGGTCATAGCCCAGAAGTTCTTCGCCCGCGCGATTAAATGTGACGAATCGCAGGTGCTTCGCTTCTTTGAGAAAGATCATCAACGGTATGTTTTCCACTATTGCCGCGATGAGGGATTTAGCGTCCTGCATGGTCGCCATGAGATTTTTATCTTCCATCAGCGTTTTCTCGGCCTCTTTGCGCTCAGTGACTTCGGCCGGTAGGTTTTTCGTGTTTCCCGGCGCAGAAGGCGCTTTTGCAATGTGAATCTTTTTAGCCCGGAGGCGCGGTTGGGCGGCCTTTTTCGGACGATTATTTTTATTTCCCATAGTTTCCCCGTAACCCAAATCGGCTAAGCCGCACGTGTAAAAAGCTATGGACGGACCGAAGCGGTCCGTTCTTTCGGATTTCATTTTTCATCTTGGCCTAACCTGACCCAAATTTATTATATAAAATCCGCGGGGGAGATAACGCAAAACGTGAAGCGGGCACCTTTTTATGCGTAATTAATACTGGGGAAGGGCTCATCTCCAGATCGGTTTACAAACACGATGTGAAGACGATTCAGAACCAATTAGCCGGCCATGCTTCTTAATAATTTCACCGGAACTCGTACATGCGTGCAGCCGACCCCGTCATCGTCCAGGAGGAGCCTGGTGGAACCAGGGCAAAACAAGTATAGGCGCCCGTAAAATCGTATTGCTGGGAAATCATAACACCATCAACATTTATTGTGCAATTAGCATTGTTAACAACAGCCACCGCTATCACCTTGCCATAAGTGTTCGTTTGCGCGCTGCCTGTGGTGGCAGAGCGCCATGACCCCGACAGCCCTCCACCGAGTGGGCCCCATGCGCTGCCGTCACACACCTGCGTCCCGCCACTATGCCACCGCAGAGTTCCCGCTTTTTCAGGAATGCAGGCCGACAGGTCATCACCCATTTGAATACCGCCGGATACTTGAAGTTTGGAAACCGGACTCCCCGTCCCGATACCGACATTGCCGTCATCGCGAGCCACCATGATAACAGCATTATCGCTGTTGCGCATGCCGAATCCGAAAGTGGCGGCGGTATTCCCTAACCCTTTAATATCTAACTTCGCGCCCGGCGTCGGCGTTCCTATGCCTACGCTATTGCCGTCCCTGGCAAGCAAAGTCAGGCCGGTGGTCAAAAGGCTGGCATAGCCGCCGTAAGGGGCCGGATAATAAGTCGTCATGGTTAAAGTCTCAGAACCCAGGAACTTGGGATGCCAGCAGAGGAAAAAGGCGGTCAAGGTGATTATAATGCCGCGCTTTGTAAAGTGGAATTTAAAATCCAGCGTTATAGTTTTGTTTTCCATCATATTCGTCTCGGAAGAATTCGCGGCAAACAGAAGGCTGGTTGTCGCAAGTTCGTTCCCGACCTTATTTTAAGCTTAAAAAAATTCGCGAATTATTTCCTTGCCGTTATTGTGCTAAATTCGGGGAGGTTCTATTTTAAAAAATCCTGAGGCCAGGCTCCCGCTTCACGCTTTACAGCAGCGCGCTTTATTCAAATTTATAGCCGTGGCCAGGGATTGCTTTCAGGCGGGCGGAAAGTTTAATGCCTATTTTTTTGCGCAGGTTGGAGATGTGCACTTCCACGGTGTGCGGGTCGTTGTATTTGGCCGGGTCATAGCCCCAGACAGTCTCAAGCAGCTGGTTGACGCTGAACAGCCGGCCTGGTTTTGAGACCAGGATCGTGAAAAGATCCAGTTCTTTGGAGGTGACTTTTACCGGTTTGCCTGATATCTTGAGGACGCGCCCGCCCAAATTCAGTTCAAAGCCGGCTTTCTTTATAATAACGGAGGCGGCCGATGGGCGTGGCTTGGCGCGGCGAATAACGGCTTGGATCTTGGACAGCAATATCGGATATGAGAAGGGTTTAATTATATAGTCGTCCGCGCCGGTGTCGTAGCCCGAGACGATATCGCGCTCGGCTATTTTTTTGCCGGACATTATTATAACGGGCGTGGCGGCGTAAGCGCGGTTTTCCTTTATTTTTTTGCAAAAGGCGAAGCCGTCCATCCCCGGCATTTCGGCGTCGGTTATGATTATATCCGGACTGGTGTCGGCGAGCACGGCCAGGCCTTCTTCGCCGTTGTAGGCGGTTGAGACCAAAAACCCGTGATTGCCCAGGTATTTTCCCAGGACGTCCAGAATGGCTTTATCATCGTCTACTATCAGCGCTTTTTTCTGCATGATCTTAAGTAAAAACGGCCGCCGCGTGCGAAAGTCAGCGGGGCCTTATTAGAAGTACATTAATGTAGAGTTATTATACTATATCCCCGGGGTTGGGCGGATATATCCGGATAAAAAAAGCGCCCCGCCGGATTTTCGTTAGTCTTACATGGTGTCTGATGTGATGACTGACTGTGAGGTTCCGGCGGGGCTTAAAAAAGGCCAGCGCTGCAGATGCTAAGCATACGGTCGTTGAGACCTTCTGCTTTGGGGGTTGGGTTAGGGGGGCGCATCGTACAGCGCTGGATATCTTTAAATTTTTAGAGAACGATGCTTCGCTACACTTAAAGTATAGTATTTGGCGCTCAAGAACCGCTCAAGAGGCGCTCAAATCGGGCTCAAGAATATAACGACAGTGGGAAGTGTTTAGTGAATAGTGGTTAGTGGGATTGGGTAGTGGCGGAGAATCACTGCCGCTTTCACTCGCCACCGGCGTGTTTAAATTTTCTAGAATATAACTGCGGGCAGAGGAGAGTTGCAGGCGGCCGCTCGTTCGCCACTAACCACTATTCACTAACCACTGTAGTCTTATGATTTCCATACAATACTTAAAAGGCGTTGGTCCCCAGCGAGCAGGGCTTTTTAAAAAGCTCGGGCTTGAGACCGTGGATGATATGCTTTTCTATTTCCCTAAAAAATGGGAAGACCGCCGTCTGAACGCGAAAAAGGAGCATCTTGAGTACGTGGATGAAGTTTCCGTCATCTTCGGCCGGATACTTTCGGTGCGGGACCTGTACACGTCTAGTTCGCTGCGTATTTTTAAGACCGTTATGGACGCCGGCGGGTACGAGGCCGAGGCCAGCTGGTTTAAGCGGCATACCCCGCGGTTCGATGTTTTCGCCACGCTGCGCAAAGATATAAAGCCGGGGGAAAAGATCTGGCTGGTGGCCACTCCGGAAGATCCGCTTTTCAAGACCCGCCTGCGCGTTGATGAATATTACCGCGACGACGACATTATGGCCCGGCGCGCACATATCAATCGTATCATTCCGGTTTACCCGCTGACCGAGGGCATAACCGCCAGATTCATGCGGGAGGCGATGTTTAAGGTGGTTTTGGACCACGCCCCGGGCAAGGGGGAGTTCATGCCGGGCCGGCTCCTGGCAAGGCGGGCGCTGATCGCGCGCGACTTGGCGTTAAAGGCTTTGCATTTCCCCGAAAATTATTTTGAGCTTAAAGAAGCGCGCAAAAGGTTCATTTATGAGGAACTCTTCCTGATGACCCTGGCCTGGGCTATCAAGCGGCGGCAGACCAGGATCATTGATAAAGGTTTCACTTATGAGGTGAAGAGACATCTCCTTACGCCTTTCAGGGCGAATCTGGGTTTCAAATTCACTCAGTCCCAGACAAAAGCGATAAACGATATCTTCGCCGACCTGTCCTCCTCCGCCCCTATGGCGCGGCTGCTGGAGGGCGATGTGGGCTCAGGCAAGACCGTGGTCGCTTTAAGCGCGCTGCTGCTGGCCGTGGAGAACGGTTATCAGGGCGCTTTCATGGCCCCCACCGAGATACTCGCGGAACAGCACTACCTCACTTTCGTAAAACACCTGAAGGGGCTGGATGTCCGCTTCGCGGTTCTGACCTCGCGCGTAAAAGCCAAAGAGAAAAAAGATATCCTGGACCGTTTGGCCAAAGGCGAGCTGGACATCATCATCGGCACTCACGCCGTGCTTGAAGAAAATGTCAGGTTCAGGAACCTTAAACTTATAGTTGTGGACGAGCAGCACCGCTTCGGCGTCAGGCAGCGCGCCGCGCTGCGCGGGAAAGGCGACAAAGCCGATATGCTCATCACTACGGCCACGCCCATTCCCCGCACGCTTTTCCTGGCGCTTTACGGCGACCTGGACCTTTCCGTGCTTACCGATATGCCGCCGGGCCGCAAGCCCGTCAAGACCGAAAGCGTGGACGAGGAAGCCGCGCTCAAGGTTGTGCGGCTGGAAACCTCAAAACGCCGGCAGGCTTATATCGTTTATCCCGTCATAGAAGAATCGGAGATTAGGACGCTGAAGTCGGTAAAGGCCGAGTTTGAGCGCCTGAAAGAAGTATTCAGGGACCGCCGGCTGGCCATGCTGCACGGCGCCATGACTGGCTGCGAGAAAGAGCGGGTCATGAGTGAATTTACCGCCGGCAAAATAGATATTCTGGTGGCGACGCCCGTGGTCGAGGTGGGAATAGATGTGCCGAACGCCACTGTAATGGTGATAAATAACGCCGAAAACTTCGGTCTGGCCAGTCTGCATCAGTTGCGAGGGAGGGTGGGGCGCGGCCGCTGGGAATCCAGATGCCTGCTGGTCGCCCACTCGTCCACTGAATACGGGGCGCAGCGCATAGAGGCCATGTGCTCCACTAATTCGGGTTTTGAGATCAGCGAAAAAGACAGCTATATGAGGGGTTCCGGCGAGGTCCTGGGCGTGCGCCAGCACGGGGACATGGAATTCCGCATAGCGGACCTGGCGCGTGATTCGGATATATTGAAACAGGCCATTGAAGACCGCGACGCGCTGCTGGCCGAAGACCCCGATCTGAGGAAATCCGAGAACGCCGGCCTGCGCTACAACCTTCTGAAACTCTACCAGCAGAAATGGAATTTAATAGACCTGTCCTGAATCATGAAGTACCACAGCTGTCCGGTTAAATTCTCTGGCTGCACGCTGGTCCGGGCTGGGAGCGGAATTGCCCTTACGCCGCGTAGGAAACGGATACAGTGTCCGTAGCAAACCTCTGGCAGCCCAGTCCACTCTCCCGGGGGGCACAGGGGACGCTGATGACTAAATGATTAATTACTAACAATTTGGACTGGGGTGTTGATGAATAGTCATTTAATCATCAGCGTCCCCTGATACTCTCCTTTCGGCCTGCGGGTGTCGGGCGAGCAGGCGGAATGATCTTTTGGCGTGTCGCAGCGGTTCCGGCGGCGGGTTTATTTCCTGCGCATGTGCTTGGCGGCGGCTTTCGCCACTTCAAGGATCCCCGAGGTCTCTTTTACGTTTTTATCCCGGATAAGCTGGGCAAATTGCCGGGTTGCCGCGTAGATTGTGTCTTTGGCGGGGCCGGGGGCGGTTTCAAATAATTTGGCTACCGGAATTCTCAGGGCCTCGGCCAGTTTTTGTATAGTTTCAAGACTCGCCTTTCTGCCTTTAGTCTCAATATAGGCCAGAAAACTTGAACTTATCTGCGCCAGTTCGGCCAGGCGCTCAATGGTGAGGCCCGCCGTTTTCCTTTCCTCGCGAATCCTTTCTCCCACAATATCATAAATGCTTTGGGACATCCTTCCTCCAACATCAAAACCGCAAGTTCGCCGCTATTGCGTACCTTTATAATTCTAAGGCTTCCATAAGTGTAAATCCATAATTCACCAGTGGATTCGGTTATTGACTTATAGTTGTTGTTTTTGTCTAATTAACACTGGTGGCCGTAAAATCCTTGTGCGCGCCCGGAAACGGGGTTGGGAACCGGAAAAATGAATAAAAGAACCTGTCTGGTTCTCTCTTTTTTTGCCTTTTTATCAGCTTGTGCCGGTCCAAAACCGGCCAAGAGGAACATTTTTGTCTCCGATGAGCAGGGCATCATATCCAAAACCGGAGCCGTTGAGCGCGAGCTGGGCGCAGAAACCAGGGCCAGATCCGCGGGAAGCGAACCTGCTTTTGATCATAAACCAGAGTCGGCCGGCGAAAGCGTTAAAGTCATAAAGCAGACTTCCGGTGAATTTGAGTTTGAGGCCTCAGGCCAGGGAGTAAGCACCAAATACGAACGCCCCATCGACGCTGAAAAGCGCGCCGAGGAAGACGCCTTGTCAAAAGCTGTGCGGGAATCCGGCGTAAATGTCTATTCCGGCTTCCAGAATGTGATGGAAGAGACCGTTAATGCCGGCTATTCGTTTATAGGTAAATATATTAATGTCTGGTCCAACGCCCTGGTGTCTTATGAAAGATCCGCCCCGGCCGCCTGTTCGCTTTCCGGGGATGTCTATAAATGTGGCGTGAAAATACGCGGCAAAGTGTATTTTAAGGGAGACCCTGACCCCAATTTTGAGTTGCAGGCCGCGTTGGGCAAACCTGCTTATTTTGAGGGGGATAATGTCAATCTGCGGGTGCGCCTGACCAAGGACGCCTATATAACCGTCCTGAATTGCGACGAGGACGGCAATGTCTCCCTTGTTTTCCCCAACCGCCATGCCAGAAATAATTTTTTGGCGGCCGGGAAAGAATTAAATATTCCGGACGATCTCCCTTTTCAGCTTAAAGCCCTGCTGCCGCAAGGGCGTCCCGAGACCGGCGAGATTCTGCATGTTATAGCCACTAAAAGCCAGCCGCTGGTTCTGTTGGACAGTCTTAAAGAGGAAAAGAATGGCGGTTTTATAAGCTATTCGCTGGGCGGTGTTAAGGACCTGGTAACAAAGCTGTCCAGATTTAACCGCTCGGATTGGACACAGCAGATAATAATTTACGGAGTAAAAAGTAAAAAATAACTGGAGGAAAGATGAAAAATACCGGGATCGTGTTATTGGCGGTTGTGATGCCGTTGTTGGCCGCTTGCGGGGGTAATAAAGTTATTGTCGGAAGCGAAGATCAGTTCGTGCAGGCCACTCCGTTCAAGGCTTTGGCGGAAGAGGCTGATGGGACCGTGCTTACAGGTATAGGCACCTCTGAAAAGCGCTCAAACTTCACGCTTATGCGGGAAGCCGCGGTAACTTCGGCGCAGGCTGATCTGGCGCGCAAAGTGCAGTCAAAGGTTGAGGCCGTGTGGAAGCGCACCATGGCCGATTGGTCCGAATATAAAAAGACGGATTATAACGAAGCGATGTCCATAGAGGAAATGAAGACCATGCAGAAAAGCATAGTGGACACCGAACTGCGCGGCCCATGGCAGAGCCAGGAGATGGTGGATAAAGCCAGCGGCCGTTACTGGGTGCGAATACTGTACAGCGCCGCCACAGCCGAAAAATACGCCACGCAGCGCCTGAACAACGAAAACATCCTGAAAAAATACTTCATAGAAGCTCAGGTAAAAACCGTACAGGACGATCTGCAGAAAGACCTGGACTCCGTAAGGCAGAAAGAAGCCACCGATAAAGCAAAAATAGCCGAATTGATGAAGTAAGTTGCGGGCCACGGTGTCAGGCTGCTTTTTGAAAAGTAGCCTGACACCCGGTTCCTTGCAGAACAGTATCAATAAATAAGGGCTTTCACAATGAATAAAAAATTTAAAAAAGTAGAAATTCCAAACCCTAAACGACATTATGTTAATGAGCCAAAAACAATCTCTGCCGAAGCAATTTCACTCAGCGAAAATGAGCGGATATTAAAAAGAGAGGATGGGCCTAATGGCGTTTATTATCTACACCAATACAAAAGCAAAGATAAATGGCGTAAGTGTTCAAAATGCGGAGACCTTTTGGGAAGACCGCCGCTTTCACGAGGCGGCACATGGCCCAGTGTTGAGAGTATTAAAGAGTCTTGCAGTATGTATGACAAGTACTGATTGTGTTGGTCGGGGTGGGGTCTAAAATTAGCATTTTAACAATATGACTGCGGGAAGAGAGAAGTTTATAGTTGCCAGAGTGCCAGATTGCTAAAAAGAAAGACGTGATTCCATTTCCCCGAACTAGGAATATCGGAGGTTATATATGCAAGATGAAATTAAGGAGAAAATAAAAAATTATTTCATAGATAGTGAAGAGGATAAATTTACCAAGTATAAAATAATAAAAAGCAAGCCTGTGGGCTTAGCTAAAGGATTTTTTCAAATCATCCATGTTTCAGACAAGGAAACAAGTGCTATTTTCTTTAACTTCTTTTTACTAGGAATTGACTGGGGGAGTAGTGCTCCTTTTAATTTCCTATTGGTGTTGGATGACGATAAGCGTATTGCACTAACCGAGACCGTTGATACGGCGGGAGCTGTAGATATTGCAAGCGATACTGAGTGGGTAAGGGTATGTATTTCCATGGCAGATATGCTGGCTATTGCAAAAGCAAATAAGATTGAATACAGCCTGAGATACAGACTGCAAACTATAGAGGGAGTTTTGGATGATGCCGATAAGAATAGAATTAAAGGTTTTTATAACAATACATTTGACGGGAATTTTGAAAAGAAATGTCTGTATGATTTTATAGAAAGTGAAAAAGGTGGGTGCTATATAGCGACTATGGTGTATGGGAACTATAGCCACCCGCAGGTGTTGTTGTTGAGATGTTTCCGCGACAAATATTTGGCAAACACGTCCTGGGGGATAGGATTTATAGAAGTCTATTATAAATATGCTCCCCGACTTGCTGAAAAATTAAAAAAATATAAATTTATAAATAAAATAATCAGGTGTTTGCTTGATTCGGTTATTTGGCTTGCCAAGTGATTCTTTGTAAGCCAGTATAGGGGGCACAGGGGAGGGGGCACAGGGGAGGGGGCACAGGGGACGCTGATGACTAAATGATTAATTACTAACAATTTGGACTGGGGTGTTGATAAATAGTCATTTAATCATCAGCGTCCCCTGATACTTTTTTAGCGTCCCCTGATATTGGTCGTCACTGATACTCTGGTTGGGTAAATAAAAATCGCTAGACACTTTCACTTTGCGTTTCTTGCGGGAATTAACAGACCATCTTCTTATGTGATGAATTTAATGAAAATTTATATTCCAGATGTCGGTCATGGGTTAGCCGTAGGGGTGGCTCCGGATTCGGATTTCACGTGCCAGATTGATTGTGGAAGTTCTGAATATCCAGAAAAAGCATTTCATAAAGGTTTAGTAAACATAAACCCTAAGGTATTTTTTCTTTCACATTTCCACTCCGATCATTATAACGGATTGGCTTGTGGTGCAAATGAATCGACACTAAAATTTAATATTAAAGAGGTGTATTTCCCAAGAATCCCTGATATAAGTGATGGTAATCGGAAGCAATTCTTGACATGCGTAATGGCGATGAATTGGTTTATGTTAGGTGATAAAACGGGAAGCATGGAATTAGATTTTTATTCTCTAATGTGGGAATTGAATCCTCAGGGTTTTACTAAATTCCGGTCAGTATCTGCTGGTGAAAGAATTTTGATGGGTGGTTCGAGTGTGGAGATTCTCTGGCCGCCACGGAAATGGTCCGGGGGGTGCGATGATGTGAAAATCGCCATAGATAGTTTTAATAGGGCAAAAGAAAAAGATCAGAGGCTTGCGGAAATCTATGCTGTTATTGGGGACAGCAAGATAATCGATTGTTACCTTGATGGAGCCGATAGGGGATTCGGGAATCTGCAGCGCAATTCTGAGAAGATGAGTGAGGGAGAGGGGGCGGATGTTAAAAAATATTCCTCGAATCTGAAGAGTGAAGAGGAAAATAATCTGCGAATAAGCCTTCTAAAAAAAGCCAACAAAGCATTGAAAAAGGCAGCGAATCACTTCAGTTTAGCGTTACGTAGTGATAGGGGTTTTCTTTTTATGGGGGATTTGGAAGGGAATGAGATAAAGCAAGTTGTTGGCATTTTATTGCGTAAAAGGAAAAGGGGCGCTCTTTTTTTAATCCCGCCTCACCATGGAACGCATTGGGATGATCGGCTTAAGTTTTTGCATGCCCGGTACATAATAGCGTCAGTGGGGAAAAGATATTTTAAAAAAATTAGTCCAGAGCATGCAAAAATAGCAAAAACAAATCTAAATACTTTTATTCACGGAGATGTTTATTTGCCGGTTGTGTACCCTTCAATAAATAGTTGGCTTAATGCGATTTAATTATGAAAATTAGATTATTTGCCCTATTATTATTTTTATTTACTGGCCCATCTTTTGCCGGCTGGCTAATACAGACGGTTGACTCGACTGGAGATGTGGGGCTACGCGCCTCAATTGCTCTTGATCCGAGCAATAATCCAAACATTGCGTATTACGATGCCACCAATACTGCCTTAAAATATGCAAAATGGACCGGCTCTGCCTGGCTCACATCAACAGTCGGTTTTGTTGGAGCTTTTGGCTGGTACGGCATCTCGCTCGCTCTTGATTCTGATAGTAATCCAAGTATTGCTTATTTTAGTACCGGGTATGACTTAGAATATGCAAAATGGACCGGTTCTGCCTGGTCAATCCAGACGGTTGATTCTGTGGGAAGTGTGGGCTGGTACGCCTCGCTTGCTTTGGATTCCACTAATAATCCTTGTATTTCTTACTACGGCAATTCAACCCTTAAATATGCAAAATGGACCGGCTCTGCCTGGGCAATCCAGACGGTTGATTCTACGGGTAATGTGGGAGAAACCACCTCACTTGCTCTTGATGTCAGCAATAATCCGCACATTTCTTATTACGATACCACAAATGCTAATTTGAAATATGCAAAATGGACCGGCTCTGCCTGGTCAATCCAGACGGTTGATTCTGCGGGGAATGTGGGGACATACTCTGCAATTGCTCTTGATGTCAGCAATAATTCGCACATTTCTTATTACGATACCACAAATGCTAATTTGAAATATGCAAAATGGACCGGTTCTGCCTGGTCAATCCAGACGGTTGATTCTGCAGGTGATGTGGGCTCTGGCGCAACATCAATTGTTATTGACTCAAGCAATAATCCAAACATTGCGTATTACGATGCCACCAATACTGCCTTAAAATATGCAAAATGGACCGGTTCTGCCTGGTCAATCCAGACGGTTGATTCTGCGGGTGATGTGGGGGCACTTCCCTCAATCGCGCTTGATTCCAACAGTAACCCGCATATTTCTTATTACGATACCATAAATGCTAATTTGAAATATGCGAAGGACGTTCCAAACAATTCCCCAACACTTACCTGGACTGGCGAGGCGAATTACACCGACGATGGACTTAACCCTGAAACGGGAGCCAGTAACACAAGTTTTACCTTCAGGATTGCATACGCCGACGCGGATAACGACGCCCCCGCTACCGGTCAACCTAAAGTTTACATTCTAAAAGGAGGAACAACTGTTCAGCTTTTAACAACAAATCTTATATCCGGAGCAAATGATACTGGCGCTATTTATTCCACTTCAACAGTATTGTCCGCTTTGGGCGCTGACTACTCTTACCATTTTGCAGCGTATGATGTTTGGGGCGCTACCGCTACGGGAGCAGGGGTCGCGACAATTGACGCTCCGGATGTTAATAATACTGCGCCCACCCTTTCCTGGACAGGTGCAGTCAATTATGTCTCAGACGGCCTTAACCCGCAAACGGGCAATGGGAGTACCAGTTTTATTTTCCGAATAAGCTACGCGGATATTGATAACAATGAGCCTGCCGCGGGTTATCCAAAACTTCGTATTAAAAAAGGTGGGGTGGAAATATCCAGCAGTCCTTTCATTATGACCGCCGTAACGCCCGGAGATTTAACCTACACTGACGGGAAACTTTACACTTACACCAAAACACTCGCTCCCGGAACGGACTATGCTTATTATTTTGAAGCCAAGGATCTTTTAAATGCGACAGCAACAGGCACCCCGACTTCTGAAATAGACTTTCCAGATGTGACCAACAGCACCCCGACTTTAGCTTATACCGGCGAGACCAATTATACGGCTGATGGGCTGGAGCCGGGTACTGCCCATTCCGGGTCAACTTTTATTTTTCGTGTTAAGTATGCGGATTTAGATGTCGATGCCCCTGCAACAGGTTATCCTTTAGTACATGTTTTTAAAAATTCTGTGGAACTGGCCGGTAGTCCGTTCGCTATGAATTTAGTTTCAGGTACGCCAGCAGCTGGCTCTGTTTACACTTATTCTAAAATCCTGACTTCTACCGGGACGGACTACACATATTATTTCGAGGCGCAGGATATTTATGGCGCTGTCTCTACCGGCACACCAGTCATAATGATGTCTGGGCCGAGCGTAACGAACGCGGCTCCTGCTTTAGCTTGGACCGGAGAGGCTAACTACACCTCGGACGGAATTAATCCGAATACTGGCGATTTGGGAACAAATTTCGTTTTCCTGGTTAAATACTTAGACTTCGATAGCGACGCGCCATATTCCGGCTATCCCAAATTGCACATAAAAAAAGGCGGTACGGAAATAATCGGCAGTCCGTTTACAATGAGTTTTGTTTCAGGGAATCCCGGCGTCGGAGCTATTTATACTTATACAAAGTCTTTTGTTGCTTCCGGTTCGGATTACACTTATTATTTTGAGGCCCAGGATGCTTATAATGCCGACGCCACGGGCACGCCTTTGACTCCGGTTTCCGGGCCTATTGTCTCCAACCATGCGCCGACTTTGGCTTGGACAGGGGAAGCCAACTATACTGCTGATGGTCTTAACCCGGAGTCTGGCAATAGGAATACAAATTTTGTGTTCCGGGTAAAATACGCTGATGCGGATAATCAGGGGCCTAATACAGGCTATCCTCGGCTTCATATAAAGCAAGGCGGTACTGAAATATCCGGCAGTCCGTTTGGGATGACTGGTGCTGATGCCGGGGATACGGTTTACACCGATGGGAAAATTTATGCTTATACTAAAACCTTACTGCCCGGCACTGACTACACTTATTATTTCGAGGCGCAGGATAGTGATGGGGTTGATGCTACCGGAACACCAACCACGGAAATTGATGCGCCTGATGTGAGTAATCAGGTTCCGGCGCTTGTCTGGACAGGGGAAACAAATTACTCGGCAGGCGGTCTGTTCCCGCTTAAGGGTAATCCAACAGATACATATGTCTTCCGCGTTAAATACACCGATGCCGATAATGATGCGCCGGGTACTGGCTATCCGCGCGTGCGGATTAAAAAATCCGGGGCGGATATAAGCGGCAGTCCGTTTGCCATGAATTATGTTTCCGGCGCTAATAATGCCGGGGCGATATATTCGCTTTCCAAAACGCTGGCAGCCGGGGCGTACGTTTATTCCTTTGACGCGTTGGACCTATACGGTGGCCTGGCCACCGGAGAGCCTCTTGCCGAGCAGTCCGGCCCGGTGGTTATAGGCGCGGATCTGCCGCCAGCACAAGAAGTTAAGGTTTACCACGGGGTATTTAAGCCGGGGGAGAACGAAAAGACCAATATTTCGTTCAATACCACCGCGCCGGTTTCCATTACCGTCACCGTTTACAATAATATCGGCCGCAAGGTTATAGAGCTTTATCACGGGACCTCAAGCGCCGGGCTGAACCTTATCCAATGGGACGGCAAAAACGACTCCGGCCAGCGCGTTTCCAGCGGCGTCTACACTATCAAGATTGAAGGCGGCGGCATAAACCAGAGCAAGCGCGTAGTGGTTGTAAGGTAGGCACAAGGGGAAGGTAACCAGTATCCAGTTACCGGTAACCGGTCGCAGAGCATAGGATACAAGTCACAGGTCACAAGTGGAGAGGAAAACATCGCAAAAATGAAAACTTGCACCATTGGTGTCAGAAATAGGTTGGTCGCATAATCTGCTCATTTTAATGTGGTGCAAGGAAGACCTTGAGCGGGAATTTTATGTCCGCATGGTCCGCAAATACGGGTGGACAGCAGCGTCCCGCGCGAATTAAGGGGGCAATTGCCCACCCCTGGCCAGGAGACATTACTGCTTGAGGGGCTTGTGCCGCCGAAGTAAGATTAAAAGGCGCAGGCGGCTTTTTGAAACAGAAAGCGGAAGAGTGGAGAAACTTGAAATGCCAAACTGGCATTTCAAGTCGGGGCGGTCGTGGGACATATGGAGATTTGTCTTTTAATTATGTATAAATACATTATGTACTTATACATAATTGGAGGCATATATGAAAAATAACCCATTCGTTTACGGCGAGATAGCTGTTGGAAAGGCGTTTGTTGGCAGGAAAGAGGAATTATCCGACATCGCGCGCGGACTCCAATCCGGCGAGCGGATATTTCTTATTTCCCCGCGCAGGTTCGGAAAAACATCCCTTATAGTAAACTTGCTGGAGGGTCTTAAGAATAAAGGTCTTCTGACCGCTTATATAGATCTTTACAGGGCCGCTTCGGTGGAGCAACTGGCCGCGCTTTTTGCGGAAGAAGTGTTATTAAAATCAGAAACAAAGCTGGAAACAGTGGTCAGGCTGGCGCGGGAAATCGTTCCGCTTTTAAGACCTAAAATTACAGTGGACCAGGATGGGCAGCTTTCAGCTGCGCTGGATATAGGTAAATCTAAGAGCGAGCAATCGGCGGCACTTGCGGAGTTGTTTAACGCGGCTGAAAAAATAGCCAAAAGGCGTAATAAGCGGCTTGTGATTGCGTTTGACGAGTTCCAGGAAGTGGCAACGCTCGGCGGGGAGCCGCTTGAGAAATTAATGCGCTCGGTTTTTCAAGGGCACCATAATGTTTCCTATATCTTCTCGGGCTCCAAGCAGCATCTTATAGCGGACATGGTAAACAATAAAGATAGGGCGTTTTATAAGCTGGGCCGGGTGCTGTTTCTGGGTAAAATTCCGGAAAAGGATTTTAAGGCTTTTATCACGGAGCGCTTTGCGGCTATAGGCGCGAAGGTTGACGAAGCCGCTTTCAGACGGATTCTGTCCGAGGCTGATTCCATTCCGTATTATGTGCAGTATCTTTGCAGTTTTCTGTGGAATAAGTGCCGGGAGGGCGCCGGTCTGTCGGAAAAACTGGTGGCCGAAACAGCCGCGCATATATCTGATACGCAGGCCCCGCTTTATATGGGAATATTGGAAAATATCCCACTCAAACAGAGGAAAATCTTACAGGTGGTTTCGCGCAACCTGGGTGAGAAACTGTATTCCCAGGAGGTGATAGAGCGCAACGGTCTCGGCCCGGCGCCGACCGTGCAGGTCTCACTTAATCTTTTGATGAAAAAAGGCATTCTTGAGAAAGAAAACTGTGGGTACGCTTTTTCCGACCCGTTTTTCAGGCTATGGGTGCTTAAAAATTCTTTATAGGATGGAGAATTGGGAAAGCAGTACGGATGAGGCTGAAACTTTGAGGTCGCATTTTGCGACCTCAAAAGGGCGGGGCGGATGGCGCTATCGCATCCATGCTTTCAAGCCTCTTTCGTGAATCTGGTAAACCCTCAAAAGCCATAGTGGATGTCATCCGCCAGCTTATGAATGGTATGAGTCAGTCTAAAAATGATAGATATGGCCCCAAAAAGCAAATCGGCTTCAGGCCGGTGTAAAAAAGTGATGATTTTTATTTACTAAGAGGCTGAACTAAAAATGCAGCGATTGGCTGCAGAAGTAATAGGAAAGAGTGGCTACACTTTTTGAGCAAGTAAAAATTCCAGCCGATGGTTGGAGAAATATGCGTGGTGAGGCGAAGCGGATTTTATGAAAAGAATTTCAGCCGGGATTCTATTGTTGGTTTTTTGCGGCGGCGCTTTTGCGGCCGAGCAGCCTACGGCTTTGTTTCTGCTGGACGCGCAGCCCAATATACGGCTTTATTCGATGGGCGGGGTGTTGTCTTCACTGGGGCAGACGGACGCCGCTTATAACCCCTGGGAGCTGGGCTATACCGTTAACCCGTCGGTATCATTGGCCCATTGGCCGGGCGCTGTGCTGGATAGTAATTATAATTTTGTGTCCGCCCTTGTGCCGTCCAGGAAACTGGGGACTTTGAGTCTGTCCTACCTGAATTACGGCACCGGCTCGGAAAAATTTGAAGAGCTGGACGGCACCACCCGCAGTATAAAGCTTGAGGACGATAAATTGATCACTTTGGGCTATGGCCGCGCTATAACCCAACGGTTGTTCGCCGGTCTAAGCCTTAAAAGCCTCACAAGCACCCTGGCGGAGGATTATAAAGCCAGCGCCATGCTTATGGACTTCGGCCTCGTTTACCGCACCTTGGACGACAAACACTCAGTGGGTTTAGCTCTGGTGAACTACGGCAATGGTCTTAAGTATTACCAGACTCAGGAGCCGTTACCGACTGAGATCAAACTGGGGTATACCCGCAAAACCAAGCCCTGGGCGAACCAGAAAATAGTATGGGGCCTGGGCTATGCCAGGTCGCAGGTGTCGCAGTCTTACTCTATGGGCGCGGAATACTTCCCCGGCATCCCCTTCGTGTCCATGCGCGCGGGTTTAAATAAAGGCGACGAGGAAACCAAATTTATGGCCGGGTTGGGGCTTAATTACAACGCTTTGGATCTGGACTTCGGTTACGACCTGACTACTTCAAAAATGGAAGACGGCCAAACCCCGCTGCGGTTCGCGCTAACCTGGTCATTCGGAGAGCGCGACGCTTATTCCCTTGGCGAAAAATATATGTCCGGCGGCATGAAAGACAAAGCCGTTGCCCTCTGGGAAGATATTGGAAAGCAGGAACCCATGTACGCGCAGGCGCGGGAGGCTATAGATAAATACGCTTATCAGCCGCAATTGGTTCTTAAGGGGCGGCTTGAAGACACGGACGGCGACGGCGTCCTTTCTCCGAATGAAAGCGGCAATATAGTGGTGACGGTCTTAAATGAAGGACGCGGCAAGGCCACCGGCATATGGCTGAATGTGGCGCCGATTAATTCCGCAAAAGCTAAAACCAACCTTGAGGGCGGTTTTTACAGCGCCCGGGTGCGCCCATTGGACCCAGGTAGTAAAACAGAGATACAGATACCTGTTAAGGCGGCTGACGAGTCTGAAACCGGCCCTATAGCCTTCAGAATGGAAGCTACCGAGTCCAGAGGCTTCAATCCCGAGGCCGCAGCCGTGGGAGTCCGCCTTAAAGGTATGTCCCCGCCTTACCTGGCAATGGCGCGCTATACCTTCAGCGAAAACTTTACAGGCCGCTCTGAGGGCAACAGCAACGGTATTATTGACGAAGGCGAAACTATTGAACTTACCGGTTTTATTGTAAACGCCGGACTAAGCGACGCCCGCGCGGCGGATTTTGCGCTGGTGTCTAAAGAGCCTAAAATAACAGTGATCGATTCCGGCAAGGCCAATTTTGGAACGCTTAAGCCCGGAGAGTCCAGGAAGGTTTCGGCCGTTTTTAAAATTGATAAAGGATATTCCACGGAGGGGCGGCTGCCTTTATATTTCAACTTTAAAGAGGCTCGCCCAAGGTTCGCGCGCGAACAGCAGGTAAAGCTGGATTTTAAGGGCTTTTACCAGAATGCAATTGAGCCGGTGTTTGCCGAATTCGATACCGCTTCTCTGCTTTCAGTTTTGCCTGGTTTGCCGGGCCCTGTCCCCGCTACCGCCGGCGCCGGAGGCCTTGTTGTTGAGTCTAAAAGCCCGCCGGCGCTTGATTTTGACCAGGCCATACTCGCGGAGGGGGATATTAACGGTGACGGCATATACCAGCCGGGGGAAACTTTAAAGGTAAAGATAGCGATCCGCAATACCGGCGGCCGGACGGCGAATGGGGTAAAGGTTGAGGTCTCCGGCAACAAGGCCGTACAGGGGCTATTCGGTGATGTGGCGGTGGGAGATATTCAGCCGGGGGCTGATATCACAAGGATATTAACCGCGCTCATACCGGCAACAATGCCCAGCGCCGCTCCGCATTTCAGCATAAAAGTTACGGAAGCATCGGGCTTTAACGCCCGAAAAGTGGAAGATGTTGTGGCTGTTTTCCAGCCAAAAGACGTGGAGAAGAAAAAGGAACCGGAACAGCTCCTGCCGGTGCCCTTTGCGAATTACGGACAACTGAAAAAAGCCGGCGCTATCGTAGTGGGGGTGGGGAAATATAAAAGAGTGAACGGACTGCAATACCCCGCGCGGGACGCTGAAACTGTTAAAAGCTATCTGAGCGGCGTGATGGGTATCCCCGCGGAAAATATTAAAACTTTTACAGATGACGACGCCAGTAAATCCATAATAGACGCGGCCGTTAAAAACTGGCTGATAAAGAAGGATTTTGAAACCATCGTGTTTTACTTCGCCGGACACGGTATCCCGGACCCGGATAATCCGCGCGACGGTCCGCCGTTCATAGTGCCTTACGACGGGGACCTGGATCCATCCCTGGGGAAGGGAACGCTTATAAATCTTAAAGACCTGATTTCCGATATGGAAGGCTCTAAGGCTAAAAATGTGTTTGTGCTGCTGGATTCCTGCTTTTCAGGCATGCAGGGCAGGACTCCGGATCAATACGCAACGACCCACCGCGGCTTGGTCGTAGCCGCGAAGTTTGACCAGCAGCGGGCTTTTGTGTTCGCGGGCTCTAAGGGGAACCAGGCCAGTTTTGACTTTGATAAAACAAAACACGGTTACTTCACTTATTATATGCTGCTTGGACTAAAAGGCTATGCCGATAAACCGCCATACGGAGATAACGACGGCGCGGTTACCGATAAAGAACTTTGCAACTATGTGGCCGGCGAGATGAGCGCCGAACTGGAAGGCCGCCAGACCCCTGAATGCTCCAACGCCGCCGGCGCTGTGCTGGGCCGGTACAGGTAAAATTTTAATCTACAAGTGTTTAAAAAAACTGCTGGGATTATATGAAAAAGGAGAAGAAAAGCGGCATGACCTGCGCGGATTATATGCGGCTTGGCCGCGAGGCTAAAGCGTCGCATTGTAAAGGCGGAACGCCGGTCGAGCGCAGGCAATCTGTCGCTGCCGCACGCAAGTATTTCACCCTGGCTGTTAAGGCTGATAATTCATGCGTTGAGGCCTACCATGAGTTGTCGCTCTGCGGCCTGCCGGGAGATACCCGGGGCCGGGAGTTGATGATAGTCCGTGAAGCCGTAAGAATGAATCCCGCCAGCGCAAAGGCGCGCAATCGCCTTGGGTGGACATTGTTGACACATTTCCGCTACCCGGAAGCCATTCGGGAGCTGCAAGCTGCGTTGAGACTTGATCCGCAAAACCTGGATGCCGCTTCCGGGCTGGGACATATCTTTTGTGAGCAAAAAAGGTGGCGCAAGGCTGAGGAGCTATTAACAAGGATGCCGGAGCTTAACGGCATGGGAACGCAGGCATTGATCGAATCCCTGAAGGCCCAAAATAAAACGGAAGAGCTTAAAAAGTTTTATGAATCCCGCATAAAAATAAACAGGGATCCGGGTGATTATTACTTTAAGCTGGCTGAAATCTTCCGGGCTGAAGGGGATTTCAATAAAGCTGTCGCTTTAGCCAAAGAAATGGGTGCGCGCTATAGGAACCAGCTGGAGGAACTCGGTCTGCTGATAGATCTTCACCTGGCGCAGGGGATTAATGAACGGGCATTGGAGCTTTGCCGGAAGGCGGTAAAAATCAGGCCGGAATATTATGAAGTGCAGTATAGACTGGCGAAGGCGCTGAAAGCCTGCGGGGATATTAAAGGTTCCCTTAAAATTTTCAGGAAGTTAGCCAAAACAAATGTACACCGGCGTTCCAATTTTGCGCGGGAACTTAAGACCCTTGGCAAGATAGATGAGGCTGTCGTGGAGTTTCGAACTGTTTTAGCCGATGATCCGCATGACGACGCGTCCCGCGCCGCCCTTTCGGAGATATTACGCGGCCAGGGTGAATCAGGTGAGGCGCTGAAGCTTTGGGAAGACTACACGAAATGGAAAAAGGACGATCTTTCCATTCTCGGTTTAGCTAACGAACTTAAAGCCCAGGGCCAGCTTTGCGCCGCGGCTGGAAACTGCCTTAAAGTTATTAAACTAGCGCGCCGATATAGAGAAATCCATATAAGCCTGATACCTGCATGGGGCGTAAGGGACTGCCTTGACGATATTTTGAAACTTTTAGAAAATTCCCGGGGGCTTCGGAGCGGGGATAAAGGTTTGGTTTTAAAATTATCAAAGGTTTATGGTGCGCTTGCTCTTCTCTTCCGGGAATGCCGGCAATTTGATGACGCGGCCAGCTCTTTCCGAAAAGCCGCCAGCCTTTCTTCCAAATAATCGGGTGACACAATACTTATCTCATTACGCCGGTCTGGGCAGGGTATGATAAAAGTGTTTTAAGTCCTGGGCCAAATTCTGACCGGAATTATGGGGTTATCCCATAATTCCGGTCAGGGCGGGGAATGGCGGTTTTAATTGCAGGTTATCGGGCCGGGGGGGAGGCTCTGGTCTTTGAGCGTGGAGAGTGTTATCCTGCTTGAGTCCTCTGTGGCGCCGAGGGCAAACAACACTTCCCTCTGGAAGCCGCCGAGAAAATGCCTTGAGGCAGGACCGCGCTCGTAGCCGCCTACGACCACGACACTTTTGCCGTTGTAGGTGGCCAGAAACTTGGTGCCGGCTTTAGGCATGGCTTTGCCGGACCACATCATATTAAATATCCACATTTCCTCATCTTTTGAGGGTCGTTTCGGCACGGCGCCCTGGCCGGCCTTGCCGCCTTCGGCAGGGGTCCATTCTTTGGCCCACCTTGTATCATAAACGTCGCCGCAGTCGGCCTTGGGTATCAGCTGGGTAAGCCGTGCGCAGGCTTTATTGAGATGCGCCGAGATGTTGTCGCGCACGGTGCGCGGGAAGGAACCTCCGCGGGAGAAAGAATCATCACTTGTGGCCAGGTGGGATTCGAGAGTCCAGAGGCCCTTGGCCGGCAGAGTTACGGTCCGGCCGCGCAGTTTCATTGTGAGGGGGGCGCCTTCGCAGGAACCGGCGTCGGAATCGCTGTGCACTTTTTCGATTTGCGGGGAGGGAAGGTCCACGTCCTGTGAAGCGATACTTTTGGCCAGGTCGAAGTCTGAAGAAGAATCAAAATTTACCTGCGCGTTCACGGGGTTGTAGAGAGTTCCCGCCAGCATCAGCACAAGAATTATTTTTTTCATATATCCTCCTAACTACTATAGTGTACGCTCAAACAGCTTTATGTTACAGGGCCATTGGGCCGGAAATCTTCTGGGCCCTTTGGCCCACGGCTGTTCCAGGAAAACTTTAAGTAAGCGGCGGGCTGCAAGTTCGGGATGGCAGCGGCTGCCAGGTCGGGATGGCCGCAACGGCCAGGTCGGGGTCCTGCCGCCTGGTCGCCTTTTTGCTTCCCTCGGCGGCCTGCGGGACAAAAAGGGACACAGGCGTCACCCCTCCACGGTTACCCCGCCGTTAAACATTTTATCCAGCGCGGCCTGAGGCCGGCTTTCATCAAATGCCGAGTTCAATCGGTCCAATGTCTCAGAATTTTGGGCAAAAGCCGCTGTGCCGCTAAATAGCAGCAGAATTAAAACACGCTTCATATGAATTCCAGGCTGTTTGCAATTTCATTTAACTGACTCTGCGTCTTCTTGTCCTGCGAAGGCGAAGGGAATTTGAACGGAATGCCAGTAGCATTACGGAAATACCATATCTCATAAAAAGAATAATCCACGGTAACATCCAGTGAACTGGAAATTCTGCAAAATTGCCCTTCTGGGCCCAGAAAAACAATATACTGGCGTGGACTTCCCCCAGTAAATGGCTCCGGATGAATGGCAAAAGTTACTGCCTGAGCACTATTTTTAAATATGACTTTCCTCACACTTCCAGCAACAAGCATGCTTGTATTGGGGTAACCAAATCCGGCATCCTCGGCTAGAATCCAGGGCACCGTGTCCAATGTCATACCCACCAACGCTATTTTGGCTTTCATCTCAGTTGGAATACGTTTTGAACGCGCGATATTCTTCACTAGTTTTCCATATATTTCCGGTATAGATTTGGAAAAAAAGACTCCAACACCTGAATCCGGCCCCGTAGAAAACCCGGTTCGCACATTGCCATCTTTATCGAAGTTTTGTTCAATCCCCATGCCTTTGAGAGCCAGGAAAGAAAACCGGAACCCGTCGCCGGAATAAATAATCTTTCTGCCATGGCAAAACGTGGAAATATACCCCGTATTGTATATCAGCCTTGCCATGCCGGTATAATTTGTTTTGGGCCCCGCTGACCTTCCCCCCGAAAACCGGACCAGTTGAAACTTGTTAAAATAACACAGGGAGGCAACTGGAATGAAGAAAAGATACACTGAAGAACAGATTGTAAACATCCTGAAAGAAGGTCTGGCCGGCAT
>Ga0247842_10002467_pt1 | contig 27330 bp, 25 predicted proteins | sample LaCruzMarch2015__3_FD_192411 | JGI IMG/M metagenome (GOLD analysis project Ga0247842, IMG submission 192411) | Freshwater microbial communities from meromictic Lake La Cruz, Castile-La Mancha, Spain - LaCruzMarch2015_19m | ecosystem: Environmental > Aquatic > Freshwater > Lake | place: Spain...
AAACATTCACAGATCGTCTCAACGCTCGACGGACGCTGGAAAGAAATCCATTAAAATATGGCGATATATTGTATGACTTATCGAAGAATATCCCACATATTCTTGATATTAATCCTGACATTTTCTTCGGCCATATCCCAAAACGGAAATAAATATTATCTGACATACGATGATTTTATTAAGGGTCTTGAAACACCGGTTCAATCGATTCTTAATCGTCCATTTTATCGTGCGCATTTTGAACAGGGAAGAATGACCGAACTGGCAACGATCGATTCCACAGGTTCATTGAAACACCTGGCTGTTTATCGATATGGAAAATCCGGGAATGTATCCGAAGTACGCGAAATCGATTCATCCGGACGTCTCATTTCTCTGACATCTTATCTTCCAGACAGTTGGCAGAAAGAACTGATGCAGAAAAAATTAGGAAACCAATGGAAACCTGCCGGCGACGAATTGTCAACGCGAACTCTGTTTGATTCGACGGCCAGGCCGATCGAACATCGTATTTATTCTATCAATGGCGAGTATGTCGGAAAAGTCGGATATTCATATGATGGACGCGGCGATCTGATCGAAGAAATATGGGAAGACGGGAAAGATAACCGCTTGCTCGAACAGTTTAAGTTTTCATTCAATTACGCCGATTCGATTCAGACGATCGAACAATTTGACGCTAACGGGAAAACGATCAGTTCAGTCAAACTCCGGATATTATCCAAATAAAGATTATTTTAACTTTTTACTGAGCGCTTTCGCCTGCAAGATCAATGGCGAACCCGGATCGGCATCTTTCCAAAGGTTTAAAAAGTGCTGAAGATAAATGTTTGCTTCGGTTTTTCGCCCGACAGATAAATTGAATTCGGCTAACGTGACGAGAGCCGGAGCGTAGTTCGGGTTCATAGCGATTATATTCGTCAAACCGTTGATGGCAGATTGAATTTGTCCTGCTTTTCCTTCGGACAGATATTGGTAATATCGGATCGGTACTGACGCCGTCGTGTCGAATAAAATGGTTACAGCCTGGCTGAACTTTTTCGCGGCTTCGGAATGATTGCCGGATTTGAATGCAAGTTGACCTTCGAGAGATGCGCAAATTGCAAGCATCGATCGTTGTGCGCCTCTATCCGTTTGACTTTCTGCAGATTCGAGTATCGCTTTGTAATTCTGTCGGGCAGTTGCCAGATCGTTTTTTTCAATGTTATATTGACAAAGTCGGTACAAATGGCTCCAATTATCCGCAACTTTACGAACTGTAGCAAGTTCACGTTCCATTCCATTGATATCATGAAGTGTCCGGTAGATATTAAAACGAGTAATTGAAAGGATTGTAAGTGACTGTGGGCTTTTGAAATATGTTTCGGCTTCGTTGGTGATTTGAATAGCCTTTTGATATTGACCCAACTGTTGGTAAGCGTTTGCCAGTCCGCGGTACATGCTGACGCCAAGGAATTCCTGAGAATGGATTTCGTCAGATTTCGTTTGCAGAACGGATTCAAGGATTTGGATGGCCTCAGGATATTTTCCAATGGCGATATAGATTTCCGCCTTGCTGTCGAAAGGATTGAGTTGTTCGGGAACTAAACGTTCGTATTTTTTAAGGTAATCGACGGCGTCTTTGAACAAACCCTTCTTGGCATACAAATAACCGATGTTGTTATACGCAATATAATAGTCGGGATTTTTTTTCAGGATAGATTGAAAAATCTGGCGCGCGCCGTCATAATCTAACCTTTCCCATTTTTGAATGGCAAGGCTAAGCATGACATCGACGTTGTTCGGATATTGCCGGACAAGGGAATCGAGGATCACATCCGCCAATGATGATTTTCCTTTAAAACCGGCAATAGAAAACCGGATGAACATCGCTTCATAGTCAGAACAATATGCCTGCAGCCGGTTTGCTTTTTCCAAATAGAAAAGCATGCTGTCTTTTTGTCCGGCAACATTAAAAGCATCCGCAATTCGGAGGGCTGCCATGGCAAAAGTAGAATCAAACCGGAATGCCTGCCGGTATTTCTCTAACGCTTCGGTAAAATAGAGTTTTTCCCGCGCTGTTTCGCCTTGTTTAAAAATTGCCAACGCTTCCCGAGAATTAGTAGAGAAGGGACTTTGGGACTGGCAATTGAAAAGCGAAACGATCAGGATGAATGTTGCAACGATTCTTTTTTTCATAAAACGATCTCTGTTTATGTACGACATAATTTACTATTTCCGGAATACTTGACCAGTGTGTTTTTAACAAAGAACCTATGATAGACAAACGATGTGCAAAATGGTTGCCCGCACAGACGGTGGAATTTAAATATTTTTCAAACTTATAGACAATTGAATTGTTATCGGTTAAATTAGAATGAAAGGGTATTTGATTTATGAAACCTGTCAAACAAATCGTAATTGTCCATTATAGTTTGCCACCTGTCGTCGGGGGCGTCGAAAATATGCTACGTCCGCTGGCTGAAGTATTTTCAAAAAATAACTATATCGTCACTCTGTTGACCGGAGAAGGAAAAGTCGAAGGTGTCAACATCAAGACATCCACGATTCCGGACTTGAATTCGAACAAACCGCACATCAAAACGATGCAAAGAATTCTCGGCCTGGGATCGTTGCCGGAATCCTACGAGTACAAATTGCACACTTTCCAGAAGCGAATTGAAATGGAGATCGGCGACATTGAAACAGTCATCATCCACAATATTCTGACCATGCCATTCAACCTGATCGCAACGGAAGCGTTTTGGAATTATATCGAATTGAATCCTCAGAAACGTTTTTTTCTTTGGACTCACGATCTGGCATGGCTGATGGATGATTATAAAAATTATCTGTACGATAGACGTCCGTGGTCGCTGATGAAAACACCACCGGCAAACGTGACATATATTGCCGTTTCGGAATATCGGAAGCGACAGATCGCCGATTTTCTGAACATTCCCCGGAAAAAGATCATCGTCGTACCCAATGTGCTCAAATATCAGGATTTCCTGCGGTTCGATGAAAATACAAATTCGGTCATCCGGAAATTGAACATTTTTGCCAAGCATCCGGTGATCCTCTTGCCATCGCGAATATTACCGAGGAAAAATTTAGAACGCAGTATCCAGATTATTACCATCCTGAAAAAAACATTTCCGGAAATTCTCGGGATCATTACCGGCATTCCGGAATGGGAAGACGGCAACCTGAGTACTTATTCCCAGGCATTAAAAACGCTCATCCATGATAATCAAATGGAAGAAAATATCGTCTTTCTTGCCGACACATTCGACGAATTGAAAATTCCTCATGAAAAGAACCGGGATGTTGTTCATGATCTTTATTTCATCTGTCATATCGTTCTTTTCCTCAGTACGGATGAAGGATTCGGGCTACCGATTCTGGAAGCAGGAGCCGCCCGCACGCCGATTGCCCTGACGCCATTGCCTGTCTTTAGAGAGATCGCCGATGAAAACGCCATTTATCTTCCCACGGACGAGAGTATTGACTACAATGCGACCCGGCTTACCAGATTTTTTACTGAGAACCAGTCGAAGAGCGACTTCTTGTTCAAAAAAGTCTTCACGCATTACAATTGGGACACGTTGTGGGAAGAATACTTAAAAGCGATTTTTGAAGAAGATAGTACGTCGTCTCCATCCTAAAGATAATAGAGAATCTCTTCAACGAATTGCAGGAATCGATTGACTTCCCAAGTGTTGATTTCATTCTGTTTTGATTAATTTTATCTAAAGGTAGATGTTGCGGCTTTATCAGGGAGTGGAGGCGGAGGGAATTGAACCCTCGTCCGAAAAAGCGACCGAACAGAGCACTACACGCGTAGCCGATCGATGGTTTTAGTTCTTCCCGCGCCAACCGGCCAACTTGGAAAGAACGAGTCTGCTGAAGTCTCATCTCCCAAAACACAAACCGATTCAGAGAGACCAGCCTGTATTATCGACGCCCTGGACCGACCCACAGGCGAGATCGGAGAAGAACGGTCACTTAACTAAGCGTAAGCGACGGTGCCAAAGTTATTGGCATTTGACTTTATTCAGGTTTTTTATCGTGGCCTTCCTGAGAACCACGGCGCGCATTCTATTGGATCTTCAATCCCGTCGAATCCATTCGCCCCCTTCAAAAAGCAATAGAAATTTATAAAATTTCCCGATCATTCACTAAGCATATTTGTTCTTTATCTTCATCACAGAAAAAGAACCACGAAGACACAAAGACACAAAGAACTATTACTTTATATTTCTATGTATTCTCTGTGCGCTCTGTGGTGAATTAAATATTTGTTGACTAATTCTAAAATAAATTGTACAATTCTTTCGTTATTTTAAATGGGGATCGTCCGAGGATAAGCATTGCACCGATACTTCATCTCGGAAACAGGCGTTATTTGGAAAAGGATCAAGTTGGACTTTACAATTTCAATAAATGGTTACTTTTTATACAAATGACTGATACGGCTAATGAATATTCAAGATGCTCTTTTATATCGACAGCATGAAACGTTTCTCCTTTAGGGAAACGCATTGGGTTATTTTTTGAAATAACAGGAAGGATTTCGTTGCCTGTTATTCACTGGTATCGTTAAATATCTCCGGACTGCTCCGTCGTGACATGTGACTGACGGAGCGGAGCCGTGCCCGGAGGAAATCCAAAATTCCAAAACTCAAGCATCAAAATTCAAACAAGTACCAATGACCGAAATTACAATTCTCAAAATGGAAGATTGCATAGTTGACGGGTTTCGGTCATTTGGAATTTGGAATTTTTAATTTGTTTGGGATTTGTTATTTGATGTTTGGTACTTTTAGTCAAGTTGAGTGCTTTGTAATTGAGCCTTTCCGCCTTTTAGAGATTTATTTGCTTCGTGTTTGAATTTCTGAGAACTTATGGCAATCAGCAGACGCCAAATCTTTCGCCTACCACTTTTGAAAAAGGTTCCGGCAGAAGGTTAATCATACACTATATTTACATTGTGAAGTCTAATATTTCTTGTATTTATTAAAATTAGGGGAATGTGCCATGAAAATATTCAGAATATTTTCAATTTTACTTTTCGTTATTGCTATAGTTTTGACCACAGTGAACTGTGAAAAGAATCCATCTGATTCAGACAATCAGGGAGAGTACAAGATTGCCTATGTGTCATCCAATGACAATCAAATTTACATAATTAACGCCGATGGATCGGATTCATTGAAGCTGACAAATGTTTTAGGGTTTTACGGTTATCCTTCCTGGTCGCCGGATGGAGAAAAAATTACCTTTGTATCGAACCGTGATGCAGATGAAGAAATTTATCTGATGAATAATGACGGAACAAATCTGGTGAGATTGACAAATAATCAGAGTGCGGATAGATGGCCTGTCTGGTCACCGAATGGGACAAGAATTGCTTTTATCAGGGGTGGTTGTATTTACTCAATAAAACCTGATGGAACAAATCAAGTAGTATTAACAACCCATTCAAGTGGAAGCTGGTACCCTCCTGAATGGTCTCCCGATGGAACAAAGATCACCTTCACGACCAGCGATTATCATATTGCTGTCGTGAATACGGATGGTACAAATGAAAAGGAATTAACGAGCAGTAATTATTATACTGACAACGATCCAACCTGGTCTGCTGATGGTAATAAAATTGTTTTTTGGTCGGATCGGAATGGAAATTCTGAAATCTATCAAATGAATATAGACGGTACTAATCCGGAAAGATTGACAAATACATCGGGAAACGAACATTATCCTTCATGTTCTCCGAATGGAAAGAAGATTGCGTTTACGGTAGACAAGGGAATTTACGCCGAACTCTGTGTGATGAACGTAGATGGGACAAATTACACAACGGTGGCAAATAATTCCTCTTCAGTCGGTCAGCATATGTGGTCTCCGGATGGTGACAAGATTGCCTATATCTCAGATTTAAGGACAATCTATATAGTAAAGTCTGATGGAACCGATCTGCACCGATTAGCGGGCGGCAATAATCCAACTTGGTCTCCGATTCCATTGCCTTAAAGTGATCAGGTGTTTTTTAAATAAGTGATTTCCTGGTCATAAACCCAAGATGTCACTTTTAGTCACGGATTTGATAATAAAGAAAAGTATAGTGCTTTTCTATCCAGCGTGGCTGAGCATTGACCGTTAACCAGTAAAAGAAAGGGATACACTCTTTAACATAGTGAAATACAAAGAGAAGGTATAAAACGTACTGTCCTATTTGTAAAAGTGAATTTAGATAAGGATTTACCTGTTGTCAGAAATGTGACATTGAATTAGTTGAAAGTCCATCCCAAGATGAAAAAATTCAAAAAATAAGGAGGTTAAATCAATGAAAAAAAATTCATCGAACAATTATATATTTGTATTATTTATAATCATTTTTCTTACTACATCTATGTTTGCTCTAGAAAAAACGCAAAATTTAGCGGTTGTAGTCGATAAATCTGGAGTGAAAACAGAATTAATATCATTAATGTCAAATGTCCAGTATTTTACAGGTTATAAGGTTGGTGGAAAGGGTATTGTAATTAATATAAAAGATTTCTTAATTCCAAATTGTAGCTTTGGCGGTTACTATCATATATTTGTACCTTTTAATCAGATTCGGGAAGTTGTACTTATTAAGGGTAATCGATTTAAAATTGAGTTGTTAAATAATAAGTTTGTAGAAGGAGAAATTGATGATGTAATTAATGGAAATTGTACTCTTGGATCATTATCTCTATCATTTTATGAGATAAAATCATTACGAATTATTAACTATGAAGAGATTACCATCGTACCTCAATCAGGCAAAGATGGTCAAATTGAACTTCGTAATGGTTTTAAAATAAATTCTGCAAATATAACAAGATATTATTGTGTACCTTCTAAATATTTAAATGTTCTTGATGACTATTATTGTGATACCTATTTATGGATGGAAGTCGAGCATGGTCAAGGGAAATTAAAAATTAAAAAACCGTTTGATGAAATTAAAATTATATCTTTTGATAAGGTAACTGCAGATAAATATGGTTACAGCGCAGGTGAAAGTGTAACTGTTACATTAAAAGATGGATCAGTTCTACATGGTCAGGTGTGTGATAGGTTTAATTATGAAGAGAGGTTTAATACTATATGTGGTATCTCTGATTCTTTTATCTTTGAAGTAAATGGGCAAGGGTTAGGTTGGGCAATAAAGTCTATAATATTCAATTAAGTTGTTTAATGATAATTATATGAGGCTATTTTAATTTTTTATTCCATTTTCAGACTGGGATAATTTCCGAGTTTATAATTCAAATTAGAGAAATAGTCTTCCAATTATAAACGAAGGAATCAGGATAGGCGACATCTGTCGATTGGTGCGTGAAACGGATAAACGAAAAGGAGACTACGCTTTGAAAAAATCATTCATCAACACAAACTCTGGAATAATTCTGTTACTGCTTTTGGTTCTCTTTCAAATTTATCCAGCTTTGGCTCAAAATGAATTATCCGATGCTCAGATGCAGGAAAGAATACAGCTGATTCAACAAATGCTGGAGCAGGGGAAAACGAATGCCAATCGCTGTTGGTATGGCTGGTTGATCGGTTACAGCGCGGCGACTATTGGACAGGGCGTAGTATTCTTAAATAGCGAGGACAAAGAAACCAGACAGGATATGGCTTTGGGTGCAGCAACCACATTTCTGGGCGTGATGGGACAGATCATTACGCCGCCGGTTTCCGGCATTGCCCCTGATCGGCTTTCTGAAATCGCTGAAAGTACTCCGGAAGAAATATCAGACAAATTACTTGAAGCAGAGAAATTGCTGAAAGAATGCGCATTACAGGAAAAAGATGGCAGATCATGGAAAACTCATGCCATTGCCGGCGCTGTAAATCTCGGTAGCGGACTCGTCGTTTGGCTTGGCTTTAAAAGAAGCATCTGGGAAGGATTGGGAAATTTTGCATTGAATACAGTCATTACCGAGGTGCAGATATGGACTCAGCCAACGAAAGCCATAAAGGATTACGACGACTATATTAAAAAATATAAATCCGGAGAGAAACTGGGCTTTCGAAAATCTGAAACGAGCTGGTCTTTGACGGTATCTCCCGGAAGACTTGGAATAAGTGTCCTATTTTAAATAACCGGATAAACATGATGGGAAATATTAAAGTCTCGATTATCAAATAAAAGGAGGTGAAAAATGTATAAAAAAGAATACGGTTAGAAAATCATCGTCGGCAAATTATTTTTGTAAAACGCTCAAAAAAATTTAGGGGGAAAAAATGAAAAGGATGAAAAAGGATTTTCTGTTACTGTTTTTGACTGGTAGTGTTTTATTAAGTGGCTGTGCATCACTAATGGCTCCACCCGCAAAATTTCCAGATTTGACGAAAGCCACGGAACAGGAAAAAACTGTTTTTGTTGAGAAGAATATTGGATTCAGCAGTGCGCACAGGAGTTGGGCGCAGGGCATGGCGACAATACATGGTTGGGCCGAGAAAAAGTATTGGAAAATATTTACATATCCCTTCGAGAAGCCAACAGCTGATTATGAAGCTTTAAAAAAGGTGAAAAAAGTAGCAATTCTCAGTTTTGACGTGACGGTAAGCGTCAAGTCAAAATTGAAGGGTGAGAGCATGATAACAAGAACAGAAACCATTAATATGGCGCCGATACAGCCGTTTGTGAACACCATGTACGATGAACTGAGTAAAAGTTTAAAACAGCAAGGGATTGAAGTGATTTCTGCAAAAGTAGTGACCAGTAATCCGGAGTATCAGATGTTAGATTTCAAAGAGATAGAAGAAGGAGGACAACTCAAAGATAAAGGAACGTGGTATGAAGGATCAGCTGATGCTTACGGATTAAAGAAAATTGATGCCGGTAAATTTCCCGGAATGTTCACCGAACGGGAACAAGTGAAAATATATGGCCAGGAAAGAATTGATAAAGCCAAAGAAGCAGGAGCCACAAAAACATTGCGGGCAGTTGGCGGCGCTGATAAACAACTTGAAAGGGCAAAACACATACAAAACACTGCCACATCATTAGGTGTTGACGCAGTGATTTTTGTAAATAACAGTGTTCGTTTGGAACAAAGTGGATTAACCGGCGGATATGATGTGAAATTTGCGATTAAAGACAACATTAGTCCGGGGGGAGTTGCGGTGGATATGTTCCTTGCAAAAGAAATAAACCCTATTTGGAGCGCTCAATTCAAAACGAGAGTCGATGTGCCAACGAAAGCGAGAAAGATGGGAGCGTTATTGGGTGCTTACAGTGTTGAATTAGATAAAGTCGCTCCGGATATTGTGCTGGTTTACAGTGATCTTGTCGATCTGATATCTCTTAAATTAAAACTTGATCAGAAAAAATAGCCCAAGAGTTCAACCCATCACCTGAATATTCTTCCTTAAAAAGTTGTCCGATAGTCGTTCTTTTGCCATCACAAAAGAATGTCTGAACGAGGGGAATGCAATAGATAGTTCTTTAGAATAGCAGGCATGAACTGCTATAGTGGGGATTTTCGTTGCCTGTTATTTCACTGGTATTATTAAATATTTCTGAACTGATCCGTTATGATATGTAACTGACCAAGCGAAGGCGTGCCATAAGGAAATTCCAAAACCCAAGCATCAAAATTCAAGTAAATACCAATGACCAAAATTACAATTCTCCAAACGGAAGATCGCAACATTACCGAGTTTCGGTCATTTGAATTTGATATTTTGAATTTGTTTGGGGTTTGTCATTTGATGCTTGGCGCTTTACTTCAAATGCAGGTAGGCTGGACGCTAAATGACGCTGATTAATTATGTGGATGAGGATGAAAAATAAAAAATTGGTAATAAATAATCCGTAGGAAAATAACTATTGCCACGAGTTTTAACTCGTGGATGATGAGGAGTGCTAAAACTGGGCTTCAGCCCAAAGAATCGGACTAAAGTCCGGGAGTTAGTTGTTTATCTGTCCACGACCTAAAGGTCGTGGCAATAGATGAATTGGAGAGATTAGTTATTGCCACGAGTTTTAACTCGTGGATAAGGAAGAAAAACAAAAAAAGGACTTTAGTACAATTTAATAAAAGTTGTTGTTTATCTGTCCACTAAAATTACAATTCTCAAAACGGAAGATCGTAACATTGCCGGGTTTCGGTCATTTGAATTTGATATTTTGAATTTGTTTGGGGTTTGTCATTTGATGCCTGGTGCTTTTAGTCAATCGAGGTCCGAATGGTGTCGGATTTTCCAAATTATAGATAGAAAGAAAAATGGATTTGTAATGAGATAGTAATACGACAAATACTTTTCCGTATCTACGCAAATATATTTATTGACAATATTTCTGAATATCAATAGATTGCCGCGCATGAATAGTACGGAAAAGTTCGGAAATTGACATGAAAGACCTTTTAAAAATCAAACAACAACTTGACCAGTACCGATCGCAGAACCAACTATTCATCACAGTAAATAATAGTGAATGGTATAAGCTGTTCCAGGATGAGATTCGCAATTCTATCGCAATCGAGGGCATTTTTGCTAACCGCAATGAATTGCTTGCGTTATGAGCGAAGAAGAATATGCCGCTTTTCAGAACGCGGGTTATATGGGGCTGTATGGCGGAATGAAAGTCGAGGATATTCATAAAAAGAAAGGGTTAATGGAAAAAGACCGGATTCTTGATTTTATGAGCAGCACAGAGTTGATTGCAAATTTGTTTAGAATATCTCAGACTGAAGAAAAATAAAAAAAAGATAAAACCGCAACCGCAGATGCCGCGAATGAAATCCACTTTATCGTTGGAAAAGAAGTGCGGGGAACGATTGAACGAGTAAGGTGGTACATTGCCTGAAGATTTGCCCACACCAGGCAAAAGCATCAGTGATGTTGAACGAGCCCAGTTAAAAAGGCTTAAAAGCCCTTCAAAAAAATTAATGCTGGATGAATGATGAGAGGCATCTTACTAAAATGGGATTTTTTCTCATTTGACGAGGGTTCAAATGAAACCGTTACAAAATGTAACAGTTTGAAAATGGGCTACAAAATATAAGGAGCGGACATGACTAATAATATCTTTGAACAGATCAAGAAAGTTAACGAGTATGGCCAAGAGTACTGGAGTGCCAGAGATCTTTATAAATTGTTAGGTTATACGGAATACGGCAAGTTTTTACCATCTATAGAAAGAGCAAAAGAGTCATGTAAAAACAGCGGGCAGAATATTGATGACCATTTCGCCGGCGTGAGCGATATGGTCAAAATTGGTTCTGGGGCTGAAAGGACAGTGTCTGACTATTCTCTTTCCCGTTATGCCTGTTACCTTATTGCGCAAAACGGAGATCCTCGTAAAGAAGAGATAGCCATAGCTCAAACCTATTTTGCAATTCAGACCCGGAAGCAGGAAGTTCAGCAACAGCTCATTGAAGATAATAAGCGGGTTCATCTCCGCAATGAAATGAAAACGCATAATAAGCAGTTAGCTCAAGCGGCCAAAGAAGCCGGTGTAATTAATTATGCTAATTTTCAGGACTTCGGATATTTGGGCCTATATGGCGGCATGAGACAAAGAGATATCCATGCTAAAAAGAAACTGACAAAGAAAGAGGCGATACTTGATCATATGAACAGCGAAGAACTGGCAGCCAATCTTTTTCGCGCTACACAGGCCGAAGCAAAACTGAAAAGAGAGAATATTCTTGGACAGAGCAAAGCCAACCAGACGCATCTTGATGTTGGCAAAAAAGTCCGGCTGACGATTAAAGAATTGGGTGGCACTATGCCAGAAGATCTTCCAACTCCCGACAATATTCGGACACGATTCCGATTTGATTCGGACAGTGATTCTGGAAGCATATGGTCAGTATTTCAGACGCTGGTTCGCTACAATTCTTAATGAAATTTATTTGAATAATTCTGTTCATAATTATTCGGCTTTCTTCAGCGTCTTTATTATCTTTCCATCTGCGTTCCTCTTCTCGGTGAAATATTTGTTGACTAATTCTAAAATAAATTGTACACTTCTTCCGTTATTTAAAATAGGGATAATCCGCAGATAAGCATTAACCGATACGTTATCTCGGAAACAGGCATTATTTGGAAAAGGATCAAGTTGGACTTAACGATTTCAATAAATGGATCCCGAAGCTTCGGGACAAATGACTGATACGGCGAATGAATATTCAAGATGTTCTTTTATATCGACAGCATGTGACGTTTCCTTTCGGGGAAACGCATTGGGTTATTTTTTGAAATAACAGGTAGGATTTTATTGCCTGTTATTTCACCGGTTTTGGTTATATATCTTTGGACTGCTCCGTCGTGACATGTGACTGACGGAGCGGAGCCGTGCAATGAGGAAATTCAAAATTCTAAATAACAGACAAATTTACATGATAGAAGGTCTCTGATTCCGGATGTAATTCGGGATTACCGATAAACGTTAACGAAAAACTGAGAGCGATTGGGAGCGTCGATCAGACGCTCCCGGTTTCAGAGAAGTCAGGTCTGAGGACTTGACAATCAGATTATTAATGATTAAAATCCCATTGTATGAAAATAGAAAAGCAAAATGAATCTGTAATGCTATCAACTGAGAACTATACAGGTTTCTTAATAGAGAAACCTGTTTTACAGGCGATAGTGCTGGATAAACATATGTTAGGCTTATACTATATGCCAATTTCATTCGATACGTTAACCGTTGGTCAAGAATACACTCGCCCTGAACTTGCGGATATTTGGGGGTATCATGGATACCAAGCGATTTCGCGAGGTATCGTTACTCCGAAAGACGACAACAAGATCATTCTTTTCATCACGCATGAAAAGCAGTCGTTCATGGAGCAGTACGAGGACTCACTTGTCGGGAATATGCTCGCGATAGACGTTCCTGCAGGTCATTTCGCTGAGGACCGAATGCTTCAAGCCGCAGATCGAGGTGAGGAGGTTCATTTGTTTTACCGCGACCGTCACCATTCTCCTTTTCGTTATTGTGGTCAGATTGATCTTGTTGATTCTCAGATTCACTTGGATCGACCAAGTAATTTCCATTACCGTTTGAGAGAGTGAAATGTGGACTAACAAGGCGCTGCAGTCAACAGCCGGTTGCGCTTCGGGTGCCGCTTCGCGGGCAACGGTTTTTGATCGGCTGTGGCTGAGCTTTTATCGTTAGGCTTTTGTCATGCAAATCAAAAATATATTGACAATGTTACAGTAACAGGATACCATTCGATTAAGGAGAACGCAAACATGAAAATAGGCGACACAGTAAAATTTTTTAATGGCTTGTATGATGATGAAAAAGGGGCGATGTATAAAGTTATAGAAATCAATGGCGATAGAGCAATAATTGAATTTATATGTGACTTGCCAATTCCGCCTCAGTCAGTAGCCAAGATAAATGAATTAGAAATTGTTCAATAAGAAATTACAGACGAACAAAAAAGATAATACTCGAAATGAACGTCAATCTCGTCGACGTGAACGTGAAAAACAGTGGCTTAAAGAAAATGGGTGGCAAAGTTGGGAAGCCTTGTATACCGCACTAATGAACGGGACGAATTTTTATCTATGGCCGGAAAAAACATACAACCCACGCTTGAAAAAAAGAAAAATAATTTTTTAATTAATGATGTGAGATCACTGTTGTCCCATTAAGAAAATTTGAATAACCTATAATATGCTGACACATAAGATGATATGTTGGATTAGTCTCGTTTTCGATTTGAACTTAGGCGGATATTCCGATCAAACCGGACTGTGCTTTTTGTATATGTTAAGTACGATTTCATTTGGACAATCATCCGCGAAGCGCTGGAAAAACAGAGTAGTTGATACTAATGATTTTATTGAAGGATTTTTAGTTTGACGGAATTTAAAAAAAATGACTGATGTTCATACTCCTGAAATTCGGTCACTGAATATGAGCCACATTCGATCGAAAGACACAAAACCTGAACTTGCGGTTCGAAAATTTCTCTTTTTAAAAGGATTACGATACAGAGTACATAAGAAAAATCTTCCTGGGACACCAGATATCGTTTTATTAAAGTATAAAACGATAATTTTTGTTCATGGTTGTTTTTGGCATGGACATGATGGTTGTCATTATTCTGTTATTCCCGAAACAAGAACAGAGTGGTGGAAAAAGAAAATTGAAAGGACCAAACAATTGGATTTTCAAAATAAAAATAAATTAGAAAAAGAAGGGTGGAGAGTCATTACCATTTTCGAATGTGATTTAAAAGGTAATAAAATCAACAATACATTTGAAAATCTATTGGGGATGATCACACGATGAATTTTATTGATATATTTGCAGGTGCAGGGGGGTTATCCGAAGGGTTTATCCGGGCGGGATATGATCCAATTGCTCAGGTAGAAATGGATGAAAATTCATGTGATACCCTAAAAACCCGCTTGGTTTTTCACCACCTAAAAACCCCTCCCACTGAAAATATATACATCTCGTATCTGAAAAAAGAAATATCACGTGAAGAACTCTGGAAAAATATACCTGATAAAACATTACTGTCCATAATCAATCGTGAGATTTCCGATAAGACAATTGAAAATATTTTTAGTAAAATTGATGAATTTAGAGATTCAAATAAAGTTGACGTTATCATTGGTGGACCGCCCTGTCAGGCGTACTCCTTAGTTGGAAGAAGTCGCGATCCAAACAGAATGGAAGGTGACGGAAGAAATTATTTATTTCGTTATTATGCAGAGTTTTTGAACAGATACAAACCAAAATATTTCGTATTTGAAAATGTTTTGGGATTACTCACAGCAGGAAATAAAAAATATCTGAGCGAAATGCTTCACCTTTTCGAATCTACCGGATATTCCGTCACGGAACCGACTATACTTAATGCTGCCGATTTCGGTGTTCTGCAGAATCGAAACAGGGTTTTCATTATAGGATACAGGGGAAAGAATAGGATTCAATTCCCAGAATTGAGCACTTGTGACAATAAGTGGCGAATAAAAAATGATTTATTGTATGACCTGCCAAAATTAATGCCAGGGCAAAATATTTCGATCGCGAATTATACCAAGCCAATCAACAGTTATTTAAAAGAAACAGGAATAAGAAATGGATATAATTTCGTGACGCAACATTTGACGCGAAATAATAATGAAAGAGATTTAGAAATTTATAAAATTGCAATTAATATGTGGTTAAATAATAAGCGACGATTGAAATATAATGAACTTCCGGAACGCCTAAAAACGCATAAAAATAATTCAAACTTTCTTGATCGATTTAAAGTTATTGATCCAAATAGTCATTCACATACACTCGTTGCACATATAGCAAAAGACGGGCATTACTACATATACCCTGATACCGACCAGATTCGCTCAATTTCTGTTCGTGAAGCTGCAAGGATACAATCTTTTCCTGACGACTACTTTTTCGAAGGTGGAAGAACTGCTTCTTTTAAGCAAATTGGAAATGCGGTTCCACCACTTATGTCATATGCTTTAGCCCTAAAAATTAAAATATTAATATAAAATAGAATGTCATTAAATTTAGATTATTCATCTCTTATAACTGTATCAGCCATTCCAGAAGCTTCTTCAATGATAGAAACATTCAGAGCAATTGGTTACAGTATTGAATCAGCAGTAGCTGACATTGTTGATAACTCGATATCAGCCGGTGCGCAAAAGGTTTGGATTACTTTTGAATGGAAAGGTTCCGAAACATGGCTATCAATAATGGATGATGGACATGGAATGGACAATGATGAGTTGATTCAGGCTATGCGACCAGGTAGTAAAAATCCTTTGGAAGAGAGACACCAAAATGACTTAGGGCGTTTTGGATTAGGATTAAAAACAGCTTCATTCTCCCAATGTAGAAAACTTACTGTAATCAGTAAAAAAGTAAATAGCACACCTGTCTTCTGGACTTGGGATTTAGATTTTGTAAAACAAACAGGAAACTGGAACCTGATAAACTGGATTCCTAATGAAATATTAAATAATGATTTGACTTTAGTTAATTCGGGTACTAGTATAATCTGGAATGAAATTGATCGTCTTGGTAATGATTTAAGAACTGACGATTCAAATGGGTTAAATAGATTTCTTGTAATTATGGAACAAATAAAGAAACATTTATCAATGGTATTCCATCGTTTTCTCGAGAATAAAAGAATTTCGATTTATTTTCAAGATAGACTAATTGACCCTTGGGATCCCTTTCTAATTAATGAGATGACTACACAATCTTTTCCAGAAGAATTTCTTGGATTAAGTGAGATATGTATCAAAGGATACGTATTGCCGCATAAATCAAAACTGAGTGAAGATAAATTTCGAATTGCAGAGGGACCTAAAGGATGGAATGAACAGCAAGGATTCTATGTATACCGTGGCGAGCGATTATTGCTTTCAGGCGATTGGCTTGGCCTATTCAGGAAGGAGGAACATTATAAATTAGCACGTATAAAGATTGATTTGACAAATAAATACGACTCTGAATGGCAAATTGACATAAAAAAATCCGTTGCTAGACCTCCTGTAATATTCAAAGAACAATTAAAAGCCTATGCTTTTAAAGTAAGACAACAAGCTGTAGAAGTATACCGTCATCGAGGGAAAAATATTACGCCTTCTCATTTAGGACAAAAATTTGTTCCTTTATGGGTAGATCATAAACGAGGTGATAAATGGTTTTATAAGATTAACAAAGAACATCCAATATTTAAAGAAATTAGAAATATTGCGATAGATGATCCAGATAAAGCGATAGACCTTTTAATTAGATTTATTGAAGAGACAATTCCAGTCAAATCAATTTATATAAAAGAAGTAGAAGAATCAGAATCACAAGGAAAGCCATTTGAGGGAATAAGCCATAATAATATCCTAGAATTGCTCGAAAAAATATTTAATTCACTAATTAATCAAGGAAAATCAAAAGAAGAGGCTAAGGCATTCATTGCTAATCTTGAACCGTTTAATCATTATCCAGAATATTTCGAAGGCATACAATGAGATCTATAGATCACGCAAAAAATATATGTATTGAACTTTTACGAACATTAATAAATCCCACTACAAAAGATATTAATCATTCTATTGATGACATCCTTAAGATATTTCCAAATTTATCATCTGAAAGAGCAACTTTATTTAATTACCTATCTGCCACATTTTCAATATTTTCTGAAGATTATAAAATTCTTGACTCTGACGAAGGATATGATCCTTGGCTAAAAGGAAAGAAATATAGTATTAGATGGAATTTTTGGAATAGGTATCAAAGTTCTCAAAATGGTAAAATTGCACCTGATACAATTAATAGACTTGATAACCTTACTGATGATATTCTAGATCGGATTACAGATCCATCTAAACCAGGCTCCTGGGATAAGAGGGGAATGGTCGTAGGACAAATACAATCAGGAAAGACAAGCAATTATATTGGATTAATAAATAAAGCAGCAGATTCTGGATATAGATTGATCGTTGTGCTAGCAGGAATGCACGACTCATTAAGAAGCCAAACTCAAATACGAATAGATGAAGGATTTTTAGGATTTAACACGCAGAGATCATTGCATTATACACATACAAATAAAATAGGAGTTGGTCTCTTTAATCCTACTAATGAAATAACTGATATTTCATTTGATCTACCAGTAAACTCATTGACTTCAAGTCATCTAAATGGTGATTTTAGCAGGAAAGTCGCCCAATCTGCAGGATTGCATTTAAGAAGTTCTAACCCAATAATTGCAGTTGTTAAAAAAAATGGTTCTATACTAAAGAACTTAATATCTTGGTTAGCTGCTTGGGGAGATAAACAATCAGATGGAAAAATACTGATTAGAAATATTCCTTTTTTATTAATAGATGATGAAGCAGACAACGCTTCAATAAACGTTAGTAAAGAAAAAGTTTCTGCAATAAATGGATGCATTAGGGCGTTACTATGCATATTTGAACAAAGTGCTTATATTGGATATACAGCAACTCCGTTTGCAAATATATTTATTCCCATCATTTTACAAGATTCTGTAAAGGGTATTGACCTGACAATAAATGATTATGAGTACAAAATAGGGCAGGATTTATTTCCTAAAGATTTCATAATCAATATTCCGTCTCCCTCTAATTACATTGGGCCAACAAGACTTTTCGGAATGCCATCATTTACTTCATCGGAAATGAGCGAGGAATCCCTACCACTTGTCAGAATAGTTGACGACACATTACAATTTATACCCAATAAGCACAAATGTCATGATGAAAAACCCTCAGAAGTTCCAGATAGTCTTAAATATGCAATCAAATGTTTTATTTTAGCTTCTGCAGCCAGAAGGATTCGTAATCAGATTGATGTACATAATTCAATGTTGGTTCATGTAACTAGGTTTATTAAATGGCAAGATACAATTGCTAAAATAATAGATAATGAGTTAAAGTTTTATCAACGTCAGATAGAAATGAAAACTGGTAACCTTTTAAAAGAACTTAAAGAAATATGGGAAAAAGAATTCATTCCTACCAGTTATAAAATTATTCGAGATTCTAAAGTATATTCTGATCCAGAAATGATCCCTGTAGAATGGGAAATGATTGAATCAGAAATATATCCGACAGTCTCAAAAATAGAGGTAAGAGCAATTCATGGCGATAAAAATTTATCAGGACTTTCTTACCACAATATATCACCCTTAAATTACTTTTTTGCAGAACAACAAGGCGAATATTTATCCATAATAGCGATAGGAGGTGATAAACTTTCAAGAGGTTTGACATTAGAAGGATTGTCAATTAGTTATTACCTCAGGGCATCCAAAATGTATGACACATTAATGCAAATGGGCAGATGGTTTGGATACAGACCCGGATATCTTGACTTATGTCGTTTGTTTATAAGTAATGAACTTATTACATGGTATAAACATATTACCATTGCATCAGAAGAAGTACGAAAAGAATTTGACTATATGTTTCTGCTTAATAAAACACCTAAAGATTATGGGTTAAAAGTTAGGACGCACCCCGGAATATTAAAAATAACTGCGGCAAATAAATTTCGTTATAAAAAAATAATGAGTCTTAGCTACTCTGGGACACTTGAGCAAACCTATCAGTTTAAAATTGACAAAAAAATTTTCGAAAATAATTATAAAGCCACTCTCGATTTAATATCTACATTAGGATGTCCAGTTCAAAATCCCATCAATTCTTACAATTTACATCAGAAGTATGTTTGGAAAGGGGAGAATAATTTCTACCAAATAAAATCATTTCTAATGAAATATAAGGCTGGTCGAGAAGTTATGGATACTGATAAAATAGTAGATTATATAACAATTCAGGCAAAAAACAAATATCTTACAAACTGGACTATTGCATTGATAAACAATTCAATGGCAAAAGCAGAGGATGAATATTTTATTGATGCGATTAATAGCAGAATTGGATTAACAGAACGAACAAATGTAAGTAAAGATCTATTCAATTATGTAATTACTAAATGTAATATTACAGATCATAAACATGAACTAATTGACTTATCAGAAGAGGAATTAATACTCGCAAGAAAGCAATCAGATGAAGATAATCCAAATAATAGTAATACAGAAGAACATAAAATACCAAGTAGAAAGAGAATTAAATGGATTAGAAATAGCAAAAACGCATTACTTTTAATATATCCTCTCAAAAAAAGCATCAATCAACCTAATTCGGATAATATTGAAGATATTTCCGATTTTCCTATCATTGGAATCGCTTTGAGTTTCCCTGAAATTGAAAATGATGAGAAGATAGAATATGCTGTAAATGAGCAATTCATTAAAGAATTTGATTATCCAGATGAACTTGATTTAAATGAATATGACGATGACTCGTATTAAAGAAATATGGGAAATATTAGAAAATAATACCTCGGCAGTTCCCGGGTTATTCAGACAACGTTATTCTGATACCAGTATATGTGACATATTTTTAGGAGTCAAATGGCCTGAAAAATTTAGAATACTTATAGTCAGAGTTCCTTTTGAAATAGGGAAAAGTTTTAATTTCAGATATGAGTTCAAGGGTATGAAATTTGAGAAGATTTATGATCAAGTAGATAATAGATATATTTTACTAAATTTAGTATTAATTGACACACAGTTCAAAGATGTGTTTGACTCACTTATACAAGACGTGATAATAAAAATAATTAATGAATCGGATATTAAATTAATACTAAAGCATTACACAGACAGACTGATTAAATGGCAAAGTTTATTTGATCGATACGATGCCCGAGGACTAGCACCGGAGGAACAGAGAGGTTTATATGGAGAATTGCATTTTCTTAGAAAATATTTAAAATCTTGTACAGATTATTTAAATGTAATTAGTTCATGGGTTGGACCAGAAAATCAAAATAAAGATTTTCAATTTGGAAAATGGGCAGTCGAAATTAAGACTACTCATGGTAATAACCATCAGAGAGTTATTATTTGCAGTGAAAGACAATTAGATACACAGAATCTTGATAATCTTTTTTTAGACCATCTTTCTTTAGATATTAGAAGAGAATCAGGTGAGACATTAATCAATATGATTGATTCTATAGCAGATATTTTAAATAGTGATTTTAATGCATTATTATGTTTTAAAAATAAATTAATTGAAGCTAGATATTTTGAACACCAACGTATTCTATATTCAAATATAGGGTATCTCATCAGAAATGATAATGTATACAAAGTAGAAGGAGATTTTCCTAGAATTGAAGAAAAGGATATTCGATCTGGTGTAGGCGATGTCAAATATTCAATAATTACTTCATATTGTTCTCAATATGAAGTAAACGAAGCTGACCTTTTTGCAGAAATAACTTTCCATTGAGATAATTATGAATGAAACAGAATTGATTAGTTTTCATACAGATTTGTTACAAGAGGTTCGAACAAGTCAATACTTTGAAGAAGAAGGCGCCATTCAGGAGCAGTGTTTTACAAAAAAAGTATTAGACCTGCTTGCTGAAGCAGGAGAGACAGAAAATGTCAGGATTGCATATGATGAAAAACGTATAAAAGTTGGTACTCAGACTGGAATCCAACATAAAATAAATGGATATGCAATATATTCAAATTATGAAACGGTAGATTTATTTATTACTTTTTATAATGGGAAAGATGAAATTATAAAAGTATCTAAAATTGAAATCGACAAAGATTTTAAGCGAATCATTAGTTTTTTCCAAAACGCAGTTGAGAAAAAATGGGTTGAGCATATTGAAGAGTCATCTGAGATTTTTGAATTTGCTCATACATTAGATGCATCACACGAGTTAAGAAATAGTCTTGTACGTGTTAATTTATTCATTCTGACTGATGGTTTTTATTCAGGTGAAGTCCCCAAAACCTGTACAATATCAGGTTATCAGATATATTACAGAGTCATTGATCTGAATTATTTATTTAACATTACGAAACAATCTCATGTACCGATAGAAATTAATTTTAAAGACGACGGCTTTAAAGTACCATGCATAGCTTGTGATATTTATAATGAAGAATACGAATCTTATTTAGCCATAATTCCCGGATCTGCGCTTGCAAATATTTATGAGCGTTTTGGACAACGCTTACTGGAACAAAACGTCAGAACTTTTCTTCAGTTTTCCGGGAAAGTAAATAAAGGTATTCGTAGTACAATTATTGATGAATCTCATATGTTTTTCGCTTATAACAATGGTATAGCTGTTACGGCAGAAGAAATCTTAATCGAAAAAGAGGAATCAAATACATCTTTAAATATAGCATGGATAAAAGATTTTCAAATTGTAAATGGGGGTCAGACAACTGCATCTATTTATCACACATGGAAAAAATATAAAGCTGATATTTCAAAAATATTTGTACCAGTTAAAATATCCATAATAAAAAATAAAAATAAATTTAGTGAAGTTGTCGGTAGAATTTCGGAGTACGCAAATACTCAAAATAAAGTATCAGTTACAGACCTGAGCTCGAATCGTCCTTTTCACATCGACCTTGAAAAAATTTCACGCATTATCTGGCTCCCTCCCAAACAAGGTCAATCTTTTCAGTCTCGTTGGTTTTATGAACGCTCCAGAGGACAATATAAAAATGAGAAAAATCGGGAAGGATTTACTAAGGCCAGACTCGCAGTTTTCGAAATGAGAAATCCTAAAAATCAAATGTTTAATAAAGAAGATTTAGCAAAATATATCAATTCATATCAGGAGGTATATCAAGATAAAAAACTCGTTATAGGCCCTCATTATGTTATCCGCGGTAATCAAAAAAATTATGTCCAGTTTATGAACTACAATATCCCAGAAAAACCGGATAATGTATATTTTGAAGATACGGTGGCAAAAGCAATAATATTCAAGACAGTAGAAAAATTGTACGGAATTAAGCCCAATTCGATTGGTGATTTACGTTATATAACTGTTCCATACTCCATTGCCTATCTTGGCAACATTATCAACTATGACCTTAATTTGTTAAAAATTTGGAAATATCAGGTCCTTTCCGAGAACTTCAGGAATCAAATTTATGTTTTAATGGTTAAAGTTGAAGCATTTATTAAGCAAAATGCACCAGGGGCGTTGTATAGTGAATGGGCAAAGAAAGAAGAATGCTGGAACATGGTTAAAGCACAAAATTTTGGTGTTCAGACACAATTATTAACTGATGATTTAGGACAATGTACTCGGACGAGATTATCTGAAACGCAAATTAAAAAACAATATACAGAGTTAACTAAGGAACATATTAAATCAATACCACCTGAAATCTGGCTTAAAATTGAGCAGTGGGGGTGTCTCTCAAACCAGCTTTCCGATGAAATGCAGAATATCGCTCATAGTATATCAAACAAAATAATAAAAAATGAAGATTTTGACCATAATGAAATGTTCTTTGGAATAGATATAATTAATAAAGTATCTAAGAATGTTCCTGAAATATTGTCAAAGATTGACAAAGTTAGTATGTCACCTTATTCTTAGTTGAAATTTACGTAAAAAATGGTATGGTGATCTTTCTTGGAAATTCCTAAACCAGCCGGACCCTTTAAAGTAATTTCAAATGATGAAAACAGAATGATTAAATATTGTCCGAATACTTACGGAATCACTGTCTGGTTTGATCGAAATATCAGCAAATCAAACACTAATAAATGTAACAAGATCCTTCGTCGCTAAGTGTTTTACCTATTCCGAAAGACTTTAGATTCCGGAATGATTTTACCTTTAATATTCATTCTAACCTGTTCCTCAGAATGATAGTATAAAATGCTCTATAAAATTTGTCGAGCGATTTTTAAAAACTATTTGGTCGTCAAATACTTTTGTCAAATGGTTTTCAAAAACTATTTTATCGTTTTTCAAATGTTATAGACCGCCAAACAGATTATAAAAATCATTTATAAGTTTTGTCAGACGGTTTACTAAAAGTTATTACTCGTTCACCCAATGTTTTAAGCGACAAAACTGTTTTGTTAAGTCATTCGATCAAATGTTCAAATCATTTGAACGATTGATAAAATCATTTAACAACTTATAAAAATGACCTGGACAAGTGGTTTTACCGCCTGGATGGTTGGTCAGATGGCTTGCACAAATGTTCAAGTCATTCGATCGAGTGTTCCAGCCGTTGGAACAATTGATAAAATCATTTGGCAACTTTACCAAATGATGTGGACGAGTGTCCAAACGACTTGGCCACTTAGTCGAATGAGTTTAGAAAATATCCAAATGACCTGAACATTTAGTCAGGTGAGTTAAGCAAATATCAATAAGGATCAGATTTATCATGTGCATGTCGAACTGCCCGGACTGAATAAAGACGATATTAAACTCAGTATTAAAGATAATTACCTGAGCATCAGCGGCGAGAAGAAACACGAATACAAGATCGAGGATAAGAATTTTCAGAGTGTACCGAGCGCATTTTCGATTCGTTCCAGTGTAATTTCCGGCTCTCCGATTCGGTCGAAGCCGACAAAATCGAAGCCTAATTCAAAGACGGTGTGCTGAATGTCGTTATCGTAAAGAAGAAAGAAGCGTTTGCCAGGTTAATAGAAGTCAAAATCAAATAATTCCCCAACAAACCCCCAAAGTGAAAAGTCCGGTACTCTGCCGGACTTTTCACTTTTACGGGAGACAATCTGGGGGAATAATAATTCCATTTTTGGTTCCAAGTTTTTTAGTAATCTTAAGTTATAAATTGCCAGCCATATTAAAACGTTCCAATTCCGTTTCGTATGTAAAATAAATGCTGCCTTTGCAGGCTATTCGCTATTAGTTTTGGCACTTTTATCGTTTAATACCAATTATCATTTTTTCTGTAATCCTTTTCTGGGATTAATCCGAAATAATTATATTTGAATTAATTAAGCAGTGAAATATATTAGAATAGGTTTTTTGTTTTTTGTAAGTGGAGTAAAAATTTACGCATAATGATTTCTCAAAAGAACATTGCAGACGGGAACCGGATTTCCTGCGGTTTCTGTATATTTTCATAATTCTTTTCATCCTGGGGACAAGCTACAAACTTCAGGCCGTCGAGTCCTGGCCGACGAGCAATCAGTGGATACCTTTAGTAAACAAAGACTGGGCATATTACCTGGATAACTCTAATGATGTTGGCCAGGGATATCTTGATTATGTGACCGATATTCCTGGCCAGGAAGCCTATTATTGGTCATCCTCTACCAGTCTTTTTTTCAGAATGACCCTCCGCCTGACGCCCATAGAACCTAGAACTGGTGTTCTATATGCCAAAAGTTATTGGTATATCGCGTTAGATGCGGACAGGAATACATTTATCGACTGGTTTATCCACCTTGACGGAAGTGCGAATGCTTTATTTACTTATCCAAATACGACCGGTCCGGACAATATTCCGGATGCTACGGCCAACTTTACCTTAACAGCACCACTGGCTTCAGGATATGCACAAATTGTTCCGGCCGGTGATTAACGTCAACTATTATTTCTTGTTGGCGACAATTATTTTTCCCTGTCTTACGCACTGATTTTTTCCTTTGACTTTTCCAACCGATAACTTTCAACATTCAGTTCTAAGATGACACTATGATGCACCAATCTATCAATCGCTGCAGCAGTTGTCATCGGATCCTTAAAGATATTTTCCCATTTGGAAAATGGCAGGTTGCTGGTAATCATAATGCTGCTTTTTTCATATCTGTCCGCCAGAATTGTAAACAGTACTTCCATTTCATCACGACTCTGTTGCACGTAGCCAATATCATCAATAATAATCGCATCGTATTTGCCGACCTTTTTCAGGTATTGGGACAATCTTAAGTCCCTCTTTGCTACAAGCAGGTTTTGCACCAGAAGACTGCAGGAAGTAAACAATACCTGTTTTCCTTTCCGGATAAGTTCATGACCAATAGCGCACAATAAGTGGGTTTTACCGCTTCCGGGATTTCCAAATGCCAGGACATTTTCACATCTGTCAGTAAAATCACCTTGGAGCAGTACTGTCACTAAGCGGTTTACCTTTTCAGGCAGGCGCTTTCTATCAAAAACAGCAATTGTCTTTTCCATAGGTAGTCTGGATTCCCGTTGAAGTCTTCGGATTCGTTTCTGGGCGCGGACTTCTAATTCCTGTTCGACTAGATTTAACAAATACTGTTCATAACTCAGATTATTTTGAATTGCCAGACTAGCCGCTTCCTGAAAGTAGGTTTTAATCGTCGGCAAGTGTAGTTGTTTTAAGCCATCGTCTAACAGTTTATTCACCATGGCTTACCTCCCGACTTTGAAGCAGCATGTCATAGTCAGCGATATTTACCGGCATAACGGCTACATCGTCTTTTTCATAGCAAGATTCAGTCTCGGCAAAATACTGACGAACCAATTTCGCCGATAATGGCAGGTTGTGATCAATGATAATGTTCAGTACATCCGTAATCCGACTTTCACCACAAGTAGCCGCCAGATGTAAAATATCCAAATATTCTTTATCACATTTGTCCGGCATTTCTCGGGCTAACAAGTCATAAGCCAGTCTAAAATGCATACTGGGGAATAGATCGGGTTTGTAGTGATAATTTTTAAATGCGCCTGGTTTCCTGATTAATGAGTCAATGATATGACGATAATCAATCCGGTGTTTTTTGTTGCCGATTAATCTAGGCAATGTCTGTACTGTACAACCACCATACTGTACAACTACTTTATCCTGATGTACAAAAACAGTAACGGATTCGCCAATTAAGCGGCTGTACACGGAATACACATTGTGATCGACGCGTATGGTGCTGCTGGGACCAACTTTTACAGTGAACTGCTTGACCATGTCGATTTTAAAGAATGGCAGTGGCCTGATATGTTTTATCTCTTCCTGAAAGCGCGTTAAACGCCCTTCATTTCGTTGTTCAATAATAAGGTCAATAAACTGACCATAATCTTCTAATGATACGAAATCTCTGCTTCCCCTGAGCATCAAAGCCTGGTCGACGGCCTTCTTAAAGCGGTAATGACTCTGTTCAACATCACCATTTTCATTGGGGCTTGCCGGTTGGGTCATCTGGCCAGTTATACGGTAATGATCCATCAGAGCCTGATACCGATCCGTAAACTGGCGGGTATCCGAAAGATTATTGACAGCTGCCGATAACCGGTCAGTTTGATGCTTGTGGGGCACACCACCTAATTTCCATAAAGCATCCTGAAGTCCGGCAGCCAGACTCTCAAGGGTTTCGGAATAGCAGATCGATACAGCCTCCCAATTAGACCAGGTCAGCACAAAATGAAAGATCATATGATCAAAGGGAACACAATTAATAGTAACTCCCAAACTTTCCATATGGGTGAAATCCGACTGACTTAATTCCCCCGGATAATGCTTCTGAGGAAACATGACTTCTTTTGAGGGTCCCGTTGTCGCTCTCCAATGCTTGATTTTGCGCTGAAGTGTTCTTAGTTGACCATCCTGAAATTCGCCCGGATTCCGCTTTTGGAGCCATGCAAATATCGACGTCGATTCTAAACCAGGATTGTTTTCCAGTAACTCACTGATCTCTGACCACACAGATTTAAAGGGATCCATCCGGGTTCGCCAATATCGCTCTTGCTTAAGTTCACGCGGAGACTTCTCTGAATCTCGATATTTTCGGGCTGTCTTTACATCCATGCCTGATGCCAGGGCTGATACTTCAAGCGTTTTTCCTTTTGACAACATCTGTTTTAATCTCCTTACTTGTCTGTCTTCTACCATCCGGACTCCTTTTTTTTCTTCCGGATAGTTTAACTCTCCTGTCTCTATCAGGGAATTTTAATTGTCGTTGTCAAGGAATTATAAATTTCGTCAATCA
>Ga0247842_10002469_pt1 | contig 27316 bp, 26 predicted proteins | sample LaCruzMarch2015__3_FD_192411 | JGI IMG/M metagenome (GOLD analysis project Ga0247842, IMG submission 192411) | Freshwater microbial communities from meromictic Lake La Cruz, Castile-La Mancha, Spain - LaCruzMarch2015_19m | ecosystem: Environmental > Aquatic > Freshwater > Lake | place: Spain...
TTTAAATGATAAAATAAAAATAGTTTATGTTCGTGTATCATCTTTATCACAAAAAGACGATTTATTAAGACAAAAACAATATATGATAAATAAATATCCTAATCATACATTAATTGAAGATATTGGGCATTCTCACGACCTCCTTTAACCTTCAATTCCGGATTTCTTTTTTTAATTAAAGATGATGGATTAAGATTTGTTGAAGTATCTTTAATAAAATCAAATTTCTCTGTGGAAACCAAAGAAGGTTTTATAAGAATTCCTTTTTTATAAAATGGAGTGAATTTTTGATAAGGTTTCCCATTACCATTAACAATCGTTCCTATTTTATGAAGTGTATAATCTTCTTCACGGATGACTTTGATTTTATTTGTTTCACACCATTCAATTATTAATTTATCTCTTTTAATTGCAAATGGAGTGAAATCAAGATTGAAACCTATGGCATTTATTTTAAATCTTGAATGAAGGTCTTTAAGAATTGAAAGGTCGTCTGTTGTTATATATGAATTAAGAGAAGGAATTTCAAGAAGACTATCACACATAAATTCAAAAGCATTTGAAGAAAAATATGGATTTTTAGAAGGTTCTATTTGATTTTTATTGAAAATAAATATCAAAAGTATTTTCATATTTGGATAAGTTTTTTTAAGGATATTTAAAGATGTATTATCAACAATTCTAAAATCTCTCCTAAATACAAAGATATTTATCATATTTATATATAATGGATATATCTAAATTACCAGTCATTCCCCAATATCTTAATACTTGTTGGTTTAATGCTATTTTAATGTCATTATTATATAGTGATGGATGTCAAGAGACATTATATAATATCGCAATTAGAAACAAATGGAATTTGAATTTAAAAGGTGAAAGTTTTAAATTTTTATTATATAAAATTCTAGATTTATTAGTAAGAATTAAAAATGAAAAAAATATTGAAATATTAAGAGGATTATATGAAAATTTAGAAGAACTTTATAGAAAAAATAAACCTGAAAAGATATTTCTTAAATATACTTATAAATATGATTATAGTATTCGACAACGTTTTGATATAGGTTATTATAAAGAATTTATAATATCATTTCTTAAAAATTTAGAAATACCTGTTTTAGATATTATTATAAAAGATGGTAAAACATATATAGGTTTTATTACATTTTATAAAGAATATATGATGCAACCAATAACAGTAATTAAACAAATTAAAGAATTAATTATGTCAGGAGTATATTTTATAATTAAAATGGATAAATTTTCGGAATATTTATATATTCCTGAAAGTTTTAATATAATATATTTTCAAGGTATTATAATAAATCCTGAATTCACTTCAATAACAATAAAACATAATGAATATACATTAAAAAGTTCTATTTTAGATAATTATGATGAAACAGCACATACAATATGCGGAATTTTTTATAACAATCTAAAATATGTTTATAATGGATGGCTTCAAACTACGAAAAAACCCTGTAATTTAATTCTTTTTGATTGGTTTCAAAATGAAGATTTTAAAATAAATACACGAAATTGCACATTAATATCTCCAACAAGTTCAGATAAATTACGGTTTAATTTCAAGAAAGGAACAAAAGTTAATATATATACAACATCTCCAAATACATCATTATTACCAGATATTAAATCTTTTAGAGAATTATCACATATCACATCACACGTAGTAAATTATTATGATATTTTATTACAACAAGGAAATGAAGATGATGTTATTAATGAGATATTAAAATTTATAGAATATATAGATTTAGAAACATTTAAATCATTAACTAATGAAGGATTAATATCATTAACTAGTAGAAGAACAAAATCTTTATATATAAAAAGATTAAAAAATTTTGAAAAATTAAATAAAGAAGAATTAGAATTATTAAGTATAAAAAGATTAGAAGAATTAAATATAGAAAAATTAGAAGAATTAAATAAAGAAAGATCTATATTATTAAATATACAAGCATTCAATTTATTAAATAAAGAAAGATTAAATGAAATAAATATAGAAAGATTAAAATTATTACAAGAATTAAATATAGAAAAATTAGAATTATTAAATAAAATAGAATTTAAATTATTAATTATAGAAAGATTAAAATTATTAGATATAGAAATTATAAGAAAAATATTAAATAAAATATTAATTATTCATTATGATTTAGAAAATGAAGAAGCTAAAATTATATATACTCTACAATCTGCTTTAATAGAAGCAGATAATATTAAACAAGAAGCAATTGAAAATGTTAAAAAAATACAAGAAGATAAATATATGGAATTAGAAAAAGATAATATTAAAAAAGCAACTAATATTATATTAGAAGCAACTGAAAAATCAAATCGTATAATAATAGAAGCACTCGAACAAGCTGAAAAAATTAAAAGAGATGCCTATACAATCGAGCAACAAATTTTAAATAGAGCTACTATAAATACAATACGAGAGGCACAACCAAAATCTACATTTTTTTCAAGAAATAGAGTTGTTCCTGTTAAATAAATAATTATTTAATATATTCCTTACAACTTCTAAATGATTTTCTATGAAGTCTATGAATTCCATAAGTTTCTATTGCTTTTTTATGTTTAATTGTCGCATATCCCATATTATTCCTCAAATCATATTTTTCCAAATCAGGTTCTTCTTGAAGAACTTGAAGGATTTGATTATCGTGATAATTCTTAGCGAGAATAGAGGCGGAAGCAACGGATAAATAGATATTATCTGCTTTTGGAATACATTCGATTTCGATAATTTTATCCTCATCTTCGTCATTACTCATAATAGGATTGAAATGATTACCATCAACAATAATTTTATTTATTTTATTTTTCTTCATAATTTCATAAACACAATTAGACATCGCTTTTAAAGATGCTTGAAGGATATTTATTCTATCAATTTCATCAGGAGATATTTCACAAATAGAATAAGCAATTGCATTCTTCTTTATATAATCAGCAAGTATTTCACGATTTTTCCTTGATAATTTCTTACTATCTTTGATTTTCAAATAAATATCATCAGGAAAAGTTTCAGGCATAATTACACCACAAGCAACCACATTTCCAAAGAGAGTTCCTCTTCCAACTTCATCAACACCTATCGTGAATTTATCTGTTAATTTATATGAAGTCATTTTTAAAAATTATTTATAAATAAAAATCATTTTTTATATAAAAATTGATTATTTATAATTATTTAAAGATTATAAGATGGCGGACGATGAATTGTTATATAATTTCAATAAAATTTTATTGGAGAAACGTGAAGAGATAATTGAAATCTCGAAAGGAAAGAAAAGAGAATGTAAAAAAATGATTAATCCGGATAGTTTGAATAAAGATATTAAAGATACTCTCAATCGTTTAAAAACGGAAAATGAGAAAAAAATCAAAGCATCAAAAGCATATAAAAAGAAAATGGAAGAAGATAAATAAAAAGATGAATGATCCAAAAGAAGTTCTTAAAGAACTCTTAACAAGACCATTTATCAAACAACGAACACCAGAGTGGTTTAAACTTCGTGAAAATCGTCTAACGGCAAGTGATTTATGTGATGCTATAAAAAATCCATTATCATTATCTAAACGAAAATTGAAAGGAACTACTTATAATTCAAATGCTATTCCTGCTTTAAAATGGGGAACGATGTTTGAAACAGTTGCAACGAGTATTTATGAGGATATGAAGAAGATGAAGGTTTATGAATTTGGATTAATTATTAATGAAGATATTAAGAATTTTGGTGCGTCTCCTGATGGAATTACGGAATACGGTCGAATGATTGAAATCAAATGTCCTTATAAGAGGAAGATTATTGATGGTGAAATTCCTGAAAAATATCAATATCAAATTCAAGGACAATTGGCAGTTTGTAGATTAAAAGATTGTGATTATATTGAATGTGAATTTAGTTGTTATGAAACGAGGGAAGAATATGAGAAGGAATGTATTGAAAGTAATTATCACGGAATAATTGCGGAATTGAGGAAGAATAATGGAGAAGTTGAATATAAATATAGCAAACTTCTTCAAACATCGAAAGAGATTTATGAGGAGATGGATAAACTTCCAAATGGATATAAATTGAATTATTGGAAATTGAATTTGATTAATATCCAAGAGGTTAAATTTAATAAGGAGAAATGGGATAATGAGATTTTACCAAAGATTAATGAATTTCATTTAATTTATATGAATGAAAAGAAAAATAATAAAATTTTTATAGACGATGATTAATGATATTTGTGATAGTTGTTTCTGTTTTTTCCGTATCAATCGTGAATAATTCAGATGATAATTTAATTCTTATATTATTATCTTTTTGAATTGGAGCAGATGTCGTTATTTTTATATTATCCGTATCTAATGATACTGATGAAATTATAGATGCTGGTGATGTTTCTACACTTGAACTTGGGATTGATTGATTTGTTGTTATATTTGATAATTCAGGAATATTAAATGTTATTGAAGTTCCAATAGGAATATCATTAGAACTTTTGAAATTAATGATGATGATATTTATTGGAGGTGTTTCATTTCCTCTATTAATGATATAAATTCCTGTAATTTGTGTTTGATAATTAAAATCGGTTAAATCTATTGGATAAGTATTAAAAGATTGACTTTCACCTTTTTTGGATTTATCATAAAGAGATTTAATAGAAGAATAATCACCATTTAATAGATTTATTTTTTTAATATAGACATCACCATCTTTGATAAACATTCCGGCATTTTCACCATCACCTCCTAAATAAATTCCTCTATTTTCTAAATCAAATTTTGCAATAATTTTCGTTTTTGGTTTATCATATATATAGATATTATTAGTGCTATTTGGTGTTGATGATGTTGATGGTGTGGGAAAGATATTAAGACCATTATTATTAATATTCATTTCCATACAATTTTTGTTAGGAACAGTTTTATCACATAATTTAAAATTATTATTATTTATATTATCGGTTTCAACTGTCATTCCAGAAACAGCATTCACATTTCTTAATAAATCCATAGATAAATTTGTAGATATACCAAAATTATAATTATAAATTGCGTCATTAATCGTGGAACCACTAGATTTATATTGAATGAATTGTTTTAGATTTGTATCAAATTTATTGAGATTAATATCATTACTCGTTATTCGTGTATTTAATTTACTTAAATCGATATTCGTTGTTTTAATAGAAGATGATACATCATCATAATTATCTTTATGTTTCAAATCAAATCTATTAACTTTTGAATCAATATCATTAATGAGATTACTTGTGTTTTTAATCTTAACATCATTTTCATTAATACTTGAACGAATATTATTATCTATTTTAGAAACTGTTGAATTAATATAATTCTTTGTTTTTTCAAAATTATCATCGACATCATCTTTATAATTATTATAAGAACTATAAAAGTATGCTATGAGAATATATGCTAAAAATATAACAAGAACCAATACAATTATAATTATATTATAATATAAATCATTCATCTTTATCTATCAATTAATTATATTTTTATTACTTTTATTTCATCATTAAAATCTCCTCATCCTTCCAACAGCATATTTTCATCTCCTCCTGTTATTCCATCATCATTATCATTATTATTATCATTATTATCATTATTATCATTATCACCTTTTTTCTTTTGATATTCTTTAAATTTAATTTCTTCTTTCTTCATCTTTATCTATCAATTAAATTATATTTTTATTACTTTTATTTCATCATTAAAATCACCTCCTCCTGTTATTCCATCACTATCAGTTCCACTATCAGTTCTATCACTATCAGTTCCATTATCAATTTCACTATCAATTTCACTATCAAATTCACTAGTATCTATACTATCATCATCATTATCACTACTACCACCACCTTTTTTCTTTTGATATTCTTTAAATTCTTCATCGGTCATATCAAGAATTTTAATTAAATCATCTTTTTTCATAGTTGATTTAAATTTAAATGTTGGATGTTTATTTTTAATTTCTTCTTTTAATTGATTTACAGTTTTTCCCACATCTTTTTTAATGACTGTTTCCTTCGGTTGCTTCGGTGGTTCTTCAATATCTCCTTTCAATAAATTTAATAAATCTTCTTTTTTCATCTTCTCAATACCTTTCATAGTAGGAAATTTAATTTTAACAACATCTAATATATCCTTCTTCGTCGATTTCTCATTCAGTCGTTCCTTTGGTTGTTCCTTTGGTTGTTCCTTTGGTTGTTCCTTTGGTTGTTCCTTCATCCCTTCTAAAATGGCGATTAAATCAGGACGTTTTTTAAGAGTTAATCCTTTCATAGTTGGATATTTAGCTTTTATTTTTGCGATTAATTCTTTAATAGGAACATTTGCGAATTTATCCTTATATTTCAATTCAACTTTCATAGGTCTCGGTTCATCTTCATCAATATCCTCGCCAACAATTATATCATCATCACTAAAATCTTCTTCCATTTGAAGATTGTTATAATCACAATTGAAACGCATTTGAATACCCATCGCCTCGAATTCGTGAGTTAATAATTTAAAACAATATGGCGTTTCTATTATATTCATCTCATTTCCACCACAATTTTTGCAAAAACTCTCCCTGATTTTATTACTATATATGGGAACCACGCCACAATTTTTACAAACAATCCAACGATAATTATCAGATCGTTCCATCATACTTTCTTTGATGAATTTAGAAATTCCGTGAGAAATTAAACTATCTCTTTCCATCTCACCTATTCTTAAACCACCTGCCTTCCTTCGTCCGCCTGTTGGTTGTCTAGTTAATTGAACTTTTGGCCCAGTTCCACGAGCATTTATTTTCTCTGCGACCATATGTTTAAGACGGAAATAATAAGTTGGGCCAATAAATACTGATGTTTCCATCTGTCTCCCATTATATCCATTATATAAAATCTCATTTCCATATTTCTCAAATTTAAGTTTCTCCAAATTATCATATATATTCTCATAATCTAAATTAATAAATACTGAACCATCTCCTAAAAATCCCTCCATACAACATAATTTAGAATAAACACATTCCACCAAATGTCCTATCGTCATTCGTGATGGAATAGCGTGAGGATTAACAATCAAATCAGGTTTAATACCATCTTTCGTGAAAGGCATTTGTTCCTCATCCAAAATCATTCCTATTACTCCCTTTTGACCGTGTCTTGATGAATGTTTATCTCCAAATTCTGGTATCTTAATCTTCATAAATCTTATCTTACAAACTCGAATATCATCATCAAGCGTTTTAGAACCTATAAAAACCTTATCAATCTTTCCATAATAACTCTCATCCGTAGTTAAAGAAACATCTGTATATGTCGTCTCCTTCACCTGTTCTACGAATAATCCTCGTTTCACCTCTTTAAGAACATCCTTAATTAAAATCATTCCTAATACAACCGCCATTTGACCTTTGGGAATATAAGAACCTTCTTTCACTACTCCATTATCATCCAGAAGAGTATAATTTGCATGTTTAATTCCATTTATCTTATAACCTTCATCTCTCATCTTAATAGGATTAGCAAAAATCATCCTCTCATATTGCGAAACCTTCTTTTCACTCGCCGAAAGACATTTATAATAAGATAGATGAAATAATCCTCTTTGAATTGATTTACGATTAATCATCAAACTATCTTCTTGATTAAATCCAGAATAAGTCATAATAGCGACAATTAAATTCGCACCATTAGGCATCGCATCACTTCCGGTATATTGTGCGTGACGAGTATTGATAATTGCTTTTTGAGGATAATGTTGAATAAATCCAAAAGTATCAAATCTTTTATTAAAATTCGTCGCATAAATACCTATTGCCTGTTTCGTTTGAGCTGCGTGGAAAACATTTCTCGCAGATTGATTATGATTACTCATAGGGATATTTGCTGAAACCACACTTAACATCGTCGATGGATGAATTTCAAGATGTGTATGATAATTATTAATATCTGTTTCACTCATAGCTATATAAGAAACATCGGTCTCTTGTGGATCAATATATTCAATAATCGCTCCATCTTCTTCAAGTATTTTCAAGATTTCTTCATCAGTCTTTTTCGCAAATTCTTCCAAACCTCTTGGATTAACATATTCATTTTTATAATAAATCTCCTCACTTCTCTCCTTCTTCCCATATTTATTATGTTTCCCTATTATCATATCAAACCAACTCTTAAATTCATTATTCAATCCAGATTTTCCATTTTTGAGGATTATAAGAGGTCTAACACCTCTTCCAGCATCCACAAAGATATTTATTTCATTTTCAAATGTATTCCAAGAAATAGATGTTAAGATATTTATTAAAGCATTTCTCTTATAAGCTTTCAATATCCTCATTATCTTAATAGGATCATTTGTAATTCCATACCAGATATTATTAATAAGAACTTTCGTAATATTTCTATCTAATTTAAGATTAAAATTCTCAATAGGAATGACACCAATATCTAATAAACAATCTCGAATGAATTGTGGATTAGTTCCTGCCGTTACTTTCGCTAAAAATGCGAGATTTTTCAAATATCCAATAGAAGCACCATCAGGACTTTCAAAAGGACACATTATTCCGTATTGATGTGAATGGAGTTTATGAGGTGATGTTATTTTTAAACTCCTATCAATAGGCATATTAACCCTTCTCAAATGTGATAAATATCCTATATAACTAATACGAGATAAATCTTGAACTCGTCCTAATTCTGGATCATCATCCGTTTCAAGTCCCCAACGACCTTTAAGAGATTTTGCGAAGGTATTGGCGATAAGAACAACTGGAATGAGACGATAGATATTATCTTTATTAATGAAATTTTCGAAATTATTAGTATTCTTCCAAGCACCAAAATAATAGAAATTATCCATCGTATCTCGAATAGTTTTCCTCAATCTCGTATATGCTTCTTGGAATAATTCCGCCAATAAAAATCCACTAATATTAATCCTCTTATAGAAATAATTATCTCTATCACTTTCTTTTTTGATTTTATAAATAACATTAAAGAATTGTTTCACTAAATATCCTAGATATTTGCCCTTATTCTCAAAAAGATTGATATTAGGGAAAATATCTGCTGCGAATATATATCGAACATGTTCGATGGTTTTATATTTTGTTCTAAATTTAAGATAATTTAATGCATCTTCTTGTGTATATATATAAAACTTTTCACCATCTTTTTCATAAAAATTATTATAGATAGATGGACGAATAAAATTCTGGAAAAATAATTCTTCTAATGGATTATTATTAATTCCAAATATAGTTTCATAAATATCTTTATCACTTTCTATTCCAAATGCTCTAAATAAAATGAATAAGGGGATTTTTCCATCTATCGATGGAATATTAATGAAAATACATCCACGATAATTATCATATTTTTCAGTAACCTCTTCATCAATTTTAACAAGAAACATCTCAATTGTTTTGGGATTTAATATAGTTTCACCAATCTCACCAGAACATTTAATCCTTCCTTTATAAGAAAAATTGTCATCATCTTTTAATTTATTTATTATAAGACAATTATTCGTTTCGCTCTCTTGTGCTATAATTACTTTCTCCTTTCCATCTATAATAAAATATCCACCACCATCATAAATACATTCGCCTAATCTTTGAAGAACCTTATTTCCATTTCCATTTAAAATACAAAGATCAGAATGAAGCATAATGGGAATACTCCCTATTGCGACTTTTGGAATTACATTCTTAAATACCTCATTATTCTCATTCGTAATCTCCACAAGAACATCAGCATATATATGTGTTTCATATGTTATTGATTTTAATCGAGCATCATTAGGAGTAATGATTTTCTGAACGCCATTCTCATAAGTTATAGGATGGTCTATAAAGATTTCATCACTATTTCTTCCACCAATAAAGACATCAACTTTCATCGTTGTTTTTTGTGTCTTCTCATCAAATTTAATCATAGTTATTGGATTATAAGATTGAATTGTTTTTGGTATATAAGTCTTTATTAATTCACGAAAACTATCTAAATGATGATTAGTAAATGGATATTTATGATCTTTGAAATATAAATCTAATATTTTCCAATCGTTCATTTAATCTATAAACGGAAAAAAAATAAGAATTAAGTTTTACATCCACTAGAAGTGCAAAATAAATAACTTTCTTTTCTAATTACATCATTATTTATTGTTGAAGTTATTGATGATAAATCCCTTATATTCATAGGATTTAATGATATTTGAGATGATAAACCTTTTTCTTTATTCATAAAATCATTAAATTCTTTACTAGTAGCATCATAAAAACCATTTCCATAAATGCGAATAGTTCCATTATCATTTAAAATTAAACTAAATGGAGGCAAACAATCCTCGCAATCTGCGACAAGTGAAGATAAGGAATTGAGATAATTTTTACTTGTGATATTTCCTTCATTCGTTTCATATGTTATTAAAACACCGTTTTCTTGGATAGTCATTTGTAAAGGTTTTTTAATATATGTCTTATTCAAAAAATAAAGAATATTTCCAGAATTAACTTCAAATATAAAAACAAATCCATTCGAATTTAATTTCATTCCATATGATTTATTAAATGAATATAAAACCTCATCCACTTCAAATATATCCCCAAAATTAAATATATTAACTTTCGTTGGATAAGTCGTTCCAAATGGCATATAAGCAATCTTATCACTCCTCATATTTTCTTTAAATCGATATAAAGACATTACAAATTCAGGAATACCATTCAATTTTTTAAGATATGCCAGTTCTTTAATAACATTCTCACTATAATTTTTAGAATAATGATTTAATTTAATATCACCTTTCTTATCATCATTTAGATTTTTTGAATAATGTTCTTTTATAAAATTCTTAATGACGGATATGATGAGATTTACAGGAGAAGTATAATTAGAAACATAATCACTCTCTATTTTAGATAATTTTTCTTTTCTTTGAATTTTATCAGTTATTAAGGTATATGCTGATAAATTTTCTTGAATATCTTTCATAGCATTTTCTTTAATAAATTCAGGAATATCTTTATTATTTTCAGCAAATCTTACATTACATAAAAATCCATTTGTTTTCGATAAACATTTGTTAGGAATAAATGGTGATTTTTCATCAGCATTTTTATTATTCGTATCATCGTCATTTGTAAATTGAGGAATAAGACTATCAAAATCTTCGCCTTCATTTGAAACACAACCACCATCATAACATAAATTCATTAAATCATCATAAAGCGGATATTTTTTCTTATCACTTGAAGTAATGATATTTATTAAAAAATCTATTATTTGACTATCCATTCCATTTTTAGATAATTTTTTTCTAAATTCAACAGAATTAAATGTTGATGTTCTATCAATATCCATATAAGAATTGCTATTCATTAATGTCGAAAAGAAGAAGAAAGAATTGGAAAGGTCGGTGAAATTACTAATGAATTTATATTTATTTGTTAAATAAGGAATATAAATCAATAATTTTATATTTCCTTGGAATTTATAAGTATTTATTAAACTTGAATTATATTTTCTATTATCTTCTTTATTTGATAAACCTGAATTAAAAAAACCCTTAATATAATCTATAATTGCTAATTGATTACCTGTTTTTTGAATTTGCGCTTTTCCATATGTTATTGTTGATGATGATAATGATAATGGTAATGGAACAAATAATTCATTTTCGAGAATATTTGAATGATAATCTAATTGTCTTCCTAATAGAACGAATATGGGAAAAGGGATTTTAACATCTTTTTTATAAATTTCTCGCATTTTTGAATGAACTTCATCTATCGTTTGATTAATCGTCGTTTCAATTTCCGTTTCTTTAATAATCTTTTCAAAAAAAAGGGATTGTTTAGGTTTATGAACTTGTTTATCGTTCAATTGTTCGTTCGTGAAGAAAACACATTTAATAAAATTTAACGAGGGGAAAGAAACAGGCGATTTCTTTCTTTGGAAACACGAATTTTTTTCTCCTTCCATATTTATAAATATCTAAATAAATTTATAAAAAAATATATGTAAAATTATCATAAATATTAAAATAATATTTATAAGCAAATAAAAGAAATTAATATTGAAATTATCCAATTTCTTAATTAATTCCTCAAATATCTTATCATTTTTCTTGTTATAAAATTTCAAATCTTTCACACCCAAATAATCAGTAATTATTGAATAATACTTTTTTATTTTTTCACCATCAGTCGTGTCATTTTTCTTCTCCTCCAATTTATCCAAATTTATTAATTTATAATTATCTTCATTCAAATTCGTTATAATATCATTTATAGAATCAATATTATCATCTTTGAAAATTAGAAACTTTTGTAAATATTCATAATCATATATATCTACATATTTCAATAAATCACTTTCTTTTTTAACGAGATTTAAATGTTCTTCTAAATCTTCTTCTAAAACATCATCAATATATTTAGCATTTCTTCTAATAACCTCATAAAGATTTTTATAATAAATTGACAATTCTTTTATATTATTATCAATAACAATTGTCGATGTTTTTGCTTCAAATTTTGCTTTATTAATAGGAATAATATCATTTTTTATTTCAATTGTAGGAATTGAGGTATATCCAGAACCTACATTAGTTATAAAAACATCACTAACCGAACCATCTTTTAAACCTATAACATATCCAGAAAAACCGGAACCTCCTCCTCCTCCACTTGTCACAATTATTTCATAAGTTTTATTATATATATATCCAATTCCTCCAAAAGTTTTAGTAACTTTTTTTATAAAATTATTGCTTGTATGAGTAATTACATTATTAATATCTTGAATAAAATCATAATTATAATTAAATATTTTATTGAGGGTTTTATAATAATTTGAATAATTATTGAATGAGGGATTTTTTTTAATCTCATCTAATTTAATCATCGTCATTTCGATATTATAAATGAAGGTTATTAGGATGATTATGAAGAAGATTATTTGAAAATTGAGATATTCAAAACCTATAAAGAAGATTAATAAGAAGAAGATAATTATAATATAAATGGCATTTTTTAATAAATTTATGGTATTTAAAGATCTATTAAAAATAAAATCATCTTTTATAAGATATTTATATAAATTATAGCGTAATTTAAATAATTCTAATATTTTACAACTAGTCTCCATAGTTTTATAAAAATCGAAATGCCATCGAATAATTGTCAAATTATATATAAAGAAAATAATGACGATTGTTAATAATAAATATAAATATAAAATCATTTTCTATTTATTATTTTTTTTTAAAAAAATCTAATAAAGGTTTATAAATATAATCATCCAAGAAATTTATAGCATAGACAATATATTTATGATAAGCATCTGTTTTATCTTCTTTAATCATTTGAATTATTATATAAACTACAACAAAATTTAAGAGGAATATTAAAGAAATATATAAAATTGTTAAAAAAAATGGAAGTGTTGTTTTATTATGTGTAATAATCTTCTTATTAATATCTCTTAAATTTTCTGAAATATCTTTATTAAGTTGATTATAAAATTCCAAATATTCATCATCTATTTTTTTAAAAAACGGCAATTCTTCATGAAAATTTGTAATTATCTTCACTTCATTATTATTTAACATAGATATAAAGGTGATTGTATTTCCATTTTTATATTTAGGTTTATTATTCGCATCTCTTATACAATAGATTTTAAAATTCTTTTGAAATTCTTCATCAAAATCTATATATTGTCTCAAATATTCATATAAATTATAGATAATTATCTTTTGTTTCAAACATCTAGCAATATCCTTCGATTTAATTTCTGCCAAAAACATATCACTTAATTCCTCAATTTTAGAAGCATCATATAATAATTTAAAAAACTCATCATTACGAAGATTTATATTATCATCATTTTTAATTAAAATCATTTTTGAGATTAATTCATCAATTCCAGTTTCTTCTTTTTCGATTGTTTTATAAGGAATAAATACGAATGGTTTAAAAATTATTTTAAATAAGAATAGATGAATAGCACTATATATCAATAAAATTCCAATCATAAATAAATATATGAAATTAGGGTCAATATCATAAATCTTTCCAACGAATTTATATTTCATACGATTAGCATAGAACATTAAAATAAAGAAGACGATGAAATAAATAATTAAGAGATATATAGTATATGCTCCCAAATTGAAAATAGTTAAATTCTGTTTTTGTTCCGTTAAAATTAAAAATCTATCATTCGAATAATTATCCTTCGAACATTTTATAATAGATTTTGTCATATAATCTATCGAATTATTCTTCGTTGAATTTGTTAAATTAACAAAAATAGTTATAATATTAATGATTAAATCATATAAAAGAATGACGATGCCTATGAAGGAAATGAAGAGGATGATTAATATGAAGACTATTCCACCATAAGCGAAGAATTTGATAGCGAGTTTAAATAATTGAATATAATCATCTAAATAAATACTATCCTTATCTCTATCCTTAATTTCATCTTTCACAACCCTTTTATCCTTTATCTCTTGTTTAACCTTTTCCGTGATTGATTTATCACCAATAGTTATATTTTTTATAAATTCCTTGACATATTTGACTTGTTTTATAAAATCATCATTAGAACTAAATTGAGGATTACTTTCAATTTCTTTTATATAATCATCAAAATTTTCTATAAAAGTTATTTCTGTTTCTTGAAGTTTCTCCTTTTTCTCCAATTTCCTCTTAATCTCTTTTATTTTTTCCGTGAAATTTGATAATTGTTTAAATTCTTGTTTCACTTGAAATTGTTCTGGTTTTTTTTCTACAACATTTTTATCATAACTCTCTTTCAATTCATTTGCTTTTTGATAAGATTTTGAATCAATAATCCAATCACCATATTTAGAATTAAATAAACCTTCCAATTTCTTCAAATTAGGTTCCATTTTTTTCAATTCTTCTTCGGCATCTTTATATTTACTTATAAAATCTTCATCATATTCTTTTAATTCTGGTATAAATATATCATCATCCGTTTTTTTAAAAAATTCCAACAATCTCTTAATATTCTTATCCTTATATAATTTCTCCTTTAAACTTAATTTAATACCTTTAACGAATTTATTATAAAAACCGTTGAGATATTTATCAATTGATTTTGAATTAAAATCATCCATAAAATTCTTATAAGGTTCATTATTATCAACAAAATCAATCAGTTTATTATCATATTCTTTAATAGCATTTGCGATTTCTTTTTTAAGACTATTGATTAAATAATCAATTACTTCTTTGAATGCTTCACGATTTTCATTAAAAACCTTCTCAAATTCAATATCAGTTAGTTCTTTTTCTTTTATTAAAAATTTTAATTTCTTTTTTTCTTTATCTTTTAAATTATATAATTCTTCAACTTTCTTCTTAATATTTTCAGTTGTATTTGATATATATCCATTTATTTTTCTATCAATTTCAGGTAAAGATGCTTTATCTTTTCTAATAAAATTCTCAAAATAATCCTTATTAATTATTCTATATATATCATAAACTAATTTAACAAACTTATATTTATTATCATCAAAATCATTATCAAAATTATAATTAAAATCAAAATATTTATCAATATCATCAAAATTTTCAGTATATTGAAAAATTTTATCCTTTTTAGTGCTTAACTTTTCTATAATTTCTTTTCTTAAATTGATAAATTTTGCTATAAATTGTGATATTAATGCTTTCTTTTCTAATGCATTTTTTTGTTTAATTATTTTTTTATAAATTTCATATAATTCATTAAAATTCATTTCTTATTAATTAAATGGAAATTTAAATTGATAAATAATGATTAGAATTATGATGAGTATAAATAATATGAAATAATACATATAAATTGATATTAATTTAGAACTACATATATCATATAAATCAATAACGATTTTTTGAATTTGATTTTGAAGTTTTGTATATTCAAATTTAATATATTCAAATTTATCCTTATCATTATAAAAACTATTCTTCAATTCTCCTTCAAATTGATAAAGACTTTCAAAAATCATTAAATTATCAATTCTTAAATATAAAACAGGATTTATCTTCTTCTTTATTATTTGAATATTAGGTGTATAAATCATATTAAATGCTGAAAAGAAATCCTTCGCTTCGTTTATTAAATTATTATCCACAAAATATTTAAGAATTTGGAATGTGAAAAATGTTGAAACTATCTTATCCTTATATAAAATCCCATTTTTATCTTTCAATTCTTTAAATTCTTTTAGAGGAATAGTTGCGAAGGATTTTGTATGTGTTTCGGCAATATCATCGATAATCTCTTTAATATATTCATAAAATCTATTGATACTTATATTATTCTTAATATCATTACATTTTCCATAAACAAAATCATTATCAAATTCATTTTTCTTTGTTAGATAATTACAAATCTTCTTCTTATTTATAAAATCCACATTTATATTCATATAAAATAGACGATTAATACTATTTACCCTTTTACCAACTTTCGTGATATTCACATAATTAATGAGATAATAGACAAAACCTATAAAAATTGATATATAACAAAAGATTTTAATATATTCTATTCTTTTTTCTTGTAAAAGAAAATCAAAAATATCTATTTTAACAATTATAAAAATGAGAGTAATTATAAACATAGCAAAATGACTATCTATTGAAAAATAATCATTCAAATAAAACATATTTTCGAGTTGTTTAAATAATGGACTATCCGCAAATTTTAATTCTCGTGTTGTGAAATATTTATAAGAACTTAATTTGAAATAACTAACAACATTTTTAATAATTTCATATAAAATCCATAAAAGAGATGTTATTAAAAATAACCATATTATTATTATTATAATATCACTAATTACAGCAATATTTTTACAAAATAAAGGATTTTTTTGATTTTTATTACGAGCATTTTTCAAGATGTTAATATGAGTAGTGATTTCACTTGAAATTAAATCATAAAAATATTTAAGAAATTTTAAAAAGACTTCTTTAATTTTCATCAATTCTATTTATTATAATGATTTAATAATCCATAAAATAATGAATATTACTATTGGAAATGATAGTCGCACCATTAATTCTTGGAAAGTTGTTAAATCATTCGAAGATAGATAATTAGTTATATAATGACATCCTATCTTCTCTAATGAAATTCCAAGAATTATAACTATCGATAATATGAATAATTTCATCACCTCTCTACGAGACATAACCATTCTATCCCAAAAAGAATATTGATAAGGACGTTGTGGAACTGGTTGAGGTTGTTGTGGTTGTTCTTGATATTCATAATAATTCGTGAAGCGTTCTTTTACTTCTTGTTGAGGTATTTGAGGAGGAATTTGAGGTTGATATTCAGGAACAGGTTTTTTCTTTGGGGGTGGTGGTGGAGGTGTATTTTCAAATTCTTCTTCAAACGCTAAATCAAGAGAAGTCATATTCTATAAATAAATAAATATTTTTAATAAATAGAAAATGGTTGAGTATAATTCAATTCTAAATATGTTTTCTTTATTACTCGCATTTATAATCTTCTTTATCATTCTCTTTGGTTGTAGATGTTCTTCTCCCATAGTCCAAGAGAAATTTGAAAATAAAGAAGCGGAAAAAGAATTAACTTCATTTGAAAAATCTGTTTTAAATGGATTATCAGCAGGTTCTATAACAACCAAAGACCTATCATCATTAATTAAAAACGAACAATTCACCGAAAAAAATTTGGAGAATTTAATCGATTATGTCGAACATTTTAAAGGTGGTTTGAAATCTTAATCTTCTTTATATGTCAATTCATTCTTCTTATATAAATCAAATAATTTATCTCTTGAATATTCATCATTATCTTCTTCTTCACTTAACTCTTGTTCTTTATTATAATAATTATAATCATTAAAATTATTTTTATAATTTGGATTTAATAATGATTTAAATTCAGTTGTTAATGAAAATTTTGGTGAATAATAATAAATGATATATGTAATTAAATGATTAACCCCCTTAAAATCATAAAGATTATTATTCGTCGCTTCAAAACGAAATGTTAATTTAGATAATTTACCTATGGGATGAAATTCTCTCGAAGGTATTTTCTGGATTTCAAATCTTTCCTCATTAAAACCCACCGAATTCACCTTAAATTTAGCAATCCCAAGATTATAATTATTATATGCTAATGAACCGTATGAATGTTCCTCAATTTCAGGAGACCTGATTGTAATATATTTCTCACCTATGAAGAAAACAACACCATTAGCAGTAATCTCATATCTTTCCGTCTTCGTATTATAATAACTATGAAATATTTTCAAAAATCTTAAATTATTATCATATTGTTTTATATATTTATATTTTATATTATCATCTTCCTCTCTAATATTCATAGAAAATCCAATAGTTTCTGCCATAGAACTATCATTCATATTTAAAATAAATGGTTTTTGACATACAAAAGTAATGACATTCGTTAATTCAGGAGGATTACTATATGTTATTATTTCTATTGGTGCAGGATAATTAATAGGATCTTCCGTTGATTTTGAAATCATTAAGGAATTAAAAACAGGCATAAAAGTTAAGAGATTATAATTTCCAATACTCATTTCAAATTTCGTGAATATATTCATATTAGCATTCAACGGATCTAAACCATTATTCACGATGAAATCATTTGAACTATTCGCAATATAAATAAAAATATTATTATTATATTTATCTATCGAATACATCGTTCTTGGAATACTATAATCAATAACTTCAATTCCTATGACATTTTTAAAAGGTGTATTCATCTTTATTGAATAATAATTTGGATCTGGATATTGAAGAGAATTACGATCTTTACTATCTACGATGAATAAAAAACTCTCTTTTATACTATTCTTCTTTAAATAATCAATATCTTCAATAGACATTCTTTAAATATCTTAATTTGTATTTATTTAAATAGAAAAATAAAATAAAATGATTTTTAGATTTATAAATAAATGATATATTTGAAAATTCAAATGAAAATCTTACGAAAATATTTTAGAATTTTCAAATATCTCAAAGCGGTTCGTCTTCAAGAGGAAGAGATTGTGATGGATGATTTCGAGGACAAATGTTTCTATGATGATGAATGGAATTATTTGATGTGATTTTTTTTGATTATTTAAATATAGAAATGGCGACAAAGAATTTATTCGAATATTTTTTTGGATTAATAGGACAAATTAAATTATTTCATTTTTCAACGATGAAATATTCTACTCATAAAACCCTTGATGATTTTCACGAAGATTTAAGTGATTTAGTTGATAAATTATTAGAAGTTTATTTAGGAAGATTTAATAAACAACCATTAGAAATTTTTCAAATTAATATGACCGCCACTACCAATATCAGTAATCTTATCGAATATCTAGAAACTGAAAGACAAGTCATTTGCGGAATTCGTAATAAAACTTTTAAGAATAATTGCGAAATTCAAAATATAATTGATGAAATTACTGCTCTATTTGATAGAACCATTTATCTATGTAAATTAAATTAATATTTCTTAATTCTCCTTATTCTCCGTTGTATTCCTCCTCTTCTAACTCCAATACTTCTTAAAAATGAATGTATTTTTCCTGTTTTTATAACTTCTAATAATTTTTCTAGAAGATAATTTTTAGATAATAAAGATCTAAAATGAGAATTTACTTTTTTTGATAAAAAATTGCAAACATATGATATAAAATTATCTAATTTACTTTGATTTATTAATAAAATGCGATATTTACTCATAATATCTTTTCTAGTTAATTCATCATAAGTATAAACATCTTTTTTTAAACCACAAAATTTGAAATATAAGGCAGTTAAAAATAATCCATCAAGTAAATATCTAATTGTATATTTAATATCTTCATTAACTTCTTGAAAATTTTTATCAAATTCTACTAGAATATTAATATATTCTTTTAGAATTTTAATATCATCCGTGAATTTAATTTTAATAGATGATCTATCTAATTCCAATAAATTCGAAAAATTAACTTTTAATTCATTAAATAATTCATCAATATTTATATAAAAAGATAGTGATAAACTAATAATTTCGCTTAAAATTCCAAGAAAATTTCCATTTATAGAAGCATATGATTTTAAGAATGGATTTGCTATTTTAAATACATTTTCATAAACATTATTTTCATCAAAACCTCTTAAATTTAATTTTTTAACTTCTAATAAAAAATCATCATTTTCTAAATTCGCAAATTTATAATTAAATGAACTTCTTCCAAAATCAATAATCTTGATTGATTGTGTTTCTTCATCATAAATTAAATTTCTTAAATGTAAATCATTATGAATAAAACCATAATTAATTCCTATTTTACATAAAAATTCATAAAATTCTCTAAATTTTTTTGTAATTATTTTTTTCTTATCAATATCACCATTTTCTAATATATCTATTAGAGCACTTCCATTTATAGCTTCATAAACTATCATATAACTTCCAATAAATTTCGATGATTGAGTTTCTAAATATCTTATATTATTTGAATGATATGGTGATAATATTGATGAAAAATTAATTAAATCATTATAATTCCATACTCTCGGTATTATTAAAGATGTTTCTTGAAAAGGTGAGGGAACAATATGACTATATCTTGCTTTTAGCATATATGTATAAGAAGAACCGAAATATAAAGGAAAATGTTTTCTATAATTTACAGGTAATTTATTAAATATAATAATATATCAATAATTATTGAATCTTCTTTTTCTAATTCAGCATCTTTTAATTTGAAGAAGAGTTTTTTTGTTTCATCATTTATTTTAACATCTGCTATATAAATATAAGCGTTTGTATGTCTTTCAATATCACTTGTTATATTATATTCTTTAAATTTAAATAATAATGTTATTAAAGATAATTTAATTTTATCGTTTTGGATAAATTCATTTAAATCTCTTTTAAATTGTTCTAATATTTGTAAATTAAGATTTTTATAATCATATCTATCTAAAACTTCTTGGATATTCATTTGTTTAATTTTATTAAGAAGATTATAAAAAAATGATTTTATTATTATTTTAAATAATTATCATAATGAACTTTCTTGAAGTAATTTCGTGGTGTGATTACTATGATATTTATTATTCGAAAAAGTTTAAATTGATTTTAACACGAAATCCTGATATTTCTCCGCTTGTTCTTATGAATGAGAAGAAGATGTATAAGATTTTAAAGAAAGTGGATATGAGGAACAAGAAAAATAAGAGATTTAACAATTTCTAATTTTTTTTACATATTAATTCTAAACAACAATCAAGACCATTTTCAAATATTATTATTTGATAAATAAATCTTTTTAAATTATTCTTTGAAAGTTTCAATTCATTTGATAAAATCTTCTTAATTTCAATCAAAAGATTTGATATGACATTTCCATATTTATTAATCGATATAATTTCATCCAAATCAATCAAATATTCACTATGATTATATTCAATCATTTTAGATGCAACTTCCTCTACGAACGGATGATCCTTCATTTAATCTATATATATATTTAAAAAAATCTATTATTATATTCCTTTAATTAATTTTAAATATATCTTTTAATTCTTTTTGATTTTAAAAAAATCTATTATTGTATTCCTTTAATTAATTTCAAAATATCTAATTAATTCTTTTAAATTTAAAATATATCTTTTAATTCTTTTTAATTTTAAAAATCTATTATTGTATTCCTTTAATTAATTTCAAAAATATCTAATTAATTCTTTTTGATTTCAAAAATATCTAATTAATTCTTTTTAATTTTTAAAAAAATTATTATTGTATTCCTTTAATTAATTTTTAAAATTAATTAGATATTTTTAAAATTTATTATTGTATTCCTTTAATTAATTTCAAAATATCTAATTAATTCTTTTAAATTTAAAATATATCTTTTAATTCTTTTTAATTTTTAAAAAATCTATTATTGTATTCTTTTAATTAATTTCAAAAATATCTAATTAATTCTTTTAAATTTAAAATATATCTTTTAATTCTTTTTAATTTTTAAAAAATCTATTATTGTATTTCTTTAATTAATTTTAAAAATATCTAATTAATTCTTTTTGATTTTTTAAAAATATCTAATTAATTCTTTTTGATTTTAAAAAATCTATTATTGTATTCTTTTTGATTTTTTAAAAATATCTAATTAATTCTTTTAAATTTAATATATATCTTTTTAATTCTTTTTGATTTCAAAAAATCTATTATTGTATTCCTTTAATTAATTTTTTTTAATTTTAAATATATCTTTTAATTCTTTTTAATTTTAAAAATCTATTATTGTATTTCTTTAATTAATTTCAAAAATATCTAAATAATTCTTTTAAATTTAAAATATATCTTTTAATTCTTTTTAATTTTTAAAAAATCTATTATTGTATTTCTTTAATTAATTTTAAAAATATCTAATTAATTCTTTTTGATTTTTTAAAAATATTTAATTAATTCTTTCTTAATAATCACTTAATAACATAAAACATAAAGATTTATCATCTCTTTTAAATTTTTTTAAATGAGGAATATTTGGAAGTTTTGAATATTTTATTAAAAAATCTGTTAATAATGTATCATCATATTTCTCTGGATACATATAAATCTTCACGAATTCATTCAAATTTACCAAAAGAATTGTCTTGAATATTATATAACTAAATATATTACATCTATCTTTCCATTCGCCTTCTCCTTGAATTTTTAATATTTGATGACATTTATATAAAGAATATAAAACCTCCATCTCAAATAATTTCCTAAAATCCTTTCCATAATCAACACTTACAAATGCTAATTGAAAAATCATCGCCCATAATTCAATCATCGCCTCATTTAATATCAAAGTCGTATCTTCGGCAATTTTAAAATGTTGTTTTAATCGTTCCTTATTTTCTTTTTTAAATTCGTCCTGATGGATATTTAAATCGTGATGAATTAATTCGTGAATTATTACCTTTGGAAATTCCTCCTTTCTGAATATATATATCTCATTTCTATTCACATATGTAAAACCACTATTGATATTCGTTCCTGTCATTATCCCATCCTCCTTCATCATCTTCTTCGCCGGTGATGGAATTAAATGAATTATCATTTGTTTCTTTCTTAATATAAACGCACCTCTTTCCATAACCCTTTTAATAAAATCAAAATTGAGATTATCAGTAGTTTTATAATAAATTCTTAATGAGATATTTTTATGATTGATGGTTTTTAAGGAATTTATTTCATTTATATATGAGATTACTTCTGGAATATTGAGATTACCGACAAAATGCGATTTTAAATCTCGCCTTATTTCTTCCATTTTCTATTTTAAGATGAATAAAATTGTTTTAATTCACTCATAATCTTCTTCACATATTTATCCTTCTTTAAATTCATCGCAATTTCTAAATAAAATATAGAATTATAATAACTTATTTCATCCTTATTCTCATTTGTCTTCTCATATTTCTTTATAAATTTATCAAATATCTTCGTCTTTATATCCTCCTTCAATTTCTTTCCTTGATGGTCTTCAATCCATTCATCTCCATATCCCTTAAAAAACCATTTGGATAAATCTTCATCATATTTATAAGAACACATAAATTCTTTATGGATGATAGAAGCAATATCAAAATGCGATTTATAATTCATTTTTATTTAAAATTATAAACAAAATATTTATATAAATGTTTCAAAGTCCTTATAAAATCCTTAATATCCCTGATGATAGTTCTATTGAAGATGTTAAGAAGGCATATAAGAAAATCGCTTTAAATTCTCATCCTGATAAATTAAATAATATCAAAGATGAGAAAGAGAAAAAACGGAAAATTAAAGAATTTATGGATGCTACAAATGCTTATAATAAAATCCTCAACGGAAGTTATGATGAAAGTTATGATGATGAATGGAATTATGAAGATTGGATGAAGTCTTTTAATGATTTTACGAATAGTGATTTATTCAAAGGGGTTGTGGATGTTATTAAAAAAATGCGAAAGACAAAGATTAAGAAACATTCTCTCTCCGTTGATATTAAATTTCAAGAATTATTCAGTCCCAATAAAAAGAAATTGCGTCTATTTTTAAGGAAATTAGATGAACCTGTTTATATCAATCTTGATTGTTCCAAATATCCATCACATACCATTAATTATTTTGATGATAATGATGAAGAACACGAAATAATGATTACTATGGATTTAATAAATGATAAACTTATAAATAATGGATTTTATCATATCAATCAAGATATTTATCTGGATTTAGATATTGATTTATGTGAATATCTAAATGGTGGTAAACGAACTATCGAATATTTTAATAAAGAAATTATTGATATTGATATTCAACCCTTCTCTCGTATCCATATCATCAAAAATAAAGGAATTAAAAGTCAAGGAGACTTCATCATCAAATTTAATATCTTAGATATTCAAAAAGAAAAATGGTGCGAATTATTAGACGCAGATAAGAAAATGATGATTGAAATCCTCTCTAAAATGAAAATGATATAAAGAAATCTTTAATTATAATTATCATATTAAAAATGCCTCCTCCAAAGAAAAATGTTCCTGATGTCGTCGCTGTCGTTCCTGTCGTTCCTCCTCCTCCTGTTGTCGAAGAACCGAAGAAGAATGTTGTTGTGAAGGCGAAGAAGGATGAAGTAGCGAAGGAAGTTGTAAAGGAAGTTGTAAAGGAAGTTGTAAAGGAAGTTGTAAAGGAGGTTGTGAAGGAAGAGGTGGAGGAGAAGGAGGTGGTTGAGGATGTTTTTAAGGTTCTAGTGGATAAGATTTCAAGTCTAACAACTCTTAATAAGGAAATTCAGGTCGCACTTAAACAGGTGTCAAAGGATTATGATAAACTTAAAAAGATTGTGGATAAAATCCAGAAGAAGCGTGAAAATGCTCGTAAGTCTCCATCAGGTTTCGCTAAACCTAATAAGATTAGTGATGAACTTTGTGATTTTATTGGAGTGCCTCACGGAACCGAAAAATCACGAACAGACATCACTCGTTTTATTAATAGTTATGTGAAGGAACATAATCTAAATAAACCTGATAATAAGCGAATTATCCTTCCTGATGAGAAACTTAAAAAAATCCTTAATGTAAAGGAGGGAGATGTAGTTACTTTTTTCGTTCTTCAACGCCTAATTTCTCATCATTTCCCACCGAAGAAATAAAAAAATCAACAATTTTCATCACCTATGATTTTATTTGATATAATAGGTGATTTAAATCCAAAGAAATTCCTTATTTTTTTCACAAAGAAATTATCTATTCTTTTTTCGGCAATTTCAGCAATCTCTATGAAATCATTCACAAATCCAATTGAAGTCGTAATGATGTATGCTTCCATTCTTAATTTATAATTAATAAATTGAAATCATTTTTTATTTTTAATAAATAAAACAAATAGAAATTTAATATAATGCCGTTAAACATACCAAAGGTTCGATATAATTCTTATGATTTATCTTCAAGATATTTATTTACCAGTAAAAAACAATCATAGAGATTTACAAACTTAATGAATATTATTTTTATAATAAATCATTATAAAAAAATGATTTTGAATTAAATAAAAACTTTAAAATGGAAGAAAAAAATTATAATGAATTTATCAAACTAAAATGGATTATACATATGAATAATTTAATTGAAAAATATGGCGGATTAGATAATTGTTTATATAAAATCTCAAATTCCAAATTACCTATTCAAAAAATATATGATATTAGCAATTATCAATCATTTAAAATACAAGTTATATCCAATTTATTATCTATTAATTATCTTAATGAAGATTTAAATGAAGATTTGAATGAAGATTTTAATGAAGATGTTGAGGATACGAATGAAAATACGAATGAAGATTTAAATGAAGATTTAAATGAAGATTTGAATGAAGATTTGAATGAAGATTTGAATGAATATAATGAAAATACGAATGAAAATTTGAATGAAGATTTGAATAAATATAATGAGAATACGAATGAAGATTTGAATGAAGATTTGAATAAATATAATGAGAATACTAATGAAGATTTAAATGAAGATTTAAATGAAGATAATGAAAATACGAATGAAGATTTGAATGAAGATAATGAAAATACGAATGAAGATTTGAATGAAGATTTGAATAAATATAATGAGAATACTAATGAAGATTTAAATGAAGATTTGAATGAAGATAATGAAAATACGAATGAAGATTTGAATGAAGATAATGAAAATACGAATGAAGATTTGAATAAATATAATGAGAATACTAATGAAGATTTAAATGAAGATTTGAATGAAGATGTTGAGGATACGAATAAAGATTTGAATGATGATGAGGATACGAATGAAGATGATGATATGTATGAAAATATCAAAATTAAAAAAATAAATTGTTGTTGTGGTTCAAAATATAAATATAAATTAGATAAACATAAAAAAGATAAAATTCATATATTATATGAATATGATGTTGAAATGTTTCATATAATAAATAAATATTTCGGTATAAATATCTATAAATTAAATAAGAAAAAATTGTTGAGATATTAGTTAAATTTAAAATTGATATATCAATTAGTATCAATTTAAATAAAAGTAATATTATTATTAAATTGATTAATTTATATAAAACTAATAATAATAGTTTTCCAATACAAACAGAAGATTATAAATTATTAAATAAATTAACTCGTGATGAATTAATATATATGATTATAGAATTTAAAATTAAAATTCCTTATTATAAAAATATAACTAAAAAAGAATTAATTAATCAAATATTAAAGAATTGATTAAGAATTGTTTAATGGATTATTTAATGGATTTATTAAAGGATTGTTTAAGAATTTATAAAAAAAATGTTTAAGAATTGATTAAAGGATTGTTTAAAGGAATAATTTAAGAATTATTTAAAAGGATTTCTATATTTTTAACTTTTCTTGAATCAAATTTTAATTATATGTTTTAAATATTTACTCAAAAAAAATATTTTTGTTTAAAAATCTTTAAAGGAATATTTAAGAATTGTTTAATTGATTTATTAAAGGATTTATTAAAGGATTGTTTAAATGAATAATTTAAGAATTATTTAAAAGGATTTCTATATTTTTAACTTTTCTTGAATCAAATTTTAATTATATGTTTTAAATATTTACTCAAAAAAAATATTTTTGTTTAAAAATCTTTAAAGGAATATT
>Ga0247842_10002470_pt1 | contig 27311 bp, 13 predicted proteins | sample LaCruzMarch2015__3_FD_192411 | JGI IMG/M metagenome (GOLD analysis project Ga0247842, IMG submission 192411) | Freshwater microbial communities from meromictic Lake La Cruz, Castile-La Mancha, Spain - LaCruzMarch2015_19m | ecosystem: Environmental > Aquatic > Freshwater > Lake | place: Spain...
AATTGAACAGCCCCAAGAACCGTCGTTACGACTGTATCCATTAGCCCCTGACCAACGCCAGACCACACATTCTTGCCTTCGCTGGAATAATCGTTAGGCGTAGAGAAAAGCTTGGTCCAACCGAGAACCGTGTTGGTCAAGCCAAACCCTAATTTCCCCACAGTCTTTTCGCCGTAAGTTGCTTTGTCGGTCCACGGACTCGCCGCAAACGCCACCGGCGCGAGCAACATGGAGAGTATCACTACGAGACTCATGATTTTCTTCATTGTACTTCCTCCCTTGGTTTTTAAAGCCTTGGCAAGGCGCCATCTGCTTATTTTTATTCTGCCACAATTTGACGCCGTCGACAACCTTTAATATTCCTGGAGGTTATCGTCCTTCCATGTTTTTCCTTTATCTTTTTTTATCACTTTTTTCCACTTCTTGCCGCCCAGCCCCTGACCCGATATGATACTTCCATGCATAAACCCTTTTCATTGATTACAAAACTCCGTCCGATCCTTATCCGATGGTATTTCAGGCATAAAAGGGACCTCCCCTGGCGTCACACTCGCGACCCTTACAAGATCTGGGTTTCCGAGATCATGCTTCAGCAAACGCAAGTCGCAACGGTGATTCCTTATTACAAACGCTGGCTCAAGACCTTTCCTTCTCTTTCCGCATTGGCGCGTGCTCCCCTGTCAAAAGCTTTGGGTCTTTGGGCCGGATTAGGTTATTACAGACGGGTCCGGATGTTCCATCAAGCAGCAAGCCTTATTCAAAAAGAGTTTCGTGGAAAGATCCCTGAATCCGCGGAGGAGTTAAAAAAACTGCCCGGCATTGGTCGTTATACGGCCGGGGCAATCGCCAGTATCGCGTGGAACGAAAAAACACCGGTCGTGGACGGGAATGTGATTCGCATTCTCACACGGATTTTTGCCATCGCTCAAAGCGTGGATCGACCCGCAACCCTGAAAAAACTCTGGCCGATCGCGGCTTCACTCCTTCCGGACAAGAATCCCGGCGACTTTAATCAAGCGCTGATGGAGTTAGGGGCAACAGTCTGCTTTCCGTTAAATCCACAATGCTCCCGGTGTCCTGTGAAAAAAAGTTGCGCGGCCCATCGAAAAGGAAAAGAACTCTTTTATCCCGTTCGATCTCAAAAAGACCGCTATGAAAAGCTGAAAATGACGGCATTGGTGCTGCGGAATAACAAAAATGAAGTCTGGATTGAAAAACAGCCCGAACAAGGACGGTGGGGCGGGCTTTGGATGTTCCCGTTTTGGACGCAAAAGAAAGAAATGCTGGAAGAGCTTCCACCTTCTTGTTCCAAACCGGTCTTTTTTTTGGCTGTCCCGCATGCCTTTACAAGATACAGGATCACACTGGAAGTTTTTGAATCGTCGTGTGAAAAGAGGGTTTCTTTGAAACGTTATTGCGGAAAATGGTTCTTGATCACTGCATTGAATCGGATCGCTTTTCCGTCACCGCATAGAAAAATAGCACGAGTTCTTATCTCTCGGAACGAACCGCGAAAGCCTCTTTTCCCCAAAAAAGGCTTGGCAAGAAGGAAACCCGGGGCTCGACTCACCTGAAAATCGTTATCACAATGATAACTGCCGGGAGCCCGAAGATCCCTATTGGTTCATGCGGTCTGTCAACCAGGTATCCAGGACATCTTTCTTAAAACGCCACTGCCCGCCAATCTTCGTTGCCGGAACTTCGCCTTTTTTCAGCAAGCGGTAGATTGTCACAAGATGGAACCCGAGATATTTCGCCGCTTCCTTGGGCGTCATAATCTGAGTCCTCTCCCTTCTTGGATACTGATATTCCTGGTTTTGCTCTTTTACCTGTTCCATTTTAGCTCTCCTTGTCTATTATTGCTATTTTTGAGTTTGTTATAGCTACATCCTATAGTACAATTTATCCTATATACTATAAATTGTCAATAGTTGCTAGTTTTTGGTCTTTTTGCCTGTTTTTATAACTCATTGCCTTTGTTACGCTTACAAAAAATAATCCCGATAAATAAAAATATTATTGCTTGTTATTTTTATTCATTGTAGTATTTACATCTGTCCGCTTTTCAGGAAGAGGTTTCCGCGCCTGTTAGCCATCTTCAAAAATTTATAAAAAAGGGAGGTCGTTCATGAAGAAAGCAAAGGTATTGTTGGCTCTTGTGATTTGCGCTTTTTTGCTGATTCCGATGAGCTTCGCGAAAGATGTTTGGGACATGGCCAAATCGGATGTCTATAAAGAAAAGACTGGCGGAATGCTGGGTCGTGGTCTCGTAAACGCGGCAACAAGCCCCGTGGATATTTTTGTCCAGACTGTCAACAAAACAAAAACGGGAGCTCCTTTGATTGGAACTCTTACCGGTATGGCCGGAGGCCTTGGTTGCACCGCGCTTCGCGCCAGTTCGGGTATTGTAGACGTCGCCCTCTTCTGGGTCCCGGGATTCAATGGTTTTCCTGTGGCGAAATCCTATGACAATTGTTTAGAAGAATCTTCAGAGGTTGCGCAACCGGCCCAAGCGCCCGTGCAATCCGTGGAGCCTGTCGCGACCGAAGCCGCTCCTCTTGTAACGGTCACGGAAACTCCAGCTGCCCCCGTCCGAAAACACGTGACCAAAAAGCACGATCCTTACGATTACGTAAAGAAATAAAAAAGACTTTCAGGACAGGAAATAAAAAAAGCGCTCCGCTAAATTGCGGGGCGCTTTTTTTATGTGTGTGGAGAATTACAGGCCGAGATCTTGAAGTGTAAAAATCGGCGTGTAGTGGTAAGAAGCGAGTATTTCCGATGCTCCTTCGTTGCGATCTACAAGACAGATTGTTTTAACAACCTTTGCCCCGAGTGCTTCCACCTCCTTGATAGCCTTCAGGACCGAACCTCCTGTCGTTATTACATCTTCAAGCATAACCACTTTGTCGCCGGGTACCAAAGCGGGGCCTTCGATCATTTTCTGCATCCCGTGATCTTTTGCCTCCTTGCGAACAATGAACGCCTTGAGGGGTTTCCCGCTCTGGGAGCTTAGGACTGACACAGCGGCCGCAAGAGGATCGGCGCCCAGCGTCGGCCCCCCAACCGCATCGGCGCCTGCTGCCTGGGCCATATGAAGAATCATCTTCGCCGCAAAAAAGAGCCCTTGCGCATCGAGTGTGACCTGTTTCCCATCGATGTAGTACTGCGAGATCTTCCCGGAGGCCAGTTTGCGCTCCCCTCGTACGACAGCTTTCTCCTGGATCAGTTTTAATAATTCTTGCTTAAGCGTTTGTTCGTCCATAATTTTATGACTCCTTTTGAGTTATTCTACCTGCCGGACGCGGGTGATTCAAAACCTTTTCTCGGATCTTTCGTGAAAGACCTTTGATCATTTGTGCTTCGGGCTCCAAAAGCCCGCTTCGCTTGATAAGTCCCCGCAAGGTCCTAAGGATCCTCGGCAGGAGATCTGCCCCGCCTTTTTTATATCCTAATACCTTCAGCGCTTCTTCAAAATGCGCTATCGTGACCTCGATCTCTTGTTTATTCAAGGCCCTCTCGTGGGGAATCGATCTTGTTGCGCGGCGCTCCCAGGAAAGAGCAAAAAGCATGACGACTACAGCCTGCGCAAGATTAAGCGACGGATAAGAAGGTCCCGTGGGGATTGTCACCAGATGATCGCATAAAGCGCTGTCTTCATTTGCAAGACCTTTGGATTCGCGGCCAAAAACGATCCCGGTCTTCTGATGGTGCAAACTCCCGCGGATCTTCGAAATCGCCTTATTAAAAGGAAGAAAAGCCCCGCGATGCCCTCCCAGGCGCCGTGTCGTCCCGATCACAAGCCCCAGATCCCGGATTGCTTCCTGAAGCGAAGAATATTCCTCCCCTTTTTTAAGGATATCCTCCGCCGACATGGCCATCTTTTTAGCCTTCGTCCGCCAGTTTCTCGGGGGCCTCACAAGGCGAAAACTTACGAAACCCATGTTCTTGATGGCGCGGGCTGCGGCCCCGATGTTGTCCGGATTCTCGGGAGAGACAAGAATGATCGCGATTTTTTCTTTCTTCATCGTAGGGCCCGGGGATCAGGCGGGAAAAACCGCTTTTTTATTCCTTCTGCCAGACATAATCTGGAAGTTCGAAATGGCGCGTCAGGGGCGTGGGATCACTCCACGTCACATACCAGGGAAGTACAATAAAATCATTGACGCTTGACCCGACCCGTATCGCTATGTTCGTAAAGGCACGTGGGACATAGGTTAGAGGCCAGGCCTTGGGATGATCTTTTTTTTCCATCCTGAATGCAGACGCGAACTCACCGGGCGAGGTAAGGAAATTCATCGCTCCGCGTCCTTCGATGGAGGCTATTTGTTTAAAAGCATTTTCCTTTTTCACGGTCTCTGTCGCGAAAAGGGAGCCCGCCCCCAGAAATAAAAGTCCGACAAGGATTGCCCCAATTTTAAATTTTTTGAAATTAATAAGAGTCGGGACTATCTTTTTTTCCATGTTTTATTCCCCGCTTTTGGACCTGCATTGATTTTTTTAAAAACTGCAAGAAAGAAACCATCCGTCCCGCTCTCCGGCGGCCACAGCTTGAAGAACTTCTCCCCCGCTTCCCCGCAGGGAACGATTTCAAGTTCCGGGTGTGCTGCCAGGAACGTCTTGGCAACTTCTTCGTTCTCCGCAGCCTCCACCGAGCAAGTCGCGTAATATAGTTTGCCGCTTTCCGCGAGATATGGCAAAGCTTTTTCGAGGATCGCGAGCTGTTCTTTTGGAAGCGTTTCGAACCAGGAGGGGGCAAGTTTCCATTTCGCATCGGGGTTCCGGCCAAGCGTCCCTGTCCCGGAACACGGCGCGTCCACCAGGATCCTGTCAAACCCTCTTTGCGCAAGTTTGAGTTCCGCCATACGGTCCAGCTCTGCAGGGAAAATGTTAAAGACCCCGGCCCGCTTGGCCCTCTTTTTAAGTTCTTCCAACTTATAGGAACGCAGATCCGTCGCCACGATGCGCCCTTTATTTTCCATCATCGCCGCCAAAAGCAGGCTCTTCCCGCCGCCGCCCGCGCAAACATCCCAAATACTTTCTCCGGGCTGGGGGTCCATTTTTTGACAGACCATTTGACTGCCTTCATCCTGTACTTCGAACCATCCGTCGCGAAAAGCCGGGGTATCGAATACATTACGCCGTTCCTGAAGGATCAGCCCGAAATAAGATTTTATTGTTTGATTGGCCTCAACCCCGAGGCGGCGGAACATGTCGACGAGCTTTTTACGGCTGATCTTAAGCGTGTTAGCGCGAAGCACAAGAAGCGGTCTCTGCTGAAAGAACGCTACCAAACGTTCTGTTTCAAGCACACCGAACATTTCAACCCATCGCCTGACAAGCCACAAAGGAAAAGAGTAAAGAAGCGCGATCATTTCTTCTTTGGATTTTGGGCCGCCGCCCTCCGGCAAGAGATGCTCCTGCAGGGCGGCATAGATTTTTCCACTTTGCTTGAAGAATTCCTGAAAATCTTCTTTTGTGACAAGCCCTTCCTTTGCCGCAGCGTAAAGGCAAAGACATTCGTCTTTTTCAAGATCGGTCATGACCGGCCGCGGCTTGGCCTTTTCGACCCAAGCTACCAGAAAACTTTTATTGCGGAAAATCGCGAAAATGGTCTCTGAAAGGAATTTGCGATCACGGGAACCGATTTTTTTCCGGTTCTGGTAAAAATAGCGCGCGAGCCAGCGGTCCGAAGGCATAGGATCTTTCTGGACGCCTTGCCAAACCTCGGTCGCCATACGAAGTTGTGAAAAAATAACCCGTCTTTGACTGTCTTTCATGAATTCCTTTGGATTGGAAAAAAAAGGCCTGATCGCACGGACCAGGCCTTTGCAATATCAGAAAATCAAAGAGCGATTTTTCAGTTCTGCCCAAGTCTTTGTTTTTATTTCATTCATGGCGACTTGGACTGTCCCAATCCTTATCAATTTCAACTCCGTTGAAATTGGGGCTGTCCAAACTACCTCTTTGGAAAAGAAATAAAAAGTTTGGACTGCCCTGATTAATCTTTGATTTTAGAATAAATGAGAATCAGGGCTGCTCGCCGGCTTTCAGGATCCGCTGGCGAATATCGGATTCCCGGTCAAAACGGTTCTGACGGGACACATCCAGGGTTCGCTGGGCCGAAGAAAGTTGTTGTTGGATATACGGATCATTGTTGTTGCTGCGCGCAGTCTTGAAAGCATCCGCGGCGCTCCAGGCGTGGTTGGCAATAAGAGGCCCGAGACCGACCCAAAAAAGACCGCCGCTTGTGAGAGTGGCGAGAAGGATCGTGGTGGTCACGGCGGCCACTTCAATACCGGCCATGATCTTGGTTTTGGTGGCCCCGATTTCGCCATTCAAGGCCTGACCGGTGGTCGGCAAAAGCAGGGAGGCTCCGAATTCTTTGCCGCCTGTCGCAAAGGCCTGCGGGGACAAAGAAGCGAAGATCATCAAAAAAGCTATAAGATAAGAAAGGTATCTTCTCATGGGTTCTCTCCTCCTGAAAGATTAGTGATTTCCCTACCCTTAATCTAACGACTTCCCGGGAGAAATCTTTACTTTTCGGTAATGTCCCCGGAATTCCAATTTGAAAGAACTTCGGCAAAAAGCCGCACTCCGAAACCGGTCGCGCCTTTGGGACAATCGAACCGGTTCTGAGTAATATTACCCATTCCTGCTATGTCGAGGTGAACCCACGGCGTTTTCTCGGGTACGAATTCCTTGAGGAACATCGCCGCCGTAATCGTCCCGGCATAGCCATCGCCTGTGTTCTTAAGGTCCGAGTGATGGGACTTGATGCATTCCCCGTACTCTTCCCAAAGCGGAAGCTGCCAGCACCTTTCTCCGACCTTTTCCCCGGCTTTTTGAATGGCCTCGATCAGTTTTTGATCCGTTCCGAGCATCCCGCAGGTCTTGTCCCCGAACGTATGATGGCACATCCCCGTCAGCGTGGCTGCATCAATGATCGCCATCGGTTTGAACTCCGCACAATACGACAAAGCATCCGCAAGAATGAGACGTCCTTCGGCGTCGGTGTTCATGACTTCGACGGTTTTTCCGTTATACATCCGGATGATATCCCCGGGACGTTGAGGATCCGCCGCGACATTATTTTCCACCGCGGGCGCAAGACCTACGATGTGAAGCGGCAGTTTCAGGTCCGCTACAAGCCCCATGGTCGCAATCACAGCGATCGCGCCGGACTTGTCATATTTCATTTCCTCCATCCCTTTTGACGGCTTGATGGAAATACCGCCCGTGTCAAACGTTACACCTTTACCGACAAGACAGACCGTTCCTTTATCCTTGTGTTCTTTCCCGTATTCCATGATGATCAGGACCGGCGGCGTTACGCTCCCCTGGTTAACGGCCAGGATCCCGTTCATACCCATTTTCTTGAGCTCGGCAAGACCCAAAATCTTGCATCCCAGTTTTTTCTCGAACGCGAGTTTCTTTACTTCCTGCGCAAGACGCGGCGGGTTCATCACATTTCCAGGCTCATTGTTAAGATTCCGGGCAAAAAGAACGGCTTTGGCGATCTTTTCGGAGCGGGCCATCACCGGACGAAGTTCTGAAACAAGTTCTTTTTTTTCTATAACAAGTTCTACGGCTCCCGGCGTTTTCGGCGGGTCATCTTTCTTTTTAGTTTTATACTGCGTAAAACGGTACGAAGCCAAAAATGAGATCTCGGTAAAGATCTTCACCGCCTCTTCCAGATCGACCTGCTCATTCACAAAGGAATCCACCAGAATGCGGACATTCACGGCCTTACGGGCATTCGCGGCGCTGATCACATCCCCGACAGCTTTCCTCAAACACGTTATCTTGAATTCTTTTTTTCCTCCTAATCCCAAAAGAATTATCTCGGGCGCCTGACGATATCCAGCCTGATACGAACTGAAAACTTCTCTCGGCTTTCCTTCAAAACGCTTTTTGGAAATGGCCGTTTCCGCCGCTTTTGTGAACGCGGGATCGATCCTCTTAAGTGCTTTTAAGTCTTTTTCGCCTTTAAAATAACCCGCTACAAAAAGATCCGCTTTGGGCGCTGATTTCACCAGATTTGCCAATGAAACTTTCATCGATCCCTCCTTGAAAAGATTAGGATTGCTTGAAGAAAAAGAGTTTGACTGCGATCAAGACTAAAAAAATGGCAAAAATCCTTTGGAGCATGACAGCCTCAAGCCTGAGCGACAACTTGGCTCCAAACCAGGCACCCAGAAGGCTGAAAATCCCTACAATGACCGCAGCTTTCCAATCCACCATCCCGGCTTTTCCGTAAAAGAATGTTCCGGAAAGCGCCGTGAAGATAATGATCAAAAGGGATGTCCCAATCGCTCGATGGACATCAAATCCTTTAAGAAACATCAGGAGCGGTACAAAGACAGTCCCGCCGCCGACTCCGAAGAGCCCGCCGAGAAAGCCGCCTAGAATTCCAACGAGTGCTGTTGCCATGTGTTTTTTTAATGTTCTGCGTGATCAAGCGCCAGATTTACGAGCCGGTCGACATGTTTGATCTTCGGATGTTCGCGTGGCACGTGAAAATAAGCGACGCGTTTGAATTTTTTTTCCAGGTCCTTGACCTGCGCATAGAACGGCTTGAGATGCTCGGCCTTGAGTCTGTAAACGCCTGAAAGCTGGCGCGCAACGAGTTCACTGTCTAAAAAATAATCTATTTCAGAGATGCCGAGTTCCGAGGCGAGCGTCAGGCCCCGGACCACGGCGGTATATTCCGCAACATTGTTGGTCGTCTCACCGATCGTTTCCCCGTGATCCGTAAGTTTGTGATCCTTCTCATCGCAAACCAGCACACCGATTGCCGCAGGGCCGGGATTCCCGCGTGCACCGCCGTCGGAATAAATTTTGCCTTTTTTCGATGAGGTCATTTCTGCTCAGTTTGAGTTTTGTCCAAAGGAGCGGAAACGGATCCCGTCGCTCGAACCTGAAAACCTTTTCCCTTGTGTTGAGCTTCGAGGGATTCGACTTCTTTTTGAAGTTCGCGGACGCGGTTCTTGAGTTCTCTCACGGGATCCGGAAGATCGCCGTGCTCAAGATCGACATCCTCGACTTTTTTGCCGTCAATGCGCACGATCTCGGCCGGCACACCGACCACGGTGCAATGATCCGGCACAGAATGGATCACGACCGATCCGCCGCCGATCTTTACGTGATCTCCGATCTTGATATTCCCGAGCACCTTCGCGCCCACGCCCACCACCACGTTATGCCCAAGCGTCGGGTGGCGTTTGCCGCGTTCTTTTCCCGTTCCGCCAAGCGTCACACCCTGATAGATCGTCACATTCTCCCCGATTTCGGTCGTCTCCCCGATCACCACACCCATGCCGTGATCGATAAAAAACCCGGGAGCGATCTTCGCGCCGGGATGGATCTCGACCCCGGTCAGAAAGCGCGCGATCTGGGAAATAAGCCGCGGAATAAAAGGGATGCGCAGTATGTAGAGAACATGCGCGAACCGGTAGAAAAGTACGGCATGGAGTCCTGAATAAAGGAAAATAACTTCAAGCACGCCCAGCGGCGTCCGGGCAGCCGGATCACGTTCAAAACAGGCCTTGAAATCACGATAGATAGAATAGAAGGGGTTCCTCATAACGGTAGGTATTATTTCAGATTATGGGGGGTTGGTCAATCAAACCAACGCCCTGTTTTTACACTGAAAACCGGAAAAGCATCACATCCCCATCCTGCGTCTCGTACTCCTTGCCCTCGATCCGGAGCAGGCCTTTTTCCTTCACAGCCGCCTGCGAACCGTATTGGAGGAGGTCTTTATAATTCATCACCTCAGCGCGGATGAAGCCTCTTTCGAAATCCGAATGGATCACACCCGCGGCCTGCGGTGCCTTGGAACCCTTGCGAACGGTCCATGCGCGGACTTCTTTTTCGCCAGCTGTGAAATAAGTGATGAGCTGAAGCGCTTTATATCCGGTACGAATGAGGGAATTCAGCCCCGGTTCTTCAAGGCCAAGGTCTTTCAGGAAAACCTGCTGATCCTCTTCTGAAAGATCGATAAGTTCGGATTCCACCTTGCCCGAGATAACGACAACTTCAGCACCTTCTTTGGCCGCCCGTTCGCGCAACTGTTCAACAAACGGCCCGCCTTTCGGCAGATCTTTTTCCGCTACGTTCGCACAGTAAAGAACGGTCTTGAGCGTAAGAAACGCCATGTCTTTCACAATCATTCTCTCTTCTTCTGTAAGTCCAATATTGCGAAGCGGCGTGCCGTCCTCAAGCGCTTTTTTCACCTTCTCATAGACCGGCATTCTTTCTTTGGATTCTTTGTCGCCGGCCCTTGCGAGTTTCTCGGTTTTGTCATACCGCGCATTGATGGTATCCAGATCCTTCAAGCACAATTCCGTGTCAATCACATCGATATCCCGCTCAGGGTCGATCGTGCCCGAGACGTGAACAATATTCGGGTCTTCAAAACAGCGGACGACATGCAAAATGGCTTCGACTTCCTTGATATGGCCGAGGAACTGGTTCCCGAGGCCTTCGCCTTTGGAGGCTCCGGCAACAAGTCCCGCGATGTCATAGAATTCGACTGTGGTAGGCGTTGTTTTCTTGGGATTATAAAGTTTGCTCAGCTCCCAAAGACGCGCGTCCGGGACCGGCACCATGCCTACATTTGGTTCGATCGTGCAGAAAGGGTAGTTCGATGCCGCCGCGTGCGCTTTGGCGATCGCATTAAAGATAGTGGATTTGCCGACATTCGGCAGGCCGACAATACCGCATTTAAAACCCATGGTTCGCTTACGCTCACGTTCCTCGGGACTCGCGCCTCGAGACTCGTAAAGCGATTTCCTTTCTTTTTTTATTGGAGGTGAGGAAGTTTACGGTATTTCTACTATATTGTTAAGAAATAAAAACAAGTCCCGAGGTACAAGCTACGAGTCCCGCGCAGCTTTGCTGCGCTAGGCTGCCCAAGCCACAACCTGTTGGCTGAGATAATCCCGCAGAACTGCGCGAAGCTCGGCACGGACAGAAAGTTCACCCTCCGGCGATTCTGTCACGGCTTTTTCTTTTCCTTCCGAAAGCACATAAAGCAGGGCGAGCAGGATAAGACCGCTTCTTTCATCCAACCGGAGTGATTTGATCTGGGGATGGCGCTCCCTTCTCGCATTCTGGCCGCGAAGGTCCACTGCCGTTTTTCCAGATATGCCGAATTTCTGGAACGCCGCTTCCATTCCAAGTTCGGTCACAAAGATCTTTCCACCCTCGATATTACGAAGTTCTTCTTCCCGCGCTGCGCTTCCTCCCACTGCTTCCCCATAAAGAACGATCCGGGCATCCTTACGTTCTCCTGCTGCCGCCGAAGCCACGATGAAAAGTTCTTCCCACTGTTCACTCGTAAGCGCGGCGAGTTCCGCCCGACTCATCAAGATCGTCCCTGCTCCCGTAAGTTTTTCGATCCGGGCCCGAACAACCATGGCATTATGAACAGAGCGAGCCGCTTTTTCTTTTAGAGAAGCTGGCGTGTAAATGCCGGCACCTTTTTGGGGCTGTTCTGACGCCAGAGTATAAGTATCTTTGGGCGCGTGTTGTTCTCTCTTCGGTGGTTCTTGACCCAGTTCAGCCTTCGCAACAGGCTGAACCCGGTTGGGATTTTCTGCAGCATTTATACCTCCAACTTCCCGAATCTCAGCGCGGGGTTGATGTTCCGCCCAATCAAGGAATCCATTGAGTTCTTTGAATTCCTGACCACCTTCTTTGGTGTCGGGTGGATAGATTTCAGGAAGTTTTTCCCTGAGATGTTGCCGGATCTCAATCGGCAGATCAGGTCTCAAGATAAGGGTGGTGCATATCGAAGTATTCCAATGGTCGATCCAATAACGCAATTGATCCAGATCCTGCGATTCCCTCGCCTGAAATTGCTCCGAGCCAGCATATTCTTTTCTAATACGATTTTGAAGGCGGGAAAGGATCGCTGAGACATTTTGAAAATGATGAGAACTCTCACGAAGAACCTGCCCTTCTGAGATGCTCCATGTTTTAGCGATCAATGCTTTCTTTTCTAAAGATGCTATATCATCGCTGTTCTTTGCAATATCTTTTGCCGTAAGGAAAAAATCGAGCGCAACATTTAGTTGCTTTTCTTCTTCATGGTCAATAATACCCTCTTTAAAAAGACTCTCCTCATTGAGGTCAGAAGTGGATCGGAACCTTAGTCTTTGCGAAAGAATCCTTCCTGCGCGATAGATCGCTTGAAAATCTCTTAATCCGCCCGGACTATTTTTTACATCGTACGGCTTCCCGGGCGCTCTTGCCTTGGCATAGAGATCGGCCCGCGCAATGCTTCCGAGCAAACCATCTTCTCTTTCTACAAGTATTTTGACCCGGGAGTTATTTCTAAGGTTTTCGTTAAAAAGCTTTTCATCGCCGCAAATAAAAACCGTGCTTCTTAGTTCGTCAATGAACCGCCCGTACGGGAATCGGCTCGCTAGACGCAGAAGGTACCGGTCGTTCCAATCTTTGAAGTTGACCTTCCATCTCTTATCAGCAATAGCGGTTATTCCGTTTTGAATCGCATTTTTAAGTCCTTCAATTTTCTCGGATGAAATACCCGCCGCTGGAATAATCACAAGATCCGTATCAGATCCCGATACCATAAAGCGACCGCCAGCGCTTCCATACGTAAAGACCGCCACTTTATCCAGATCACCTTCTGTCGCAACAATATGTTTTATAATATCCGAAAAAATTTTCTGGTAACCTTGGGCTAGCTTGCGGCCTTCACGGGTTTTTTGATAACTCTCCTGGAGAACGCTGATTCTTTCGGAGATCTCCCGTTTAAATTCTCCCGAAACTGTTACTGCTTTCCGTATCTCGGAACGGGAATCGATCCGATGGCTGACGGTGATCAAAAGCGGGTTTTCATGAAAAAAATCGGGACGCAAAGTCAGCAACGCCAACACATCATTCAAGAGCGGTCCTTGCGCATAGGAGAGCGCCTTTTCATCGGCATCAGCTCCTAGATAACCGGCAAGGAACTCTTTCTGAATATCGATCGCGAATTTTTTGCGAAGGTCCTCAAGCAGGGCCGGAGCAAAATGCAAGTCTATGGAATCCATGAACGCGCGAAGATCGTTGACGCGATACGCGGTCTCCTGCGCCCTGGTCAGGCCCCTAAGGATCCGGCTAAATTCGAAATCGGAAATACGGATCCGGCCGTTTCCCGAGATCAGGATATTCCCGGGATGATTCATATGATTAAAGAGACCCAGATCGTGGATATGGCAGTAAGCGGCGCCGACATTCCGCAGAAAACCGATCACTTTTTCACGGTTTGCCATGGCTTTTCCGGGTTCGATAAAGATCCCGAACTCATTACTTTCCCGGAAAATTTTTCCGTGGCCGATAAGATTGACAAAATATGAGCGCAGATCTTGTTCGGAAGTTTGACGGAGCCCGAGGATCAGAACCGCCAAAGGTTTCCCTTCGTACCGGGCCGTTTCATAAACTGACGTGCCAAGCGGCAGGGCGACATTTGCTCGGCCGCGCGAGGCGACCGAGGTGGCCTCGAATTCATTTTGAACCGCATCGAGCGTCATTGCGCCGGTGGGTTTTGCGTCTGGACGGCGTTGGGCCAAGATCTCCCCACGAGGACCAAAATCGATGACAAGCGGGAAAACTCCCGCGAAAGGTTTTAACGGGGCTCCTGAATCAAAGGCCACTCCCTTGAGTTTTACGAGCTCCAGCGGGCGTCCGTTCACGATCCAAGGATGCCCCAATAAACGCCGGACATTCACATAAACGCTTCTTCCCTCTTTGAAGTCGTAATCCACGCCTTCGATGAGATCTTTGAAATCTGTGGTCACGATCCGCCGGATCGTTTCATCCAAGAGTGGCGGGATCTCCAGAGAGTCGGTATAGACGATCTTTGCCGGCTTCGCTCCCGTTACGCGGGAGGGTTCACTCTGTATTTCCATGGGTTCACGACCGATCAGACAGCCGGTTGTCCCTCCCATCACCGGCAGATTCAAAACCGCACGGGACTCATCCTCGATGGCTTTGTAATGTTCAGGCCGTAGTCTTAGCCGCGCGAGCGTCCGCGGGCAAAAATTAAAAATATAGAATCCCGGCCGCGGCTCACCGAAATTCGCCGGATTGAATTGCACCTCATCGGCGTCGATCTCGATCGGTAGCAGGTCCTGATCCTTTAAGAGGTCCTGGTATGCGGGCAGATCTTTCACTTCTTGATCATAGAAAGGGTCGATCATGACGAGATCCCTGCCGTATTCATTTGCGTCATGGGGAATGAAGCCAAGGACATTGTCCAGGTGGTTATTGGCGATACGATACGTCCGGCTTTTATAACGGTATGTCGTAAAACCGGCCGGAAGCACATAAATCTTCATGTCGTGATACACAGGAAGGGTCGCCTTGATCTGCCGCTCAAACTCACGAATCTTCTCTTCTCCCACATCGGATGAAAAGACCATGAAAGGCGTTTTCGCGGTCCCCGAGACCACCGAGCCGCCCTGAGACAGGTCCAAACTGTTCTTGAGGAAATATTCCCTGAGTGACGGATCGAACACATTCAAAAATTCGGGGCCGGGCATACCCCCTGGGACATTCTTAAGCGTGACAAAATAATGCGGATGACCGGGAAGCGGTGGCAACCATAATTTGAAATCCTTGGCCCATCCTTGTTTTGTTTCCTCCTGGGACGCGCGCCGGTATGGAACATGTGCTTCCTCGAACAAACCAACGACCCGATCAATCTCGGATTCGGGAAGGAAGGTGTCGCCAATGCCGTTTTGGAATAATTCGACCAGAATGGTAAGCGGCGTCGGGATGAAGGTCCCGCGGAGTTCGGCGGTCTTCCAGGCGCTAAGTTCCTGTTCCATGGAGCGAGCCGCTTGCGCAAGGAAATCGCGGTTCATTTTCAAATTGAGGAGCAATTGGACAACATAATTATGGACAGCAACGGCGTGGCGGTATTTTTCGAGCAGCATGGGATCCGTGGGATCTTGCATTAAAGCCAGCAAACGTCGTTCTTCTTTCGAAAGAAATAACTCCGCTTCCTCCGAAATGCTCTGCAAAGTCCCTTGCAGGAAGTCTTCGACCTTGAGCCATAGTTCCGGCTGTGTCCACGCCGCTTTCAGCAACTGGCAGAATTGCGGACTACCGGCGGGTAACAGTTTGCTTTCATCCCCTTTGGAATAGCGAATGACGAGATCACGGACGTAATCAAAAAGACGTGTCGTTCGGTCAAGGTCCTTTCCTACGGCGACCGGCGCCACCTTCCGCATTCTCACATCGGTAATGAGCGCCGTCCATTCGCTGTTTTCAGGAACTTCATGAAGCTGATAAGTTTGACCTGCTATACGCATTTCTCGCATTTCGGCACGTGAGGCATCTTTCGTGGGTGTCTGGTCGGATACGGCGGGAGGAAGGGAAAAGGGATCTTCTGAGATGATCAATTCGTTTCCGTATCCCAATTGTTTCAAAGCGCGGTCGCCGATTGTGTTTTGGCCACCGCCAAGGGCTTGATATATTTCCCTTATTTCTGTATCCCTGATGGAAGGCGGCTCCCCTCTTTTTAACTGAGGGCTTATCAAATCCAAAGCCGGGATCTTTTCATCGGGAACGAAAGGTTTTATTTCTAATTCAAGCTTATCAAGAACCACCTGCGTTCTCTTTTCTCCCACGACCACGACTTGAAAATAATATTGCCCGCGTGGTAATGCGTGCCGCCATAACAAATGTGACAAGTTAATAGAGAAGGTGCCTGTCTTGTCCGTATCTATTTTGCCAGGGTCAACATAAACCCTTACATAATAATCATTTTCCAAAGGCTGCCATTGCAGAGTCAGGGCATATTTACCCGGCTTTGCCGCTGTGCCAATAACTTCCTTTATGCCTAAATGTAAAATAGTCCCTTTTGATTCTTCAGGTGAAGGAACTATTTCTCCCGGCAGAGGCAGAGGGGCGCCTGCCCAGCCCCGTCCATCCATGGCATGCTCAATAACAATTTCATTATTCGTCGTTTTTGTGATCTTTCCGCCAAAATTATGTTTTCCGGCCCTGGTTATCCATTTTTCCGGAGAAATGGTTCTGATAAGGTTGATAACTTTTTTTCGTATCTCGGAGCGTTTTTTCGCATCGGAGTGAACGCCGGCGCCTTTATAAGCGACGATCATTTCGAGATTCTGAGAAAGATCAAACATGCCGGCGTAGGATTTTCTTTCGTGTTGCGGAACGGTAAAACTTCCCGCGGCGGTGATGGCGTCCGTCACAGATTTTACTTTTCCATCCGGGCGCATACTCTTCCAGAATGCGGTGGCTTCTTTCGAATAATAGTCGGGATTGTATGCTACAAATAAAGACCCTCCGTTTCGTAAGACTTTGGCGGCCGAACGGAAAAGACGCTCGAGGTCTTCTGAATAAGCCACGCCGGAAGTGATGACCACCGCATCAAAACGGCCGTCCCATTCCGGCAAAAGATCCGGTTGTTTGTTCAGATCCTGGGCGCGATGATCCGTTAATTTTCCGTTAAGGGCGAGCTCCTCATTATTTAATCCGATCCCGACAACTTCCGCCGCCCCTGCGGTATCGGGAATATAGGAAAATCGTCCGCTCAACAGGTCGAGAATCTTCGCGCCCTTAGGAAGGATCCCGGCTAATTTCTGCTCAATCATCCGTCCCGCAACGCTTTCAATATACGCTTCAGCTGCCACAGAATTCCGGAAGTCACTTTCAGATCCAGTATCCTCTTCTCGAATCTCTGCTCGTCCATCCACGGCGAGATGAGACTTTTCGTCTTTGACAGATGAACGTTGCCGGCTCCGGCGAAAAAGGGTTAGAAAGACTCCTACTCCGATCGTTCCTCCGATGACCGTTCCCCAAAACGCCAAGCCTGTGGAAAGCGGCATCCCCTGAGGTGGCGCCACGATTGGTTCTTCCGCAGGTCCTGCCGGTTCATTTCCCAAGATTTGAGAAACTCCGGGCATTATTTCAGACAGGAGCCGGACGACTTCGGCGCTACTAAGTTTTAATTTTCCGCCTGTTTTATCGATCAAGGTCATTCCGAAAGGCCGGATTGCTCCGTCCATTTCAAGAATGCCCACAAAAGCAGCTGCTGTAGAAAGCTGGGCTGTTCCCGTTTTCCCGCCAATTAGAATTTCAGCTTCGGGATCATTCACGGATACAAGACCGTGCGCGGTCCCTTCGCGCACTACCCCGAGCAGTAACTGTCGCACGATCGCGGCAGTTTTTGGACTGATGATTTGCTCGCTTGTTTCAACCCGGCGCATGATCGTATCAAAGGAACTCCCCGGCCCCAGCCGCACGCCATCTACAAAACGGATCGGCATTTTCACGCCGTCGTTGGCAAGAAGCTGCATACAACTGACAAGCTGAAACAGATTGTCTCCAGAGGATCCCAGTACAGCGGTCAAACCTCCCTTGAGAGGCATTTCATAACCGTAACGGCGGAAAGTTTTTCCAATTTCCTCGAAAACTTCGGCGCTGGAAGGAATACGCGTTTTGCCTTCGGTTTCCCATTGTTTTATGAGTTTTTCTCTGGTATGCGCATAACATTTCTGTGCAACCTGGACAAAGATGATATTACTCGAGCGGTAAACAGCTTCGCGCACGGTCATCGGCTGGTAAGAGAAGGTTTTATCCGCATTTTTCGGCCGCCATGCCTTTCGTCCTTTTCCGATCTCAAGCGGTTCATCCATGAATGTATCTTCCGTGCTCGTCCCAGGAATTTGATCCAGATAATAAAGAAGCCAGTAGAGTTTGGCCGTGGACCCCATGGAATAGCGGCCATTCAGCACGAAAGAAAATTGGTCCGTTCCGGTCTCGCCAAGCGCACGCATACGGCCCGTTTGGTCGGCCATTAAAAATCCGATATCGACCTGGCCGTGGTACCGACGTTCCATTTTCGTAAGAACAGCCTGGATATATTGTTGCAGCTCTCCGTTGAAGCTCGTATAAACCGAAATGTCCCGTCCTTTGAGTTCCGGACCTTGTTCGCCGAGAATGCTTCCTGTTTTTTGCAATAATATGGTTCTGAATTTTCTCGCTGCAGGATCGAGCTTTTTAGATTTCCATTCGTAACGAAGGCGCTTCCAGTAGTCGTCCGTTGTCCGCCAATTCTCATCAGAGGCGCGTATGACAAGGGGGCTTCGAATAGCGCCTACCAATATCGAGTTTTCAGCAGACATTAACTCTTGCGGCGTCATGCCAAAGTAAACAGAGGCAGCTTCGGCAAGACCATGAACTTGACCATATCCCGGCATCACGCCAAGATATGTCTCATTGAGATAGCGGATGAGCGCCTCTTCTTTCGCTCGGCGTACGTTTTCCCAAGAAATACCGTAATTGTAGATACTCATTTCCGCTGTAATCATCTGGCGGAGTTTGTCTTTGGCCGAATGGGTAGGGCCGTAGTATTCGTTCTTCGCGCTTTGGGTCCCGATAGTGCTGCCACCGCCGGGGTAAGACTCTCCATATCGAATGGGATACCAGATTTTTTTCCAAAAAACCCGGGCCATGCTTTCCCACTCGATTACCGGATTTAGTTTTTCTTCCCATTTACGGTTTTCATGCAAAAAGAGATCTTGTTTAAAACCCTCGGGAATGTCCCCAAAAGAATCGATCACATGTAGACGCTGATTCGCATAAAGCGCTCTTCCGGTTTGATCATAAATCCGTAATCCGTCGGGAGTGGCCGTCCCCACTTGTGGCGGGATAATGCCGAATTTTTTCATCATTTGTCGGTCGGTCCAGCTCAAAACCATTTCCGCCTCAACATAAAATCCCTGAGCTTCAAGAAAAGAGGCTTTTTGATCATGTAATCCATATCCCGCCCTTTCATAAAGCGAACCATGATAGATTGGAGGAACGACATAGTCCGCACTCTTGCCGTGGACCACCGTAGCATGATTATGGCCAAGCATTCCGAAGACTGCGGCTTCATAAGCAGAACGCCAGCAGCAAAGCCAGCCGATACAACCTGCCAGGGCAATGATCGCCAGAACGTCTTGCCGCCGCAAATGATTAAGGATTTTATAAGCGATCTGGGAAGCAACAACCGTTATGGCCCAATAGATGCTTGCTGCGACGGGGATCGCTAAAAACAGCCGCGGGTTCAATGTCATAAAAACAGCGAGAAGTACAGTGCCTATTGTGATGCTCGTTCCAAGACCCAGAACTACGGCAAATACTCCTTTCAAGATCTCTTTCCTCGTTAGTTTCTTCTCTGCCGGCGGGTCGTTTTCCTCCACATGATCTTCTATAGACAGGTCTTGGGCCTTTGCAGACAGCGGGTTTCCTTTTCGTTCAACCATTTTTTCCGCAATACGAAGTTCGCGTTGATAGATCTTCCATTGAAATCCAAAGGTACGCCATGCGGAATAGGCCGTCAGGCAAGACATGCTGGCCAAAAGAAGGGCCGGGAGCCATGAAACACAAAAAGCTGTAATAAGCATACCCGACGGCATCAAGACAGAAATGGCTACAAGAAACAAATGGAGCGTCATGTTATAACCCGGATGTTCCGGATTTTCGGACTCGCTGACCTGCCGGAGCCGATCCCACGCCAGCTTCCACCAAAGGCCGCGTGTGCCTCTTTTTTTCAGAAGCTGTTCGATCCTGACTTTCTTTTTTTGCGTCAAAGACTCCCATGGTTTGAAGTCCGCGCCTTCTCCGTCGCCAGGAGAAGTTTCTCTTTTCCGGATCTCGGAACGAGCGCCCGGATTTTCTGTGCTTGTGGCAGGGAGATCGAACTGTGTGATCGCCAAGGCCTCTAGTTTGGAGCGAACAGACGGCTCCAGAAGCAGTTCGAATTGTCCGTCATCATAGAAACGGATCTTCGGCAAATACCCTTCGGGGAGATTCATCTCATGGTAAGGATACTCATATCTTTTGTGTTCGGGAGGATGAACGCGGCTGAGTTCGCTTGGGTATTCGCTTTCAATTGTTAAGGAAGCCTTTCCAAAAATGATCCGGGCCGAATACCGGGCAGGGCTTGATGAATCGATTGAGACAGTTTTCCGGTGTTCTGCTACCAGTTCTCCGTGCTGCCTTCCCAGAATCCAGAACGTTTCATCTTTACCTGTCAGATAATAAAAAGTCCTTCGGGTACCGATCCGGTCTGCTCCCGAAACAGGTTCCAGAGCAATGACCGGCTCTGCATTTTTCCGTTTTTCAAAAAGATCCGGCTGACGGTAGTTGATAAAATTCCGTCCCTGGGCCTTTCTTTCTTCAAGTTCTTTTTCCCAATAAGCTTTGTCGGTTTGGGCTTCCGGAAGTTTCCGCAGAACGGGGATCCCTTTTTCTTCCCATTCGTGCTGAAGTGCCGTGAAGTTTCCTTCAATGTCATGAAGGTCCCATTCAAAGACAGCCTGTCGTATTTCCGACCGTCGCTCGCCACTTTTTGTTTTGTCCGAGGTCGTCTGCTCCTGAGGTAAAAGATCCCGCACGAGGTTTTTAACGACGGAAATTATTTTAGGACCGAAAATAAAAAGAAGCGGCGCTAAAGAGCCTACGCCTCCAATCCAGCACAGCCATCCAACGCGACGAAGATGAGGATCTTTTTTGATCGCGTAATAGACTCCCGTAGAGATGGCCCGAATGACCCCACCCGAGAAAAGAAAAGCGGCCAGAATATATGAGGATGTAAGCGCGTCTCCCGTATGGATATGCTTGATGAAGAGCAGTCCCAGAAAAACCTTCAGACTTTTGTCGGTAAGACTGCTCACCGAAAAGAACATGCTCAAGGCTTTCAGATAGGTTTCCATACCTTCGGCATGCACTCCGAATTTCTGGATCAGCCATTGCGCCATTTTGGGAATGCGTTCCGTTAAAAGTGCAAATCCGACTCCTCCGGCGATCACAAGAGCGCCGCAAACCGAGGTCAGGGCTTTTTTCAGAAAAACAGGATCCATTATTTTTTCGTCCATCTCCCGGACAAGATAGGTGATCCCGTCGCGAAAGAGCCATAACCCCAAAGCCATAACTGAAAATGCTGTGCCCGCAATGACCACCGCCCCGACATCCGCCTTCGACCAAGTTCGGGCCTTCGGCACCCGTATCTCTGCCCGGGACATGCCGCCCGGACGAATCGGCGCCAATTCCACGAGGAACGTTACGGTCGGCTCTCCCTCCTCCATGCCGGATTCGTAGCGAATCGGCTTTCCCCCTGGAAATTTTTGCATGATAGACCAGGCTAATTTCAATCCCAGGCCTCTCCCCCCGGTGACATCGTCTTTTGTCATGCCGATCCGCTTTAAGTTCTCGTCGCTTCTTAGCGTCAGTCCCTTGATCCGGAAAAGAAGAATGTCGTCGGATAATGCATCGATCTGCTGGTCGGACATTTCCACAAACGGCATCGGTTCTTCAGTCATACGCGATGTGGTCATGTAGTGATAGAGCCATCGCTCGGGATCCTGTTCAGGGTGCAACATCCATACGCCGTCTTTTTTTGCTTGTTCCCTGAGCTTACCAAGGGGGAGGGTCCCTCGATTTGTAACACGAAGCATGACCCGGTCGTCACCCTCCTGAACCGCCGAGATCTGAATATCCGGTATTTTCCCTTTACCAAAAAGCTTCTTATAAATCCGGCTTCCGTCTATGGCGTTTTTTGTCAGTTCCAGAATAACGGTATTGAGACCTTCGAGTTCGTCCGTAATAAAAATTTTCTCGTCAATATCCACCCGAATATCATCTTTCCATTTCTCCTCATCAATAACCGATCTGACCGCATCCCTAAGATTGATCCCTCCGGTGTTCCGTATCTCGGCGCGAGGAGGTTGTACGTGCGTGTAGAACTTGTCGAGTTGCGAAGTTGCTGTAAAAGAATTTGGGTTGTCGCCCTTGAAGTGCACCCGCCCTTTACCAATCTGGTCGATTTCCCATTCCCTACCGGACACGATGTGCCGGACACGGTCCCCGGTCTTCCATTCAACCGGCACTTCTGTCTTTTCTTTTACTTCCGCTCCGCTGGCCTGAATTTCACTGACCGGCGTCCGGATCACGAGACACGCCAGGGATCCCTGCTGGGACGCAACGGCCAGGATCGCCTTCTCCCGCGGAAGCATGGCGTACTTGCCTTTTTTGAGTTTCAGCTTTTCGATTGTTTGGGGGGCATAGTTAAAAACAAGCAACTCATCGGAGGCGTTCTCGAAATTCGCGGGATTAAAACCCCTTTCACTTTCCTCGACGAACTCCACCGCCACACCTTGTTCCTGTAAAAAGCGCTGAAGTTCTTTATTATCTTTGATCTCTTCGTAATACCAGGGGTCCGCCAGCAGAATATTTTCATTACGTTCGGTAAAAGCGGCCGGAACATACCCCGCAACATTATCAATGTGTCCGACTTCCAGGAGATGGAGCCGGTTCCCTTGGGCAAAAGTGGTCCAACCGGAAGGGAGGGTATAAAACTCGATGTCTTTATAAGAAGAAATTTGTTGCCGCAAATATTCTTTTAGCATTTCCCTCTCAACGGGATCCACAGTGTCCGCAAAGATCACAAAAGGTGTTTTGGCAATGCCGGGGATGGAAGCTCCCCGCTCATGAAGGGCATTGGGATATTCCGAAATATGGCTTCGAAGCGGCGACGCAGCGCTTGGACGAACGTAATAAAAAGAAGACCCTTTTTGATGCGGAAGCCAGAACTTGCTGTCCCCGGCCCATTCTTTTCTTTCATTCACATCTACCTGGCGGCTTTTAAAACCCAAGCCCTTAAAAAATCCGATAAGGTTCTCGGCTTCCGCTCGATGATCCGATATTTTTTCCGTTCCAACCAATCCGCCGCGCAAAGGTCTGAGCTCAACGAAAACATCATGTGGAACAAAATTCCGGGCCACGGATTCCGTTTTCCATCTCAGGTTCGCTGTAAAAAACAAAGCTGCAAAAAACTTTAGATAGTCGCGGTCTTTTAAAAGTCTCGTGAGAAACAAACTGAGCCGGTGTGCCCAATCCGCCACGGCATACCGCTCTCCTCTGCCGGACAAACCTTCTTTCATAAGAACAGATTCGCCCCTAGAAATACGCTTTTCATCATCGGTCATAAGACCGTTAACAATCTCATTCACATAGGCCCATTCGGAATCAGGGATCGGCATGACTCCCGGCTGTTGTTTTTTTCCACGAAGAATAAAAAAAGGCGTTCTTTCTTCCGGATTTTCATTCTCGTATGCTTCTTCCAGAAGCTTCGCTTGCGCTTTTGTGGCGGCTGGTAATAAATTCTTTTCATTTCCCGTCACCATGTCCGCCACCAGCGTCTTTACTATTTCGATCAGTCTGGAATCCCTTTCCAGATGAAGTCCCGGCTGGATCCCACGCCCTTCTTTTACTCTGGCTTGGTCTTCCGTCAGATCTGTCACATCAACCATGAATTGAGCATCTGCCGGCACTTCGATCACTTCCACCGACATTTGTCCTGTAGGTAAACGCATCTCCGAACGACGGCCGGTGGTTTTATCGACGGCACTGAGAATTTCACGGATCCGGCGAACCGTTCCAGGGGTAAATTCATTTTCGTGGGAATCCAGAACAGAGCGGAAATGATGCGACAGTCCCGTATGGATCGCGGTTTGTATCAACCCTTGTTCGCCCCTTTGGGCGCCGGCCTTATCGCTGCTTTCAAGCGTCCGGGCAAGCTTTAAAAAGAGTTCCGTCTGTTGTTGTTTAAAGCTATCGCTGACTCTTAATTTTTCTCCCACAGGAGAAAGCACGGGAGGCATTATGTTGTTGATCGTTTGAACTGCGGAAGGAAAGCGCAATGAAGTCTGGCCTTGTCCGGTAAAAGCGAACAACTGTTTCATGGTTTCGAGCAGAAGGGCATCGCTTGGTGAAAACCGGCCTTGCACGGTGGGCCTCAACAAGGAACCCGCAAGTCCCTGGAGAAAACTTCTGTCAGCTGGATCGGAACCTGCGCCGATGCGGTTTGTGACCGCCTGAACCGCCGTTTCAAAACTTTTGAACGATCCGTCAGCTGCTGCAACTTGCATAAGACGGCTTTGAACATACCGCAACGCTTCCACATCCAAAGGATCTTTCAAATTAATTGTCAGAACCGCCCTGGCAAAATCCGCATCCCGCATTTCGGATCGAGGCGGACTGATCGTCCAGCGGATAACGGTCACATTGTCCAGGGATTTCACGTCCCTGACGCGTTCGATGAAGGCTTGCGCGTTTGCGCCTCGGGAAAGCAATTCTTCCATCGGAAGGTCGCGTTGCTTCTTGGGAAGATTTCCTTGGGGACCATAAACGCCGTCCGTCGCAAGAAGGATCTCAATGGCTGACTGCGTTCCCGTGAGATCGACTTTGCCGACATAGGGTTCCTGAATCATGATGTGCCGGAACGAACGACTTCCAAAAGCCCTCGTTACGGCAATGCCAAGCCTGGTTTTAAGATCCCGCAGATAGTAGACCCCGTCTTCTTTCAGAAAATTAAAGTCTTTATCAAGCCGGTCTGTAAACAGTTTTTGATGTTCCTTAAGTTCTTCGAATTCGGAAATTTTATGTTCCGGAAAAAACACGAGCTCGTTGTCTTTAAAAATAAAAGCCGGAGAATCTCCAACCGTCATAACGTAAGCTGCTTGTTTATCGGCAGGCACGAATATCGCAGAAAGCGTTGACCCGGAAGAGACGCGAGCCGTTAATTTATCCAGGACCCGGTAAGTTTTTTGGAATGCTTTTTCGACATTGCCTTTTTGAAGAAGAAGTGTGAATTCAAAAACCGGAACAAGCATCCATTTAAGAAGGTTCGCGGCCAAAGCCCCGCCATGTCCGTCCATGACCGCCAACAGTCTTCCGTTCACGCTGACCCACCCGGGAACCCAGAGCCGGATCTCTGTGTTCACAAACCGGTCTTCCTGTTCTTTTCTTCCACCTTGAATTTGAACCGTTTTTGGTTTTGAACGAATTTCCGAACGCGAGCTGTTAAAAGCACTGCTAACCACCGCCAAGGCCCCTATCGCGCCAACCCCGCCACAAACAGCCATAATGATCCTGGTTGCTTTGCCCCGTATTTCGGAACGTCTAAAAGGTGCGACAGAAACCAGGTTGAACGTGCGATTGTTTTTCGCATCGTGGTACGCGATCTCGGCCTGGCCTTCAAAGATCCTGAGGCCGGTTTTCCAATCCGGCGTTTTAAAGGGTTTAAGGGTGATTTTTATATGAGCGTATTGATCGCCAAGGTTATAGCGAAGCCCTTCACGGATAAAACGCCCCTTTTCATCGGTCGTTGTTTGTTCTTCAAGTACGGAAAAAAGGTCCTCCCGGATGATATAGACTGCAATGGGTTCATCCCCGTCAAAGATCAGCGTCCCTTTCTGCCAATCCTCATCGTAAGGATACAATCGGAGCGTCTTTCCGGCATATCGCTCCCCCAGAGACAGGATTTTTTTCGGATACTTCAATCGGGCGATCCCGATTCTTCCTTTTTCATCGGCCTCCCGTTCGATCACAGAAGGTTGTCCTCGTATCTCGGAGCGGACTTCAGATCCATCAGCGGCGGGTTCCCCGGAGGACGTTTCCTGAGCCTTGTTCACGTGTGCCAGAGAAGGTTTTTCAGCAACAAAGGTTAGTATCTCGGCATGCTCAAGGACTTGACCGGCCGGAACGTCTCGGGAACTGATCAACTTGACCGCACCGTGCTTGTATTCAACAACATTCACATGCCCGGTTTCCTGTAAATGCACTGATTCTTTCATAACTTGATCATGCCGTGGTTCTCGCGGAACAAACATTCCTACTTCTGTCTTGCCAGCCTTAAGAACTTTGAAACCGGCCGCAGCCATTGCTGTTTTCATGCGCGGTAAAAAAACCTCTGTGTTGACGGGGACTTCGTAGCGCACCCTTGATTCAAAATATTCCCGCCCGGCTTCATCTTCCGCCAGCATATGAGATTCGCCACCTGTTCCTCTCACCGTTGCGCGGACATAGGCCCTCAACACTTGACGCAGGGCCTCTTTATTTTGAAAATAAGCATCCAGTTGCGGGCAGAAAATATAGCCTGTCTTTTTAAATTCCTCGGCAAAACTTCCAAGGAAGAAAGGCTGGGGACCGACGCGAAGCGTCTGGAAAAGGATCAGCTTTCCACCGGGCTTGAGAGCCGCGTAACTTTCCGCCAAAGCTTTTTCCAATTCTTCGAATGTGTCATAGGCATCCGCGCTAATAAGCGCTTCCGCATTTTGGATATGCTGGGAAAGTCGGTAAACATTGCCCAGAATCGTCTTAGTGGCAATGCCCCGCTGCTTGGCTCTTTCGAGGAAATGCGGATTAATGTCAAAGGCCACATAACGGCCGTCGCGCCTCCATTGCGGGTCAAGAATACTGCCGAGCCAGCCTTCACCTGCAGAAACATCATAAAAAACCGGCGAATCAAGGTTTCCAAAATATTCCGTGAGAGTGCCATTCACGATCCGGGATAAAGCGGCGCGGGCGATCTCACGATTGCCGCCGACATCGAACCTTTTCCGTTCCGCCGGCCATGATTGTTTCCGGAAGATCTTGTCGAGTTCGAGCGGCATCCCAGCGATTAATTTTTCAACCATGTCATTAACCGCGTTGCTCTCTCTCCACCCCCGCAGCTCGGCACGTTTTTGTTCGCGGCGGGCAAGCGCAAGGGCTACATCATCGGTCCAGTTGAAGTTCTCAAACATATCCCGGCTGTAATTCCGGGCCTCCAGGGTCCAGACCCGAAGATCACCGTATCCCTGGTCCTCTTCTCCCAGGAGCATCCGGGAAACATCCGCCTCGGCATTTTTTTCCAGGTGCCTCCAGGAATTTCCGGGTTGATGCAGTGCTTTTTGTTTGATCAGGGTTGAAACAAGTTGCGGTTGTTTAAGCCGTTGAACATCATTGTCGTCATGACGGAAGATGGACATGCTCGAGACCGATTCCAGCCAGGTGGCGCCTCCCGTGACGTAAGCCGGAAAATCCAGCCAGAATTCCTGGCCATCTTTCCGGACCTTAGTAAAGGTGCCGCTCAATTCCGAAACCAGGGTCATGAGAGCATCATGTTCTATCGAAGGATGCAGCATGACCGTGACCGGCATTTTTACGGAACCTTCCGCGCTCCGGAAAACATTCCCGGAAGGACTGATCACATCAATGCCATGATCCCTCAAGATCTGCCCGTTGATCCAAGCATTCTTTTCGAACATGGGGTAATCTCCGATCAAATGAATAAGGACCTGCCGTCCTTGCGGCTGGAACAACTCGGGATCGATCTTTCCGGTATTAAATAATGTTTGTAATCGCTTTAATTCCTGAAGGAAAGCTCCGCAGTTTCTGACATAGGCCCATGTCCAAACGGCCTGAGCAGTGTCCCATTGCCCCTGAGCCGCTTGAGC
>Ga0247842_10002480_pt1 | contig 27261 bp, 32 predicted proteins | sample LaCruzMarch2015__3_FD_192411 | JGI IMG/M metagenome (GOLD analysis project Ga0247842, IMG submission 192411) | Freshwater microbial communities from meromictic Lake La Cruz, Castile-La Mancha, Spain - LaCruzMarch2015_19m | ecosystem: Environmental > Aquatic > Freshwater > Lake | place: Spain...
TCAACTGGCATGTTCTGAAAGATCCTCCCTTTGCCAAAGTCATGGGAATCAGCAGCTGATCGGCGAGATAGGGTCCAATGGGTGCGCCTGATGTGATGTAACTTCTTGCTTCCTTAACGGCATCCATGGCGACGCTTGGGGCCAGTAGGGCAATCCGGAAGGCATCCATGGCGACGGTTTCTGCCCACATTTTTTTCTTTACCTCTTGACATGTGTGATATAATACCCAACATATTAAAGAGAGAAATAAAATGATCCCTTATCAAAAAGAAAAACTCGATAACGCGGTCTGCTTCTTTGCGAAAGAACATAACAAAAAGACCCGTCATCAGCTTTACCAGACCTTCCTTTACAAATACCTGGCCCTGTTTGATTTCGGCTGCCTGAAAACTTACGGCAAAGCGCCCCTTGGGCTCACCTATGTAGCCATGCCAAGAGGCCCGGTACCGAAGGAATTGTATGATCGGCGCGATGATGCCGATTTGTCGGCTATTTTCTGTTTCCGGAAAGATGAAAGACAGAACCTTATTGTATTTCCAAAGACGCCGCCAAATCTCGACTATTTCAACAAGCGCGAGGTAGATTTTATGCACCGCCTCATCGAGGTATACGCCCAAACCTATATCACCTCCGCTTTGATGAGCGACGCCAGCCATCAGGAGATACTGGCCTGGAAGCGCACTTGGGAAGAAAAGCAAAACACTATTATCGACTTTTCCCTTGAATTTTCCGGTGATATTTTTCATAAACCAGAAACCGAGCTTACCTTTCCCGAAGAAGTTTTCCTCACCCAAAAAGGAATAGAGCATTGCGGCTCACCGTCGGCAACGTAATCCGTTGGGATAATTTCCCTTATCCGCGAGACGGAAACATTAAGCCGCGCTGGTTTATCTATCTGGGGCGTGCCTCTATTGTTGCTATGCCCGTTTTTGCCTACCTGTGCACTACGACAACCCAAACCCGTCGGTTTGAACAGGGCAATGCAAGAGCAAACCATGCCTGCAAGAGGTTCAATATCAAGCAATTCCCTATGTTTGAGCAAGACTGTATCCTTGATTTTGATGAAGATCTGCATGATGTTACCGAAGACACCCTGGAAACGTGCAAGGACCATATCGAAATCAAAGGCACACTCGATCAAGACACCATGCGGAACATTTACAAGCAATTCGCCAGACCCGGAGTCGTTTCTAAAATCATATTACTCGATATCCGTGATAGCTATAACCGGGACGGCATCAAGATTGCCAAATGAGGGCCGTCGTGATTCGCTGCCTATAAACATGCTTGTTCCCAGTATCTTTCTCATCTCCTTATCACGTCCTGGGAAATCCATGACCGCCAATCCATGAATTCGCCGCAGTCGGTCACCAACGCCAGATAAACGCTGACGACTTCTACGGCGACCCCAATTACTCCTGGGATGAATACATCCAGTCATAACAACATTTTGCATTGTGGGAAATAGGTGTGTAGGAGAGGCTTGCCTGAATTGTGCTCACAAGCTTGTCCCCGCGAAGGCGGGGATTGCCTTCTTGACGGGTAATTCGACTAAAAGGGGCAATGTTCTCTCAAAAAGCAACCGCTGCTCCGTACTCTCTTTCCCAACTACACGCAAACCCCTGCTTTTTGGTGCAAATACCCCTTGACAAGCAAAAACAGCCTTACTATACTCCCACACGTAAAAAGCAATGTCCTATCCAGAGAATTGAGAAAGTGCATCCACAAATTTCAGGGGGAAATATGAAAAGGCTTTTCACAATGGCAACAACGGCAGTAATCATGCTGATAATTTGTAATACCGTCTTTGCTGATTCACAAAAATTGATCGAGGGGAATAATGTCAATCTTGTGGGGAAACTAGTGATTGCCGAGGATGAGGGTAATGAAGGCATGGTAAAATATCGCGCCATCCGGCTCAATCAGCCTGTAATTGTCCAACATGAGGACGGAGAAACCGCTGTAACCACCGTTACTCTTTGGTTCACAGACAAGGCACAGGAAGCTACCTTCAAAAAGCTGAAGGGTAAGAAGGTTCAAGCTGTCGGCACATTACGTTATTACTGGCACGGTCCGAGTGCTATGCCAAATCCTGCAAAACTTGAAGTGATAAATATTTATCAGTGAAATGGCACATGTTACTTTCAGTATCTGCTGAATTACAAAGGAGCATACCGTGGAAAACGACCGACAATTTACCACCCCTTACTTGCAGGGCCGCTGCCGAGCGAGATCGACGTCAGCCAAGTCAAGGGCGATGGCCTCTCCGACTCTCAGGCCGGTGGTGTAAAGCAAGCCGAACAGCGTGTAGAAGGTCATGGGCCGTAGCGATCCCGGAGGCGACAAGTGTTGCGCGGCGACAAGCAGGGCTTTGATCTCATCGTCGGTAAAGATGTAGGGTGTTCGAGCGTGGCTGGATTATTCGGTCTTGGAACGGCGGCGGCAACCGGGTTCTCCCGGTACGTTCTGGAAAATGATTATTTGGGTCTGGTAGATTCTCGCAACTGCTTGTATTCGTGACTTTCCATGCCCTGAACCCTCCTTGAAAAACTGTAAATTGGTTTCATCCGACGCAGTGACTCCGTTCCCGGCTCCTTCAGGGCGGTCAGCAGCATAACCCGGATGTAAAGTGTTTTTCCGTTTTCCACCGGCTCACATCGGTGCCGATTTCCGAGATGACCTTTAAAACGGTGTAGGAGTCAATGCCGTCCAATCTCGTAAGGTCGACACCCGTCATGGGTGCATATCTTCACGAACATTGAACTTGGGCGCGTTTCGTCCTGGCTTATGTGCCTTACCATTTTCGGGAAGCGGTGCAGCACCATCCGTCCGGGCATCAAAGGTTGCAATCTGTTCTTCGATCTGATGATCACAGTCGACTATCTTCTCCTGGTAGAATTCGAAAAGTTCGACCGACTGCTTCAGGCTGAAGAGATGTTCCTGACGATAGTTTCCTTCGAGGGAACGGGCGATGGTTTCCTCACTATTCTTACAACGATGGTCCCTGAAGCCAGCCAGGATTTGAGGATTTCTCTGTCCAGAAAGAATCTTTTTGATAATGCGCATACCGGTAACACCAGTGATGTCGCTGACCACGTTGTGCAGAAGGAGATTCATCTGGTTCAGAGCCTTCTGCATGTGCTGGATGTGGGATGCAGCGTAGCGGACCAACGTCATCCTCTGTCGTGTGTAAGCACGAAGGACGCAGACCTGTTCCGGAGGCCGGAATGCCCCTTCGAGGAGACCATAAGAATGAAGCCGCTGAATCCATTGACAGTCGAGAACATCGGTCTTTCTGCCGGGAACATTTTTTACATGATGAGCGTTTACCAGCTTGACTTCCAGACCTCGAGTCTCCAAAATCTCGAATATCGGAATCAAATAAACGCCGGTGGATTCCATGGCTACCGTTTCGATGCCGCAGACAATCAGCCAATCCGCCAAGCGGTGGAGGTTACCGGTAAAACAGGAAAACTCTCGGACCGATTCCTCATCGGCGCCTTCAGGAACGGCCACAAAATGACTCCTTGAACCAACATCAATACCGGCGGTGTTGGGGTGCAAGTGCTTAAAATGCGTTGGATTCTTAGGGATCTCAACTTTTCGAAATTTCGAAATAACTGTCTTGACAAATGGGTCCACTTATATACATTTCGGGTGACATGCTGAATCATTGTGAAAATCTTAGGGATGTCGGGATGATTGGGTGATGTAGGAGATATATCGGGGCCTGACGTTAGGTTTTTTTAATTTTACGGGGAGCAAGGGATATAAAAATGGACTGGAACTGGTTTTTCAGCTCGGTTGCTCAATCTGCTGCAGCTATAGTCGGTATTTTTGGAGCTTTTATCATCACAAAGATCATTGGGAATCAAGTTGAATTCAACAGGAAAGTGAGATTACTGGACGAGATGATAGCAAACTCGAAAACCTTTGAAGATGAAGCCGATACTCGCTATTTCAAATGGTATAATGAAAGAATATCAGATGAAGAACTACAGAATATTGAGAATGACTTCACTGCTATCGGAGTAATTCTTTCTCCGGAAGAGTATTACGAGAAGCATCATTTCTCCATTTTCCAAAGTAAAAAGGAAGTATTGACACTGCTTAAGGAAAAATGCGGTGAATATTCATTAACTAAGGAGAAACGAGAGCGGGAAATGCAAGAAAAGCGCAAAAGCTTACTTCCTGGAATGGTATTCGATATGCAAAAGGAAACAGAAAATTCCAGTTTGCATGTGCATGCATTTGCTAAAGAGCTTATCGGCGAACGTGATCTGATAGACAATCTAATAGTAAGAATTAAGCAGCATTGCAGGCATATTGTTAACTTCATAGGCGATAATTGCACAAATCCAGAATCTTCGCCCTTGGTTAATATATCACTATCTTTAACGATCGTCCTTTTCTTTGTCGGTGTCATATACCCATTGAGTTTTTTGCCTCTCCGAATAGATTCAGAAATCTTTCTGTCATTATCGGCCTTTTGGAAAATACTGTTTTCCCTAAAAGGTGTCATGCTGACCGCTATCTCGGTGGTCTTTATGGCCATTGTCATTACTTTTCTTATCATTAATTCAAGCCTAAAGTATGATAAATCAAAAATGGAAGAGTTACGTAAACATTCATCTTTGTTGGAATATTCCGAATATTTTAGGAACATGGACGAGAATATGGATCCTAAAAATAAGGATTGAGAGAATGCGAAATGTCTCCTCAATCCTTATTTGGTACCTCAGGCCGGTGAAGTTTTAGATGTCTTGTCAGCGAAACAAGTGTGGCTCCTGAAACTCTCACATTCAAGGACATTTTTTGCTTTGAAAGATAAGGGGTTCTGAACAAGCCGTGTATGCTGCACAATTTATTCACCCGTAAGATGGACAGGATATTCATTTTTAAACGCACTAAAACAAAGGAGGTAGTATGAAAAGGCTGATTCTGGCAACCGTTCTGATGATGGTGGTAGTGGGGCAGGCGTGGTGTTTTGACCCGTCCGGCGATTATTCTTTTAAAGAGAAGGGTATGAGCGGCGACATGGTTGTATCCGAAACAACAAATATGCACGGAGAATCAGAAATTAAGGTCAAGTTGGATACCATGAACAGCCAGACAAATATGTGCGAAATTGAAGCCACAGGTGGAAGGTCGATCAGCAGCGACCAGAGTATAGATGCTCTGTTTGTGGTTCCTACAGATGGGTTTTATCCCGAAATCAAGTTTGAAATAACCTTCACACCAAAAGGCGCAAAGATAAAGACGCTTACAGACGGTCCGAATGGGTGCGGTTTGAACGTCTATTTTGACGGCAAGTGGTCGAAGGTTGTTGCCAAACGCAAAGGTGGTAAGGAATGAAAAGATCGACTTTGACGATATCGTATTGGTCGTATTTTAGCCTATTTGATGCAACAAAGTAAAAAGCCTTGTTGGCAGGGATGTGTCGATGGTGAAAAATGGCACACTGGCCTGTGACAAGACCTCACAGTTGGTCAGGCAATGGACAAGTATAAGTTCTTGCGGCTTTCAATGGACGAAAAAAGGAAATAAAAACGCCGGACACCATTTTTCACCGGTGTGACGGCTTTTGACGAGTTCATCAGCTACGGACGAAAAAGAATTATGTGGAGGTAAGAGGTCATGTTAACAGCCGCAACTAATAGAGACTTGATCGTTATGGCCGATTTCGAAAGCGGCTATTGGGTCTGGCAATACTGCAAGTCCCTGCCTCCTTCACCCATCCTGGATGGCCAATTACCGGGCTATGGTGTGAGACGTTCCATTCAAATTGAACTGCACTCCTGGTTTGAGGCCGGACAACAAGCATTCAAGGCCGGTATGCTCGACTGGCATGGGTTCAACAGCAAGGGAGAGGAATTAGCAAATAGTCTTGCCGATGAATCCATGAATCGTTTTTCCGTTTTCTATGGCCGGTCGCCCCGGAATCACGAGGAGAAGTCAGAAGATCTTAAAGAAATTCACGGGGAAGGGTCAGGAGGGATAGAAAATGCTCCTTTCAGATCGGGAAGTGCATGGGAGAGCAAAATATCCATTTGTTTTGGCTACCCTCGCAGCGGGTGGATATTGCTGGCAATTCTGAGTAATGCTTTTAACAGCTATCATGTCATTCAGATTTCGGATGTTTTTAACCCGTTTCCTGATATGGTGAGTTGGATCAGTAACATTGCCCTGGGAAAATCATCAATTCTCCAAATTGATGAGGAAGGACACTATTCCTACATGACCGCACGAATAATGGATGATACCTGGTTTGAGTTAATTGTGGAGGTAGATTATCAGGATGTCGAAAATGAACTTATAGATACGGAATTCCCGCTAAGAAAGATATTGGCGGTCGTGAACAGAAAGGCTTTCGTAAAGGAATTTTACCGGCGTTTCACTGATTTTCTCAATCATGAATACCAGGACGATTGGGCGGACTTTGACCTGCGCAATCTCGATTTGTCGCCGATACGAGACATAGAATAAGGAGAAAAGTCTATGAGTGAGTTCCATTTTGTGAAGGATGATACCTTTGACCCGTTGTTTGAAAGCCACGGCGGGCCGCTGCGCAAGCAAGATATTGAGCATTACCTGAAGGAGGTTAATGCTGAGCTGGCGAAACGCGGGATAGTGGGTGAAATGTGTTTGTACGGTGGCGCTGTAATGTGCCTGGTCTTTGATGCGCGACCAATGACACGGGACGTTGACGCAGTCTTTCAACCGTCAAATTCTGTGCGTCTTGCGGCACTGAAGGTTGCAGAGCGGTATCACTTGCCGCTTGAATGGTTGAACGATGCGGTAAAGGGTTTTTTATCTGATTTTGGTGGGCAGAAACCCTACAAGGCATATTCAAATCTGAACATTCATTATGCAGAGCCTCATTACCTTCTGGCAATGAAGGCAATAGCGGCACGGGTTGAAGAGGATACCAAAGATATTGTTTTTCTGATAAAGGAACTGGGACTAAAAACTCCGCAAGAGGTGTTTGATGTCGTGGAGAAGTATTACCCGCGGCGTAATATTCAAGCAAAGACGCAAATGATAATCGAAGAAATATTTGATGCGATATGAAAACGGTTAACGATTACAAGCAGGCAACAAAAAACTATGGCGAACACTGGGACGTGGCGTTTCGGTGCTTTGTGGATGATTTTCGAGTTGCGTCTGATACCTCCGTGCTGGCCGATCCTTTGTTGACGGACTCCCCGCAAATTGACGCTCTGTTTGCTTCAACCATTGAGGCGTTATGCGACGAAAAGGGAATTGACCCGCCTGCATGGGTATGGTCTGTGCCGGGCTTGCAAGAGCCGTGGTTTGTATGCGGGTTGGAAGGATACAAGGCTGTGCTGATAGCAGAATCACCGGTACAGTTTCGCCGCCGGCTGGTTTTTGTCTCCAGAGATTTTTTAAGCAGAGTGTAAAGCAAAGGGGGAGCATGACCAGGGAAGAAGGGCGGGAAAAGGTACGGGAGTTAGTTGCAAGCTTTGAGGACAGGGAGCGTGAGCTAAGGCGGGCGGATTACCTCGAAGCCCAGGTACGCCTCCAGTTTCTTGATGGTTTTTTTGAAGCGCTGGGGTGGGACATTCACGATTACCGTGAAGTTACTGTTGAGAAAGCGCAAGGATGCGAAGACGGTCGCAAGGGTCGTGCTGATTATTCGTTTCACCGAGAGCCAGGCAGGCCGTTGTTTTTTGCAGAGGCGAAAAAGCCTTCCGAAAATCTTGAGAAGAACAAACATCACGCCGTGCAGGCAAGGCGATATGCCTATAGCGCGGATCACCCTGTTGTCATACTGACGGACTTTGACGAGTTCTATGTCTATAAAGGGCGAGGCATAGAGCCCAAGGAAAATGATGACGCGAAGATAGCCATTATCGACGAGCTATCATGTAAAACCTGCCACGAATATCCTGAAAAATGGGACGTAATCTGGGGTGCATTTTCGCGTGAAAGCGTCCTTGCCGGTTCTCTTGAAAAAATACCCGGAGTTGTCACCGACAAAAAGGGGACAATGCCGGTTGACCAACTTTTCCTCTCCGATATCGAAAAATGGCGCAAACTCCTTGCCGAGAACATCCACGCAAATAACCCGGATCTTCCCCGGCGCACACTAAATGAAGTAGTCCAGAAAACCATAGACCGGATCATATTCCTGCGCATCTGCGAAGACCGTGAAATTGAGGAATACGGTCAAATCCGGGAGGCAGGGGAAAAGGGAGAAGTCTATAAATCCTTGTGTGAGCTTTTCAAAAAGGCCGATACCCGCTACAACTCCGGCCTGTTCCACTTTAAAAAGGAGACGGGGCGGGAGAAATTCGACGCTGATTCACTTAATCTGGCAATCGACAACGATCCTCTGCAAAAGATCATAGGCCGGATGTACTGGCCCGGCGGCCCCTATGCCTTTGCCGTCATGCCCGCCGACATTCTGGGGCAGGTGTATGAGCGTTTTCTGGGGAAGGTGATCGAGATAGGCGCAGCCGGTGTGACCGTCGAGGACAAGCCGGAAGTCAAGAAAGCCGGCGGCGTCTTCTACACGCCGGCTTATATTGTTGACTACATCGCGAAGAACACGGTGGGGCGTCTGCTTGGAGGCAAAAAGCCGGAGGATGCCGCCAAAATCAGAATCCTCGATCCGGCCTGCGGCAGCGGCGCCTTCCTCATTAACGCCTATCAACGCCTGCTGGACTGGCATTTGACCTATTACACCACCACGAAAAAGCCGGAGACTTGGAAAAAGGAAAAGCGCCTGATCAAGGACGTTAACGGCGCGTGGCGTTTAGCTCTTGTCGAGCGCAAGCGGATTCTCATCAACAATATCTTCGGCGTGGACATTGACAGCCAGGCGGTGGAAGTGACGCGCCTGTCTCTGCTGCTCAAGTGCCTGGAGGGAGAAACCAAATATACCGCCCAAATTGGCATTTTCGACGCCCATGAGCGGGTTCTGCCGGACCTGGACAAAAATATTAAGTGTGGTAACAGCCTTATAGGTCGAAATTTTTATGATGAAAAACAGACCGGCTTGTTTGATCGGGAACAAAAGATAAAGATAAATGTCTTTGACTGGAATACCGAGTTTAAGACAATTCTGGATGTAGGCGGGTTTGATGCGGTGATTGGAAATCCGCCATACATCCGTATTCAGGTACTAAAGGAATGGCTGCCAGAGACGGTTGAACATTACAAGCTCGCATATCTCAGTGCCGCAAAGGGCAACTACGACATTTACGTCACCTTTGTTGAAAAAGGACTCCAACTTCTCAACAGCAACGGTTGGCTTGGCTTTATCCTGCCGCATAAATTTTTCAACGCGCAATACGGTGAACCGCTACGCCGCCTGATTGCCAATGGTATGCACCTTTCTGAAGTGGTGCATTTCGGCGATAAACAGATATTTTCAGGCGCATCTACCTACACTTGCCTCCTGTTTCTGGGTAAGGCTCGTCGGGATGAATTCTGTTTTGAGAAGGTGGACGATCTTGAACAATGGCAAATCGCCAGTATCTCTCGTTCTGTAGCGGCTGGGCGTGTTATCCCCGCTACCAGCGTTACTGCCGGGGAGTGGAATTTTTCAACCGGAGACGGTGGATTGTTCGAGCGTCTTTCCGCCATGCCTGAAACACTGGAAACAGTAACCGACCGGATTTTTCAGGGAATCAAAACCAGCGCCGACAAGATCTACATTGTGGAGGAACTTGAACGCACAGATGAAAAGATAAAGGTATATTCACGGGAAAAAGAGGCTGAATACTGGCTTGAACATCACTTGCTGCATCCGCTTATCAAGGGTGGCGACAGTCGGCGTTATGCGCTTTCCCGGACAAACCGCCTGATACTCTTTCCATACGCACAAAACGAAAATGGGAAAATGGATCTGATAGCAGCGGACTCGCTTTCAAAAAGCTATCCGCTTACATGGCAATACTTTTGTGACAACAGAGAATACCTGGAAAATAGGGAAAACGGTAAGATGCGCAATGCGCGGTGGTTCGGCTATATTTACCCAAAAGCCCTTGACGTCATGCCGCTTTCCAAGATATTTACCCCCGATATTGCTCCCGATGCTCGCTATTCGTTGGACGTTGGCGGCGACGCCTTCTTTACGGGCGGCGCTGCCGGTGGGTACGGCATTCTCGTCAAGCCAGAATATTGCCGCGAATATCTGTTGGGATTGTTGAACAGCAGTTTGCTGGAATGGTTCAACAAGCAGATTGCAACACAGATGCGCGGCGGGTGGTTCAGTTTTGAAGCCCGTTTTATCCGAAAACTCCCCATCCGCACCATCAACTTCGACGATCCTGCCGACAAAAAGCTCCACGACGATATGGTAAAGCTGGTGGAAGATATGCTCGGGTATCACAAAGAGCTGCAAAAGCCGGGGCTCGACAGCATGGAAAAGCGAAGCATTGAACAGGACATTGCAGACGCCGACCACCGCATCGACGTCCTCGTCTATCAGCTTTACGGCCTTGATGAGACGGAGGTGCGCGTGGTCGAGGGGGCGTAAGGATGAATTGCCTTTCATGCAATAACGCCAACAATAACAAAGGAATGCCTTTTTGTCCTGAATGCACAAAAACGCTTGCAAAAGGAGAAGAAGACCTGCCTTGCCCATTTGAAGCGCTTACATGTCGCCATGCAAAGGCAAGAAAAGTACTGATCCATCGGCTTGCAGGGAAGATCTTTCATATTACCGACACCAAAGGTTTCTTGGGAATAATAGCGACAGGAAAAATTGAGCCTAATAATTCGGGAAAGTTTGGCAACAATTGGGGAAATAAGAAGTCATATTTTAGAAATCGGGGTTGTATATCTGTTTGTGATTTCTACAATAACAGAAGACCGAGAAAATTTTATGACGCCACATGCAAATACAGCTTCTATGATTTGTCATGCAACAAAGGTTTCAGTTATTTTATGGTGTTACAAGCCGGTTTGTTCGCCGACATAATCACTTGGGACAGATGGAAGCAGGACCGAGAGGAAGGTGAAGATGTTGTGCCGTATCTTGAATCCGGCTACCCCGGTGAAATCCCTTTAAGCAATCTTGAGTCTGTAATAAAGGTTCATATTGAAGATCATTATTATGGAGATTTTTAACCGTTAGACAGCACATCATCTTTTGTAAAGGATCATAATTTATGGCTTCTCCCGAAATAATCATTAACCTGTGGTATTACGTTGACGAAGACCAGCAATTCATCGTTGCCCTTGCCGGACGGGCCTACATCGCCGGGGGTACTGACGAAGAGAAAACCGCATTGTTGCGACAACTGTCCGGCACGGACTATCCCCTGGCGATCCGACGCCTGGTTCCGGAACGATATGTTTCTGACTACGCGGGAAAGATGCGGCCCGGCGTCGCCCCTGTTGCGGAGCTGGACAACCCGGCAACCCAATTGTTTGAAGAAGTCTATCAGGCTATCGAAGAGGACTTGGCAAAGACGGCTGAGGTGCAAAATCTTCCGGTGGATGATTTCAAGATTCCTGATAATCCACTCTTCGTCATGACGGCGCTCTGCCAAGACGATTACGGCATAACTCACGTGCTTGGAACATAACAAAAGATAAGGAGAATCATTCATGTCTTGTCCAGGTAAAACAACGAACGGCAGCAGTAAGTGTGGTCGTATCATCTTCCAATGCAAACATTGCGGTACCGTTGGATGCGATCGAAGCAAAAAGGAAGAGTGCAGCAATCAGCTTTTTTACAACGGAACCTGTCAGAAGTGCGGCAAAGCAGGCGCAAAAGGCGAACATCTTTGAAGGCATGAAATCATGCACATAAAATCACGCCCCTGGAAAATCGGCGATGCGGTGCGTTGCACGGCGATGGCCCCGGATAATTACGCGGGATTGCAGGGCGTCATTGCCGCTTGGGGATGGAACAACACCATTGAAGTCCGTTTTCCCAAGGATGACGATTATGCCTTCTTCGATGACGATATCGAACCCGCACCCGGGCTTTTCCGCCTAACGGCCCTTTGGCAGTCGGACGGACCGTCTGTCGGCAGGCGTCTCCGACGAGCCGCGATGGGATGCTTTCCCGATGCCGCAATCGCCGGTTTATTTCTGGATGCTGTAAAACCGGCCGGGCGATGGCCCTATCTGTTTTACTATCTCCTCGAACCGGCGCCGGCTCACCGTCAGGAATACAGCTATCCGATGACGGTCTTTGATCGCAACGGGATTCTCCGAGGCGCTTATGACGATAATGAAACTGGTCGTTTTTTGGGTCGGGAAGAAAAGGATTGTCGTTTCAAACGGGGAGATGTGGTCCAGTTTGGGGAAACGAAACTAATGATAGGCGTTCTGGATTCCCTTCCACCGGATGCGGCGTTCATAGCGACGATTAAAGGCGCGGACGGGCGGCTTGACGCCTGCGACGACAGCTATCTTGTCCGGTGCGGCAAAGGCGGTAAAGATCATGTCCATCTCCATGAATGCTGTCTCTTTCCGCCGGATGTTGACATTCCACCGGCCATCACGGCGCTGCGGGAAGCCGTTCTGACGGGAAGATGGAGACCGGTCGGATCATGAAGAATTTCTTTCAGAAGAAGCTGTTTCTGCGCTGGGCGGCCCGAAACAGAAGGTTATTCAGCCGTGCACCTTACCGGTTGCGGCAGCGAGACGGCTCTTTCGTCATGGGCTTTCGGGGCGTCAGCAGACACATCGAGTGCCGCTTTTCCGAGGGCGGCGCCATCGAGATACGGATTTTCTATGGAAAAGAGTTCTATGATATCGTGAAGGAATTCGACCTGTATGAAGAACAGACCCCGGAAGGGCGCTGGCTGTGCAGCGCGTGCCGGAACTGGCCTAACCCGGAAAAAGCTGAACCGATCATCGAATACGAAGATCGTGCTGCGTTGTGGATCAAGCATTCTTTTGAGCCTCTCGCGGCCTGGACGCGGGATTCCTTCACTCGGAACGCCAAACTCTGCCTGTTCCGCTACCGAGGCTGCACATCGGCATTTGTGGCACAGGGGCATCTGCTCAAGAAAATCAGAAAACGCCGGGATTATTTCAAGAAGGTGCCCGTCCTGATGGCAAAGAAGAGAAAGCGGGGTTAACCATGTTCCAGGTCATGGACATTTGGAAGGAGGCTTTATGAACGTTGGCAAGAAGATAAGCACCATCGCCATCATCTTATTTATTTTAATGTCTTTTGTTTTATCCATTCAAGCTGAAGAACCTGAGAGGATGGAAAAGATTGTTGCCTCCGGGATAGGTGTCGATGCTGACAAGGCGCGGCAGAACGCCATAAGAAATGCCTTAGAGCAGGCTATTGGCGCCTATATTTCCTCCGATACCATCGTTCAGAACGGCGAGGTGTTGAAAGATCAGGTTCTCAGCTTCAGCGGCGGATACGTTAAGGAAACGAAAATTATTTCTCAGGAAAAGACAGACGATGGCCTGTTTGCAATGAAAATTGAAGCCCTGGTCGTGAGTTCAAAACTCAAGAGAAAGCTGGAGTCATTGAATATCGCCACGAAGAAAGTGGAGGGGGAAAGTCTGTTTGGTGAAGCCTTCAGTAAAATTGATCAGAAAAAGGGAGGATCGGATCTGCTGGGCAAGATTCTCACAAAATATCCGCAGGCTGCCTACGTGTTCGAAGTTGGAAAACCAACCATCGAAAACACTGACCATCGGAATGCAATGGCCAACGTAATAATTCCGCTCATTATACGATGGGACAAAGATTTTCTAAGAGAGTTCAAGGAAATTCTAAGCCAGATAGCCACCAGGGATTTTGGTGTGGTTGGAGCGGCTTCTTTTGAGAAAGGACCATATCGTAATATCGCTGATGGCAACCAGATAGTCTGTTTTTCTACTCGCGCAACCGCAAGAAGCGGTAAGGCAGAGAAATGCTTTGCCCTGGATAAAGCGCTGACAAATGAGGATTCATTAGAGCTACGACAAGGCAACAAGAGAAAAGCAGCCAAGGCAAGAGGTGGAGCCATGCCATCACTTCTGAAATTGCCTTCAAGGGCGGACAGCATGTCAATTTTTTTGGCATTCAAGAATGCCGAAAATGAAAGTGTTACTACGGCAACCTACAGATTTTCGGCCAAAGACGATTACCGTAAGAGGCCAAGCGAGCGACAAACAGGAGCCTTGTCGCATTTCTTCAAAGATATTCTTGGAAATGACGATGACGATTCAAAGCCACAATCAACAACGGGTAAGCGGGCAACAAAAGTAAAAAAAGTAAAATCTGAAAGTTACGATATTGATCATTTGCTTGAAGGCGGGAATGAGTACGCCGCCTTCTATCCCCCCGGAATTCTCTGGAGAGACCCAGAAACCAGCCACATAATGCTAATTGAAGATGCGGCATTCAAAATGCGTGTTCCTGTCCCTATTGAAGTTGAGAAACTAAAGAGTGTTACAAAGATCGAGGTTTCCATGGAATCATGGGCCGATTAATGACACGATATCCTTCCTCATATACCCCCCCTGTGAAAAAGGAAGGCCATAACAGTCATGAGGTCAATAAAGGTTCTTAATATGATTCAAAAACTGTAAAGGGAGGCATGAGGCTAATGATTCGTAAATTCAAAGTTGTGATTTTTGTTTTAATCGTCGTAATCTTGCCGGGTGCGTCATTCAGTGCCGATTTCAACAGCGTGGCCGCAAAATATGTTGTTGCCGCCCAGAAGAAGGACTTAGCGACCCTTTTTAACATGAATATTTATTATCAGTCCCGAGTTGAGCAAATTAAAAAGACGTCGCCAAAGTTCATGGTAACAAAGAATGTTCAAGCGCTTTTTGAAGGAGAAAAAAATGCCATAGAAAGCAATAATCAACTATGGCTGTTTGAGCCATCAATGAAGTGGAAATTGCTTGAAGCGCAACGTAAACCAAAAGCCTATGATGGTCTTTATGGGAATATTTACACGCTCTATATTGAAATGGTCTATAGGGATATTGAGACAGCCCCGCTCTTCAATAAGAGGCCGATAAAACGGTTGATTGCCTCTATAGATTTCTCTGAAAACAGAAAACAATACATGGGTATTGGAGGCTATGGCCTCACCATCCTTGAAAAGGAAGTCACCTATTGGCAACTTCCTTTGAAAATAGCCAATTTTCAATATAAATATGACGAAAACAAGCTTGTAATATCTTTTGACATCACTGGCGGAAAGCCGGACACGATAGGGGGGACGCCTCCTTATAGTCAAATCATTACAGTAGAAGATGATATTAAGAGTATAGATGCTGCTCAGAATGAACAAAAGCTTATATTGATAAACGAATTCTTTGAGCAAACGAAATACGGTACCAGTAGCGATTTCATGACAGGAGGGATTGTTTTTGAATACAAAGCCGGGAAAAGGATTCGTAGCTTCGAGTGGCCGCCCGGAACAAAGTTTCCCCTAGCGATTGGGCTTGCTGTATTTGATAGCAGCAAGCCCCAATTAACCGATGTGGAAGCCATTATTATTGAAGAAGGAAAGATTGCAGATAAAGGAGAATACGGGAGCGGCAAGGTTAAAAAGATGATCAAGAAGAAGCCACAGAAAAGCACGGAATAGAACTACTGTTGGCCGTCCACCATTTGGAAGCGGAAGTCAGAAATCAAATGTCTGTTAAAGTAAAAGAAAATGGAGGCGCCGGAATATGAAAAAGAAGTTCTTGGTTTTTGTTTGTATCGCCATTATTTCAGTTTCCCATGTTAGCTCAGCCACTGCAAGTGACATAAATATTGAAATATGGAACACGGGAAGTGTTTGGGCTGGACAGGGTTATATAGCATATCAATTTACTTTGGATTCCGGATTCATGCCGGATGAAATTGCGGATATTATAATAAAAACCAACTGTGGCGATCTGGAGGTGAAAAATATTGGTGGGAGCAATGCCAACAGATATGCGACAACCATACTCGAATCCCAAGAAGACATAAAGTCTATGCAGATCACAGGTGTCACAGGGAAGATAAACGGAAAACGGATAAACTTGAAAAAGTATTTTGCCGTAAGAAAATTCGTTCCGGTAAAAATTACAATAAAGTAAAAATGGGGCATTGCCGTTGGCGGTGTAAATGATGATGCTGTGGCCTATCAGATGAAGGTAAATGGAAGAAACCAAGAGAAAGCGGGAAAGGGAGGTTACCATGAAGAAAAATGTATTGTTTTTATTGATGTTCTTTTTATCGTTAGTGTTCTTTATTTCTGCATGTGACAAAATGGGAAGTAGTTCCAGTATTCTTGATGAAATTTCTGGAGTGTGGCGTGCTAAATCTGATGGAGCTATGGTGTCAATTATCTATGCCGAGAAGAAACTCCGGATGCTCATCAATGATAAACCAATCCCCGTTTCCCTGGGAGAAATCGACAAAAATAATAAGACCATAAACCTTAACGTAACGACGAATGAAGGTAAACCGGCTGTTTGGACCATTCGCCAGGTCTGGGACAAGGAAAACAAAAGTTTTCATCTGGTTTTCACTCTTCACGATGGTACACAAGACGAATTGTCGTTTGTCAGAAAAATTTCTTCCGATGATATGAACAAAATCGCAAATGCCGAGGCAAAAGTGCAAGGAGGGCCAATTGGCGCTTCGGCAAGCCCGACAGAAAAGCCAATACCGCAGCAGCAGACTCAGCAATCCGCTGAAACGTCGTGGGCGCCGAGTTTCGATTGCGCTAAGGTTTCCACCGGCCCCGAACGCCTTATCTGCTCAAATAAAGAGCTTTCTGAGGCTGATGTTCAATTGGCCCAGGTTTACAAAGCGGCATTGAGAAGCTCACCGGACAAAGATGGGCTAAAACGTCAACAGGGTTCGTGGCTAAAAAATGAGAGAGATGCCTGTTCCAATGCGGAAAGCATGCTGAAAGTTTACAAAGAGCGTATCGCGCAACTTTCGCGCTGATTGCTTACTTTTACGAAAAAACAGATGGGCTGATGGAAGATGTGCTTCCTCGGAAGCTACCCAGCGCACATTGTACGGGAAAGGAAAAAACTATGAAAGCATCTAAACTTGTCCCCGTTACAGCAATTTCGGTCGTACTATGGCTCACCTATACCGTCGCTTTTGCGCAAAGCTATGTATATGGCGCTCCTGTGGAACTCGAAGGCGTTCTGATTTCATCAACCGCCGATCCAGCAATTACATATGATGAAAAACCTCATCAGTTCAAGGCCTTAAATCTACGCAAACCGATTAATGTGCTGTGTTCTCAAAGGGAGACAGATTGCCAGCCGGAGCTGGGGATTACCTTCCTGCATTTGGTACTGAAAGAAAAGCAAATGACGCAATTCAAGAAATTGAAGGGCAAGACCGCCAAGTTGAGCGGTACTTTGTTCCATTCTCATACTGGCCATCATTTCACTTCGGTGTTGCTGGATGTGCAATCAATTTCCCCAAAATATTATAGGGCATAACCAAGCAATACCTCGACGCTCGTTCCTCACGTCGGCGATTTTGTCCGTTAATGCAAGTTAGCAGATAGACCCGGAAGATAAGGTAGTCATATCGTGAATTATATATACCATACAGGGCGTAAAGTGACATTTTCTGTCCATAAAAGGTGTGGGGTAATGCTTATCTGTGGGATTATAGCTCTAATCTATGGTAATTATTCACAGGCATTCTCGGCAGACATCCTGATTGATCCCGGGCATTCTCCAGGATTACCAGGAGCTATTGGATGTAGCGGGAAGTCAGAATATCTCTATAATGCTGCGCTAACAGCAAAGATTGCGACTCACCTCCAGATACTTGGCTTCAAAGTTTCAATGACAAAAGCGATGGATTCCGAAATTTCATTGTCGAAGCGCACTGTTATGTCAAAAGGAAAGGACTTGTTATTGTCGATCCATCACGATTCAGTTCAGCCGCAATTTATTACCCGTAAGTCAGACGGGGGCTTCTGCTCACCCAAGGCAAAGGGTTTTTCAATCTTTATCTCCCGAACGAACCGCTATTTCAGAGAGTCACGTAACTATGCGGATAAGCTTGGTGCTGAACTGGTAAAAAAAGGCTTATACCCCACACACCACCATGCGGAAAAAATTTTAGGGGAAAACCGACATCTGCATGACCCCGCTCTTGGAATTTACTTTTTTGATAACCTGGCGGTGCTGAAGAATGCGGATTCGCCAGCAGTCCTCTTTGAGGCGGCGGTGATCGTCAATCCGGAGGATGAGACACGAGCTGTTTCGGATGAGTACCAGCGCGCCATAGTAGAATCAGTTGAGAAAATGTTGGTTTCGAAATGATTAACAGGACATTGGAATTGACGCTTAATTTTTTTACAAATCTTAGTAATGGCAAAAAGGATAAGACCGATGAGTGGTGAAGTTGAACATAAACCGGATGAACCAAAACCTAGCTCAAGGCAGGGAAGGTTATGGAGTGCTTTACGCCAAACAGTTAGCAAAGCGGGCGATACTGCCGGCGAAGCTGTAAGCAAAGGCAAGCAAATTGGAGGGCAGTTTGCCCAAAGTGCCATCTCGACAACGCAGAAAACCGTTGGCAAGGTACAACGCAAATTAGGCGAGGATTATTACGCCATTTTACTGGAAAACCCGCTCGTTCTGGATACTCTGTCTCGTTCGAAATTGCTCATAGAGAATGATAATCTTTTACGAACGGTTTTTAATGTCCCATGGACTACGACCCTTCTATGGGGCGCCGCGGCTGGCAGCATGATGGCTCTGCAACGTCCAGCAGCTCTCACTGTTGGTGACTTTATTCATTATATCCCTGGCCACGTGAAGCAATGGGATGAAGTTAACAAGTTTATGGATACTGCCGTTGGCGTAGGTCATCGGCTCAAATTTGGACACTCGATTGAGTATTTGCCACAAATCGTTGAAAAGTTTGGAGTTGAAGGAGTACCTGCTTATTTTATGCACTTGCTACAAGACTTCACGACCATTCATGGTATCCCTATTGCGCCCAATGCTTGGAATGTGAAGAAAACGTTGGAATTGACGGGAGTGTCGCGCAAAGTGTCGGCGGGGATTGTTTCTGTGAGTTTCTCCAGTGTACTTGGCGCTCTTGGCATATTAATCTTGGTTAACGAAGTCTGGAAATTTGGCGAAAACATCGGTAAGAAAATCAAAACGCAAAATTATCTCAAAACCGCTACGGCCGCTATCCAAAACCGTGATTACAAAGCAGCAATTGCAAATTATCAGCGGGCATTGGAAGTAGAGCGCAGTCCGATTGTCTTGATGTCATTGGGACAAGTTTATATGCAACGCGCCTCGAATCGGCTTCGCGCCCATCAGTCATTTGTAGATGCGGTAACTTTGTTAGCTGACAGCCATGACGCGATGGTGCCGTATGGTAAAGCAAAGCTCAGCGTACGAGGGTTGGCTGGTATTCAGGCTTTGGCAACATCCGATGTATTAGCTGACATTCATCCCGAGCACTGGAACGACCACGTTCGGGATTTGGTAAATGCGACTGTTTTCTCTTTTTCGTCGGCTGCATCTAAATTGGTCAAACAGAGTGACGATCTGATGCCGGATACTCTTGTTACACCATCTCAATTTTCTGCATCGCTCAATTATTACCTGGCTGCCAAGTCAGCTTGTTACTATCCATTTACTGAAGAACGGAACGAAATTGTGATTAGAAATATCCAAGCTGCAGTGCGTTCCCTTGGAATGATGGCCCAGTATGACGAAATGCAACTTCGCCAGCCAGCGAACACACTTCGGCAACTATGGACAATGGAGTTATTGCCGCCAGATGAAGTCGAGACAGCATTAGCAACTTACTGAGGCTATGCCGCGACTAATCGAACTGCCGTTGATCTTGCTGGATATCGATCACTTCAAGCAAATGAACTACCCCGCAGCAAGCTACGGGGCATCTAAAACACCGAGGAACGAAGCAGGCTTCGGGGAATATAACCCTGAGAGATTCAACAAGACCTACTGGTAACCACCGATTATCATGCGGATTGTCAATTAGTGGCTATCCCTGTTCGAGAGCAACAAAATTCATTGCCGCAATTATGAGATCATTGTGAGGTGTTAGCTGCGGCACAATCGCTTTCCGATATTTGCCTTCCAGTTCCGGATTTGACCAGGATGAACCTGATACTGCCAGCTCCGCCGACGTCTTCTGCTCCTTGATCGCCTCCAAGGCAACTTTGGCTTTAAATGACGGTGTGTGTTTCCTCCTTAAATTCTCCACTTGGTCCTCCTCAAATTACTCCCAAGTGCAACTTAACTCACTGTCTGTCCAAATTTCGGGGTCCATTATAAATTCCTACTTCTTCTTACGCAGATTTTCCTCGACTTGCTTATTGATGTTGGGCGTGTCCGCTGGTGCTAATGATCGTTAGATTTTCGTATCATCAGGTGATGGGAATCGCGTATCTCTGAGATAGAGTGTTTTAGCATTATAGTTGTGGGCATTTACAACATCTTGTGCGACGCCGTCTGCATTCATGAAGAGGGCACCGCCATTAATTCCCATAAGTTCCAATCTCGAAAAAATATCTGATACACAGCTTTTATTAACAAGAACTTTATGAAGAGAAGGAGAGCCTTTTTCCACCTTGCCATCTGGAAGGGTTGTGTTAGCTTCCTTATGTTTTTCGATTAATTCGTCTAAGTTTTCCACGCCCACCCGTGCATAGTCCAATGTATCAAAAAGAAGGGCCCCTTGTTGCCGATGCATGCGAGTATTATGTTTTCCTGGGAATGGGATAAATTGCAACCACATTCCAGGAAACCCATTTTGAAATAGCTCAGAATGTGGATAAAGAAAATGGTTGTATTCTTTCATGACTTCATCGTATTTTTGTCTTGGATCAAGAAATAGCGTTGCCCACAACCATGCCAACTTATTTATATTCAAGGCATATACTACCGCATATTCTTCTCTCTTTTCCTCGCAATTTTTTCTGACGCCATTAAATGCGAAAAAAAGCGCGATGTAAGGTGAATAAGTAAAATCCAAAACAGGAGTAGGTACGCCATGATGTCGTGCGTATTCCAGCCAATCGAGGCGACTCTCACTCTGAAAAGACAGCATGCCTAGTTTTGCAAGACCAACTCTGAATTGATCAAGCATTTTATCAATGTCCGAGTTCCACGATTCATGTGGGATTTTCATGTGACGGTGGAGCGTAGTTCTTAGTTTGTAATGTTCTTGTGTATATCCCCTGAATATGAAATCGTTTTCCTCTAAGGCTAATCTATCAAGGAATTCTATCGCCTGCGATGCATTATCAAAGCTGTGGGTTTCAATGCTCATTATCTTTTCCTTTAAATCTAACGTTCAAGCTCAGGGGCGCGCCGCTTTTTGGCGCGTCCGTTGGAGCGTAGTGTTGAACTAAGGGTTGAGACAATGCTGGAGCATCGTCTCAACCCTTAGTTGTTGGGCCGTAGCCAATTGGTAAGCAGGTCAACGAACTCCTTCCGGCCCATGCGCTCAGGATGCCCCACCACAAGGAGGCGAAGGTTGTCAGTCCATGCAGTTTTGCATGCTCGTTCCCACCACCCAAGCCGCTTATTTCTACATGGAACGGAATGGTTCTGAGGGGTTATTTCCCGGATGCTTCCTTTCAACGCAACTGGAACGTCTTGAAGCATGTCGCGGAACAGCCCATACGTGTAGAAAACGATTGTCCTTGCTCTTAGGCGCTCAATTTCCACCCAGATCACGCCCAGCTTAAGAACGCAACATTCGGCCATCCCGAAGGTAGTTTTGTCGGTCGATGTAGACTCGCCATCATTGGCACCGACATTAGTGCATTTGATTAGATTTGTAAAAGCAATGAAATCAGAGGCATTGTGGCCATACAAATTCTCGGCAATCTCTCTTGTGTAGCTCCAGTATGGCCAATTGATGTACCACAGGGAATCCGCCACCATATCGGCAGGGTCAATCATTCCAGAGGGTAGCATTTCGCCTGGCGTCCCGCGATGCGGCTTGCCAATGAACAGAATACGTTCAATGCTGTCCGAAAACTTATGGCCAACCAGCCAAGGCAACAAAGGATGCCGAATCTGTGCGTCACACTGTTCGCAGATTGGATTTGCCAAGAGGTGCAACTCGCGCTCGAACAGCAAATTAAAAATGGGTCGCGTATCGTTAATCATCGGAGCTGGTGGTCCAACCATTTATTAACTGGCACTTTTGCCCGATGCCTGTTATCAGCCATGTCTATGCGACAGCTTCGAACAGAAAAGAATCGTTCCAGTTCAACTTGCGGGTTTGTGACCTCATCCATGTCTTTTCCTCCCTTCGATTGGCTACACCTTTGTATTATGTGTATTATGTAGACAAATACACACTCTCCATTAAGGTGCCGCTTAAGGTAACGTCTGGCTTCCTCGGATACAATTCCAAATGCCTTTCGCATCTCCTTTTAAGAATTCTATTGCGTCCACGGGTTTATATTGACTTCGATGGTCTGAACCTCCTTGAGGACCTTTGCGTCCATTCGCACCGGCAGATCAATATTAAAAACACCGTCCGTGACGATTAGCAGACGCCGGTTCCGGAGGTCACGCCACAGGATGTTCGGCGGTTTGAAACCTTCCCCGGAGAGGAAAAAACGTAGTGTGGAACTACTGGGATTGCCGCGCTCATAGGCTATGCCTTGCTTATCACAGCCATCGCTGTCTTGTCGTTTGAAGGTGTAAGAAACGTTATTGACCTCATTGCCAGCCCTGTTTTTAAACGTCAGCATGAGCGATATAGCGTTGGCTGACGCAGGCAGATTGATCAGAGAACTCCGCTTGTCGGTATGGGTTACCTTTTGTTTTTGATTTTTGTCGCCATTACGGGAAAGGAAATCAAGTTCTTGATTTTCAAGAATCATGCAGTTTTCCGCCATGCCTGCCCTGATCCGGCTTTGGGACGAAAAACAAACGACAGCGCCATTTCTGAGATACTTATTATTCACGCCTTGGCTGAAGGATAGAATATCAACCATTTTTAGATCTTCCCTTGACACTTGTTCCATTACGGACCTCAGTTCATCAAGAAAAGATTGGTCCCAGATGATCTTCAGGGGAATGTTCAGGGTCGCCTTGCCTGAGGCCGGATCAACGGATTTGATCTGTGGGGCGCCGACTTCAAAATTATAGGCTGCCTGGGGATATTTAGAGATGATTTTCTCCAGCAGGGCGGCGCCGGCGCGCTTTTCCTCCAACCTGCCGTATGCCTCGTCAAAAAGTTTTTCCCCTTCTACGTTACGGACTGCGATATTCAGGAATTCGAGCTTTCGTTTCAATTTCGAGGCGACAACATCCGCCTCTATGGTGACTGCAACAAGCCCGTCGCGGCCATGTTCTTCAGAAACGATCCGGCTGTCTCTGACATAACCGCCGCTGTAGCTGAGAATTTCGTCTGTCAGAACTTTATGATTTTGTATAACAGTGTCTGCCGACACATAAACCCCGATTACCTGTTCCACGGCATTTCTGATAGCGTTCAGTCTGGCCGCGGCCTTGTCGGCGCCGATCCCTGTGACAATGACCTTCATCAGCTTTTCCGGTTCCTCAGCATCAACAAGGAAGGGCGAAAAGCAGAGGATCAATCCGGCAAGTACACAAAGGAAAATCTTCATAGCTCTTGCGTCGGCGCTGAACCTCTCTATCTGGCGGTTATTCATCCAATATCTCCCGGTATCTTTTCAACTCCAATGCCCTCTTCTTGATGAGCTCCATCCGGTCGCTGTCGCCGACAATCAGCCACATCGTGCCGTCTTTGCCGTTGACAATCAGGTCTGCCAATTTTGACTCTGCATCTCGGAACTTCAGCCAGGACGTCTGCGAAGTCTTCAGAACCTTCTGTCCATTCTGGTCAAGTCGTTTCATAAGAGATTTGTAATGCACGTTCAACTCTTTGTCCCAAAGACCGTAAGCATTACCATAACAATTTCGCTGGCCCGCCGTGGAGTCGTCCTGCGCCACGCAGTTCGCAAACCATACATCAAGGGGATGCTTTGACTCCTGTGCCGACGCATATCCCACAAGACTGGTGAAAAATAAGAAAAACACTGCAAATAAGATGGCTGATTTGTTACTGTTCATTGACCATTCCTCCTTTTCTTTTTTCTTCGTGTCATGAATTCCTGCCGAGGAAATTGAATATCGAAAGCCCCATGCTCTGGAGGTCGTTAACGGAATACTGAGTAACAAGATTATTTTCAGAATCAAGGCATAAGGGAACCATGTCAACAAGAGGTTTCTCGGAAATGACCATACCAGCTGAATGGGTGGATGTATGAATTATCAAACCCACCAGCGCCCATGAAAGGGAGAGGAGTTTTTCTATTCTCTCACTATTTCTTGCAGCATCTCTCAATCGACGTTCCTTGTAAAAGGCATCATCCAGAGAGATAATTTGACCATTGGGAACCATTTTTGCGATGGCGTCAACATCTGCATAGGGAATATTCAAGGTACGACCAACCTTGCGTATGGCAGACTTCGCCCTCATTTTCCTGAAGGTGATGATCTTGGCTACATGGTCAATACCGTATCTCTCCGTTGCATACCGGATGATGTAATCACGCCTTTCCGGAGAGAAATCTGTAGCGATGGCGGGCAGCATCCTGTTTAGTTCTTTGTAAGCGCTCTTTGCCAAGTCTTCATCAGGGGTGCACCCATCCTTCGATTGGAATTGGGGAGGGTGAGAACAGTCTAATTCGAGAGATAGGTTGCATTTGTCCGCAATCAGGACGGCATTGGAGATAGCCTCGGGACAATAAGAGAAAAGACTCTTCATCTCTGCTGGTGATCGTAGATAAAACTGATTCGTTTTAGGACGTATCTGTTCCTTGTCTTCAAGGGTCTTTCCCGCCTGGATGCATTGAAGCACCTCATGGACCTCTGCATCATGGGCCTGAAGATAATGACAGTCGTTGGTTGCGACAACAGGAATGGACAGAAGACGGCTGATTTCCAGAATTCCTTCATTGGCGATTTGTTGTTCCGGCAAACCGTTTTCCATGATTTCAAGGTAGAAATTCCCTTCACCGAAGATATCATGGTATTCGCGGGCGGCTTTTATAGCGGCTTCGCGATCACCCTTCAGGAGATATGAGGCAACCTCCCCGTGCAGGCAAGCGCTTGTTGCAATCAGTCCTTCAGAATAACGCTGAAGGAGTTCTTTATCCACCCGGGGATGATAGTAGAAACCCTCAAGATAGCCTGCCGTGGTGAGCTTCAGGAGATTTCTATATCCCTGCATGTTTTTGACGAGAACGACAAGATGACGAGAAGATTCTCCAACACCGGAGGAAGACTTGTCAAACCGACTCTTTGGGGCAACATACAGCTCGCAGCCGATGATGGGTTTGATCCCGGCTTTTTGGGCCTGCTGATAAAATTCGATAGCGCCGAAAAGATTGCCGTGATCGGTCATGGCGATGGCTGGCATCTTATATTCCTTAGCCTTTCTCAATAGATCGCTAAGGCGGAGGGTGCTGTCAAGGAGGCTGTATGCTGTGTGGACGTGAAGGTGAATAAAATCGGCCTTTTCGCTCGTCATATTTTTCCCTCCATCAAACAGTGTGATGCTTTATCTGCCCCGTGTTCGTTGCTACGGAAACACAGCGGTCATCCCACAATTCCGTCATGCCGAAGTCTTTGACATTGGTGACTTCGAGTTTTGGGAGCCCTTGTTTGTCAAGCCAGGCGTGAATGAATTCTATCGCCGCCGGTCCTTCAGAAGCCCGTGCGGTAAAAATCTTGACCTTCTTCCCTTCGCTTATCCAGAGCCGAATACGTTCAACCATCGGCATGATCGGTTTCCCGATATGATGGATTCCGATCCAGCCATGATATTCGGCCAGGGTCCCATCCAGATCCACCCCTATCCAGAATTCAATTTCGCTCATGAGATATTTTTCTCCTTTTCACAGGGATGCAAAGTTCAACAAATTTAACGTTTTCAAGGCCCGCTCGATTCATTCAATGACCCTGCCCGAAAAAATGTATTGTATCCCTAATGCAAATAAATGCTTTCATAAGGTTTTTGATATTCTTAAATGATGAAAAGTTTTCCAGTCTTATCCATATCGATTATAGATTTGTGAAAGACAACTGTACACATGCTGTCTCTTTTCTTTAACTGAGCGAATGCATTGTTAAGATTATCAATTATGGGCTCTATCAAGAGGGGGTGGAAGTCTGGGGCCAGAAAACAGGCATTTATGATTTCTTTGCCATCTAGATTTGTGGAATCATAACAATCATTATCTGATGGTCTTTGGGTTTTAATACGTCCAGCGACCATGTCGCGTACAATGGCTGCATAGAAGAGCAGCTCTGACAGAATGCCCAAAGGGATATTCCCTTTTTTCTTAAGCTCAAATATCCAAAAGGATTTCTTATCGTTTCCATCTGCAACCAAGTCCACGCAGGCCTTTTTCCCCGGGAAAAGAGCACATTCATCGGCTACTTTTTCGCAAAACAAACCAACAGGAAATTGGCGATAGATATTTTCAGTATCAAAGGTCATTTTAAGACAGTCTTTGTCAGCACCATCTTTGCATAACCGCCACTCTAATTCAGATTCACTTAACGCGGGTAGAGTTGCAGTATCATTAACCTTGCCGTTCCCCCGACCACCTTTCCCGATGTTGCTTATAAGCTTGCCCTGATCTCTATCTAAGATATAGCGACAATCATTCTTCAAGAATGCTCTTATCGGTTGATTGAGTTCGAACCAAGGATCGTCGCTACCCCTGCCATATAATGAATCAAACAAGCTGAGACGAAACAGAAAACGTTGGTAATGCTTATCTGTCTTAACTCCTTGTCGGAATTCCACAGAGAACCTGTAATCTTTACAAACAAATTCTTTCAGGACGAGTAACCAGCCCTCAAATGCACTTACGTTGCTTTGCATGTTACTTTGAATCGCATTTTCAGTGATGTGTAATGTTATCTTCCCCATTTCTTCAGTAACTTCTATATCCCTTGGCCATTTGAGATTGGGGGTTTTTGCTCGTTTTGAGAGGAGCGGCATTTTTGCATATGCCTGCTTCATCATTTTCTCCAATTCTGAATTTTGAATTTTCATGTTAACCTCCCTGGATGGAATTAATGATAATACTTATTAAAGCTATATGGTTGCGACTTCACCATCTCGAAGCTGCATCACATTTTCGAACCGTTGAGAGTAGGCATTAGCGTGCTCAGTATGCACCGGCACCAACATTTTCGGTTTGAGAGCCTTGGCAAATGTCTGTAAATCCTTAACCGTCGCATGACCGCTTGTGTGGGCATAGACGAAGTTGACCTGTGGATCGTTCCGATAAGCGCCCA
>Ga0247842_10002486_pt1 | contig 27215 bp, 37 predicted proteins | sample LaCruzMarch2015__3_FD_192411 | JGI IMG/M metagenome (GOLD analysis project Ga0247842, IMG submission 192411) | Freshwater microbial communities from meromictic Lake La Cruz, Castile-La Mancha, Spain - LaCruzMarch2015_19m | ecosystem: Environmental > Aquatic > Freshwater > Lake | place: Spain...
ATCCCCTATTTTAAACGGACGGATGACCTGTCAGTATTGCTTCCCTCCGCATGGAAGGCCTTGCACCCTTCCATTGGTGCCGACCAATCAAGCACTGAGGGAGGGGTGTAGTTTACCAACCCTTTACCATTAGGCTACCTTTGCAAGGGATTTTAAGAAGAAATGCCCTTCTTTGAGAAAAGAGAAGGGAAAAAAAAGCCCCGGTTTCCCGGGGCTTTTTTGTTCAATTTATCTTTCCTTCATCGGCAAACGAATAATATCTGTCCAGGCCGACGATGATATGGTCCAGAACTGAGATTTCCAGAAGTTTCCCGGCATCAACAAGTTTTTTGGTGATGTTCATATCAGCTTCGCTGGGCGTAGGCTGCCCGGAAGGATGGTTGTGCCCCAGGATAATCGATGCTGCATGAAGGTCAAGGCAATATTTAAAAACCTTTTTAGGATCGACAATGGTGCCCGAAATTCCACCTTCTGAAATCCGGATCTTGTTGATCATTTTGTTGGCTTTATTGAGCATCATTACCCAGAATTCTTCATAAGGAAGGTCACCGATGACGGAATGAAAGATACGATAAGCATCCATGCTCGATTTGATGCCGTCCCGGAAAATAACCTCGCTTGCATTCCGGCGCCGCGCAAGTTCAAACATGGCCATGACCTGGGCAGCTCGTTTCGGGCCGATGCCTTTGATATGTTGAAGTTCGCCCCAGCTCATACGCCAGAATTCCGGTAGGTTGTTGCCGCACTTTGACAACGTGTTCATGGCAATGTCAAGGGAATTTTCGCCTTCGATGCCATTGCCAATAACAATACTGAGAAGTTCTGCGTTCGATAGGCTCAGGGCCCCTTTCATAAGCAGCTTGTTTGAAGGGATGTCGTCTTCTGCCCAGGCGCTCATGGGGATCCGGCCTTCGTAGTTTGTCAATGTCTGGTTTTCGTTCAATGTTTTCATAGTTGATGGTTTTTGTGCAGCATTGGCCGCGGTTTATACTGAATTTTTGCCATCGGCCATACCGGGGAGAAATAAATAATGTCAAGGGTGCGGGTCAGATTTAATTTCAAATCTGAATGCACTGAAAGCGGCAGTTCCCAAAGGAGGCCGCCCTTGACAGTTTTATTTTCCCTTAGGTAACTTTGCAGGAATTCAGCATAAACAAGTTTGCGGATGCCCCATAAACCAAACCAAGCTATTTGCGAGCATAAAAAAAAGCAGTCCCGTTTTCGGGACTGCTTAGAAAGTTTTAATTGTGTTTTTTTGAGAAGAGCGACTGGAACTCTTTCAGTTCCCATTCGAACTTCAGGGGATCAGAGGCCATGAGTTCTTCGGTGTAACCTTCGTAGTAAATCTGGTCCAACATTTCGATGCTGACTTCATCAATTGATTGTTGCTGTGCGATAGTTTTGGCAGTTTTCATAAGGCGTTTGATTTAAAGGTTAGAAATGAAATTTTTTACGCCTTCAGGCAACTACCGGGAATAATAAATAATGTCAATGGGTTAGGGTCATTCCCGGGACACCCGGGATGAAAGAACTCGAAGAGCGGCAGTTCCCAAAGGAGGCCGCCCTTGACAGTTTTAAGCAGTACCGCACTTCCAGGTACTTAGCGAATTATTCACAAGGTAACTTTGTAGGAAAATTTCGAGCTAAACCGTGCGGTGGCCAATAACCGGTTTCTTTTTCGCTTCCTTTTTCTTTGACGTTTACAAACAAAGAAAAAGGAAGCCACGGAGGCAACATTACCTTATAAAAAGCAAACATTTGAACAAAATAATCCTCGTTATTTTGATCAATAAGCTAAATACCTGTTAAAAAACCTGTTTTGGTTACCTTTTTCAAAAGGTAATACAACGAAGTCAGACGACCCGCCCCGCCGTCGCCTGGCACGTTCAAAATTTTTTCATGGGCGGATATATGAGATTCCGCCACGTGTCCGCGAGATGGCAAAAAAATCCCACCATATGCCGGATTTCGATAAACGAAATCCCACCATTGGCGGGAATGCAGGAAGGTCAGATAGTGATAGAAGAGAAGGTCAGGCCACGCTTTTGTTTTGCGATGGCAACCCACTTTTGCCTACATACAAGATACTTGAATGCATCACAAAAGTTTGTTGATTCCATGGCCAGGCGGGATGGCGAAAGTTTATCGCCTTTCTTTACTTTCTGAATCTCACCCTTACTGTTCTTGGTAACAGGGGTGATCTCAAGCTGGCTTTTAAGCTCACGGCATTCGAACTTGTCGATCAGCAGCGAAGGCAAACGCTTTTCCTTTTCGCCCATCATAATGTTCATCAGGTTGAACTCGTCGGAGTGGGTGATATTACCCTGGCCAACCGACATAAGCTGTACCAGCCATCCGGTGCGAACGCCCTGGCGGTTGAACTCAATGTCGTGCTTAAGCTGGGTAGCGAAGTCGCGGCCACTTTTGCGGTACTGATTGGTGGACCGGTCATGGTATAGGTGAAGGATCTTCTTCTTGTGCGGTTCAAAGAACAGAATGAACTTATCGGCCAGTTCGCGGATCCACTCCGGGGTGATGGTGTACATTCCTTTCAGGACCCGGTAGGTGCTGCCCTGCTCCTGCCCTATTACCAGGCTCATCATGTTACCGGCGTCAAATCCTCCTTCGATCAGCTTATCATGCTGGATGTAGCGAAGACCGGCCGAGGTCTGCGATACATTGGATCGGATGCCGAACTGATCGTAATAGTCATAGTTGTAACCATCGCTGTAAAAATGTTTTTCTGCAAGGGCGCCATAGAACCGTGCGCCCTTCTCCAGTTGTTTGCGGATGGAAAGCACGGCGGTTTTGAACTCTTCGAAGTCGAGGGTTTCGAGAAGATTTTTAAAGTACTTCAGGGTAAGGATGTCTGCATTGGCAAATGAAGACACGACATAGAAGAAGGTGCTGCCCATTCGCACCTTGTCAAGGCGATCTATCCAGCGTCGCTGGTTCTTCTTCATGTTCTCAATCTTTTGGGGATCATCGCCTTTGCGCAAAGAATACAATATGTCGATGTTGATTTCATTGAGAACAATGGCTGTCTGGAGGATCATTCGTATCTGGTCCCTATCCATTTTCTTTTCCATGCGCAGCATCCAGTCGCTTTCACCCACAGAAGGATCTGGCATGTCAGAGCAGAAGGTCTGCCCCATAAAGTAATGGGAATCACCATAAAGGTTGTAATCACCGCGCAGGGTTGGGAACAATTTGTTGAGTTTTTCCTCGATCAGGTATTTTGATTCATCGCCGAACTGGTGGACCACAGAGATCCCTGCGTTGGCGCTGGGCCGGTCGAGTGAGGTCAGAAAGAATTTGCAACCATTGAAGGTTGAAAGGGTATGTTTGAATGAAAAGGTTTTGATCATGGGCCGAGGCCAATATTCTGGTGGTTCCTTGTCAACCACGAAATGATAGTTCTCATAAAAGTTATGCCTGCTTTCCCATCCAAGGATTATGGCAGGGATGATGTTGGTCATCAGGTTGACATAAGTATCAGAAACGAACGCAAAACTGGCCCGTGGCATGTCGTAGATCACATCGATGGCCCGTTTCGCCAGGATGTCGGTACTCTTTGCCGTACCGCGTCCACCGATCAGATAAAGGTTTGACGGTTTGAGCAGGTCAATCAGGGTGGATATCCAGTTCGAATACCGGAGATCGGCATCCTGTGCAGAAATGTTAATCTTCTTCATGGTCGGTCAGTTCAAATGGGACATCTTCGATCATGGCTTCCCGGCGTACCCGGGTTTTTTCTTTTTCAGAAATATCCAGGGCGTCGATCAACGCGGCCAACTCGTTGCGGTTGGCAGGCAAAACTCCAAGATCGGAAATCCGGATGGAATAAATGATTGGACGGCGGTCAAGTATCTCCGGGGGTACCTGCTGGGGCTTGTCCTTATTCACCCCGCGTATCTCGGCCAGGTCGGCCAGGCACCGACGGGCAGTTTCAAAATCATTGGTCTTGAAACAGATGTTAAAAAGGTCGTCCATCCGCTCGGCAAGGATGTTTCGCCAGGCATCCACTTTTACTTCATCATTTGTCAGATAGTAAAAGTTCAGTACTTCGTTGTAAAGACGTTCGGCTTCAAGCTCCTGCATCTTTTCCCACCGCTTTCGGATGCGGGAAATAATCTGGTTCTTGGAGTTGTAACACATAAAAAGTTCACGGATGAACTCTACCTGCTCAACGTCGGCCTTGATCAGTGACAGCGCATTTCCCGGATCGATGGCAAGGCTTTCGGCGGTTAACAACGTTTTGCGCCGCGAACGAATAAGCACTGTTTGCTTTATCTTTTCCAGTTCTTTTTGTTGCTGGTATTTGGTAAATTGTTGAATGGATGTCTGGTTGCCATCCTTGGCACGTTTCAGTGTGCCTTTGGCAATATCCCAGTCGGCCTGAAGTTTTCCCTTATCGTAATGATAACGGGGGTGACCTGGTTTATATAGGGGATCGTCTTCAGGGATATCGCACTGTGCGATAAATTCATCACGGTCAAGGTTCATGGCCATGGCAATCTGGCCTATGGAGAATACGGGCGCCATTGCCTCAATGATTTTAAATTGATCTTCGCTCAATTGCATATAGTATTTCATTTTTGCGGAATTCATATATATTCCGCGAGTTCAGAAAGATATATTGTTCGTGCTTGGCGTTTTCGCCCCAATTGCCCGAGCCTTCTACCACATAATGTCCATCAACAGTTTTTATCAAAGTGATTTTTGAATGGTTCCATGCGAAATCGACACTGATGGGTTTGTTTACGATCACGGCCATCAGGTGATCGTAAACTTTGGGAAGCCTTGACTTGATGGAATCGCTGATAAAAATATGGATAGAATGGATCTTGCAGGAATCGACCAGGCGGACCAGCGCGTCGATGATCCGGATGTTTATTGAATAGGTTGACATGACCACTTCATGAACATCGCCACAATAACGAATGATATAAGGAATAAAAGTAAATGCGTTAAAGGAATTAACAGTCCAGAGAAACAATATCTCCCCTTCTGTTGGAAGTCGTCCGAAAAGATTTTTTATATTTTCGATCCTTTGCCCATGGATATTAAGAAAAATTTCTGCCAATGCACCTGCTTTATCTTCAGGTTCAATAAAATCGGTTTCTGTATATAGGTCAATAAGCATCAGAATTAACTTATAAGTTAAGCATCCGGTTTACCTCGGTCAGTTCTTTTTGCATGGATTCGATGCGCTGCAGGCGGTTGGCCGTGTTTTTATGGCCAGGTTGCCGCCTGACGGAAGCCCGGGACCGGACAAGGTTGTTGTCGATCCGTATTTTGAGCTTTACCAGATCACCGATCTTCATACGGCGAATTGCTTCGAGGCGGGCGGTCCAGTCAAAAATGGGATGTTTGCCCAGTATCTGGCCGGTTGTTTTGAAATGGTTCAGCTCATCCCAAATCCGCCGGTTCTCAAGGTACGATTCAACGGTAGAGCGTGATATGCGTTCGATATCTTCGAAGGTGGAAGCAGTAAAAAGATCCTGATGCGCCTGTACATAGTCACTGTGGGCGGTGATCATGTCGGCTACCAGTATCTTAAATTCCTGCGGACAATCTGCCTGCCGCAAAAAGGGAAATTCCTCCCGCAACCTGATGGCCGGGACGGACCTGATCGCTACTTTTTGCGGCCCCTGGGTTTTCCCACGGGTTGACCGGTTTTTCCTTTCTGCTTTACCGTTTCATCCTGTGATTGCGATTCTTCATGAATCGGTTCTTCATCTTCCGGGTCATCCTGAGCTTCAACAACCTGCTGTGCGATGTTCATTTTGACCTCTGGTTTCATGGCCGGAAGCGCTATAAATGATTTCATCTGTTGTTCTGATATACCGGCTATCTCCCGGAGCTCTTCATGGATCACACCAAGAAGGTACGAAGATTCAGCCTGCAGGTTTACCTGCTTTTTCAAACCAAGTTTCAGGCTATACCTGATGACCAGTTTTACGCCGCCGGCATAGCTCTTGTCATTTCTGAAATAATTGATGATCTGTTCTTTCATGTTAATTTAGATTAAAAACCCCATCGCGCCATGCAGCACGATGGGGAAAACAAAACGAAAAATGAAGCTTTCTTTTAAACCCTGCTGCGCTCAATGAACTTCCAGGTGCTGGCTCCATCCTTGATTGCCTCAAAGGTAATTTCTGCGCCAGAAATGGCAGTCCAGGTTGTCCCATTGGCAAGGATGAAATCGTCACCGGAATCAATTGTTGAAGGATATGTACCACCAGAACCAAGCAGCGTATATTTCCCTCCGACCACGGCATTGGTCAAGGTGGTAATATTTACCGCTGATGCCGAACCGGTTGTAAGCTGATAACGGCCTTCTCCTGTTGACACATTGATAGATGTGGCATCAGCCGATGGAGTTGACATCACAGAATCAAAAGTTGTGGTGCCCTGATAATCGGCAACGTCGGGGCCTTTCTGTGTCGATTTAAAGGTAAAGGTTGTTTTGGTTTTGTCCTTGTCGTCCTCTGCCTTGAAAACCATGTGCAATGGTGCACAGGGACTGCCGTACAGGTTTTTCTCCGTTGTGCCACAACTTTCAACAATAATACCGATATTTTTGTTCATCCAGTTTGCCCGGAATTCACGAATGGCAGCGGCATCGCCCGGGTGTTCAAATTCAATGGACTGTATGATGCCTTTCGCGTCGGGATCTCCTTCGCTGTCGGCCCCTGCTTTAATCGTATGCTGGGTGGCATAAACTTTTACCATGTATGCTCCCGGATCGAACGCAAGGTTTCCAGTGATAACAATTCCTTTTGAATCGCGCGCGGGCATGGTAAGCACATCTTCCCAGTCAAAGACAATGACCTTGTCTTTTTTATCTCCGCCAACACCGGCATTGTCTGCCGATTTGTTGACATTAACTTTCACGTATGTCATGATATTTCGATTTTTTAGATTTTGGCTGATATTTCATTGGCGTCGGGGAGACCGTTTGTCAACGGCCTCCCAAAATGCCTGGTGAAACTGTTATCCGCGTGTGATTTCGTAGAACAAGCCGTCGTCGGCTTTCTGGAGCTGGATGTAGGTACCTGCCGACAGTGTCATTGCGGCGGTGAGAACGAAGTTCCCGCTGTTTGCAATGGTAGCGGCATTTGAAGAAGAACCTCCATAAATGGTGTACACCTTGTCGGTAACAGCATTGTCGAGGTTGGTGATGGCGGTGGCCACTGAGTTGGCCACGGTGATGAAGGTGTCGCCTGCGGCAACATCGGGCGTTACGTCGTCGGCGGTGAAGGCGATGGCGTCGCTGGTTGCAGCTTCGCGTTTCAGTTCGATGAACTTTCCGTCGGAACGTTTTTTCAGATACAGCATGTCGCCCACTTCGGGGGTCCAGGCTGCGGTGAGCAGCGAGAAGTTTCCGCTGGCTGCAATGGTGATGGCGTTGGTGGCGTTTCCGCACTTGAGGATCACCTCCTGGCCAACGGCACAATCATCGATTCCTGTGATGGCAGTTGCGGCGGCGTTGGCAACGCTCACCAGCGAGGTGTGGTTCAACACGCTCGGGGTGGTATCGTCGGCATCCATCGATACGAAATAATCGCTGGGCTCGTCCACATCGTTGCAGAAAATCATCTGCGTAGAGTAATCGCCCGGCATGGCAGCAGCGGAAGCGTATTCACGACCGACCATATAAGCCCAAACCGATTCGCTCCAGTTCGACCACACTTTCAGTCTCCAGTCCTGCTGTTCGATGTTAAAGTTGAGCATTTCGCCTTCCTTGTTTTCGAGCAGCACGATGTTGTTTTCGATGGTCCAGATCAGCCTCTTGCTGGGGGCCATGTTCGGGATTGCCACGATCTTCACGCTCGGGTATTCTTTCACGTACTCGATCCCACCCTCATAGTCCTGGTTCAGGCCGTAAAGGGTTTCGAGGTTGGTGTGGTAATCGTTCAGCGCATCGGTGCTCATGTAGAGAACCAGCCTGCCACTGTCGCGGAGTACTTCCGGGATCAGCTTGGTTCCGTTCTTCACATGGGTTGCAATGTTCGATGGGGTCCATTCGCCCAGGGCGAAAGGCTGAACTTTAAAAGCGGCCACCTGGTTCTTGATGAATTTCAACAGACCGTTGGCAGCCTGCATGGAGGTTCCGGCAACATTGAGGGAAGGGTTCTTGCGGACCCCACGGATGCGGCGGATTTCGCGTTCGTTGTGGAGTTTCTTTCCGGTCTCGACCAGAATGAACTCGATGAACGACCATTTCATGGTGGAAGATCCTTCGCGGTTCAGGTAACCGATCCAGCTCTTTTCAAGCTCTTTCAGTTGTTTGAACTCATGAACGAACATCACGTCGTACATTCTGATGATTTCCGGCTCAAACTTGTAGCTGCCTTTCACCACGTTTTCGAAGGTGCTGCCCAGCGCGGTGGAATCAGCCTGCGAGAAATCGCCGGTCAGGAATGCATTCGTCAGCACAGCCTGATCCTGGTACCCGCTTTCGAGGGTAAAGATCTTGGTCAGCGACGGCAGTTCGAGCAAAAAGCTCTGAATACGGTCCTGTTTGCGGATGCGGTAATACTCACCGAGATCGCTTCCGAGGGAAGAATAATCAAGTGAGGAAGCCGCTTTGGGCGCCAGGATTTCAATACCATGGCGGGACGCCAGGGATGCATACGCGCGTTTGTTGTACGGATGCCTGTCGTCGAGTGCCAGCAGGGGCGACTCAATTCCGAAGAGGTGCTTGTCGGTTCCGGTGGGCACCCATGCTTTTTTGGTGTTCATGTCGATGATTTTTGGATCGGGGTCGGGTTCGGGTTTCTTTTCGAGCAGTTCGATGGTCTGTTTTTGCTCGGTGATGATGCCCTCAGCTTTTTCGCGTGCTTTTTTTTCGGCTTCAAGGGCATCGTTCGAAGCTTTGATCGTCTGTTCCATTTGGGCAGTTTTCTGCAACTGGCCCTGGAATGCAGCCTGAAGGTCGGCATAGATGGCGGCCTCCGTAGCGGCATCGGCAGCCCTGCCGGCAACCTCAGCTTGGAAAGCCTCAATGAATCTGTCGGTGAAAGCCTGACTGGATTTTTCTGCCAGTGTTGCCTTCTGCTCCTCGGTTAAATGCTCTTTTCCGTCTTCTGTCTTCGGGAAGGAAGCCAGACCAAGGAACGCCAGGACGGTAAGCCTCAGTTGTTTCATGTTTTATGGTTTAAATGGTTTTGATTAATTGGTTCATTCGGTGTATAAGACCATCCTCGTAAGCCTTCATAAAAGCAAAATCCATGGTGTTGATTTCGTCGATCAAACCATGTTTTAGCGCTTCGGTGGCATTGTAGATAGCCCCGGTAAAGACCTCTGATGTGGCGTCAATGCCCATGTTGTCGCGGATGGCCTGATGGAAAATCTCGTTAACGAAATCCAAATCTTTGATAATCGGATCCTGGTTGCCTTCGCGAAGCGCGCGGATCATTTCATTTTTCCGGGTCGAGAGGGTTGCATAGATATCGGTGATGGTGATGCCCAGTTTTTCCTTGAGCATTGACTCCATGTCGGTGAACGATGTATATACCCCGATGCTTCCGATCTGGTCCATGGGCGAAGTGGCAATGCGGTATTTCATGCCAGAGATCATCCACATGGCGGCGGATGCGGCCATGTTCATGACCATTCCCACCGTTGGCTTTGGAAAGTTCTTGATGGCATTGGCTGCGATATCGGTCATGAAGACCTGGCCACCGGGAGAGTTGACGGCAAACAGAACGGAAATTACCCGGTCGTTCTCTGCGCACCTGTTGAGTTGGTTGACAATGTCGAGCGATTTCCACGAAAAGACCGGACCCTGGATCGGGATCAGGGCAACGGAATGATCAGGCAGCTCAGGATCAGAGAAAAAATCATCATCGTCATCGCCCCACTCGTTGGCTTTCGGATTGGTTTCGCTGAAACCGGTCAGTGATTTGTTCAGGATGGCCGGGCGCGAAAATCGCACCTGCTTTTCTTTTTCAAAGAGGATGGCAACATTCTGCCCGCCCAGATAGGCCATGAGCAGGGGCAAATATGCAAGGGCCGTATCGCGGTGGATCAGCCATTTTGAATCGAGAAGTTCAAGAATGCGGTTGTACATGCATTAAAGCATTTAGGCCGCAATATTATATATGGTATGTTTGAAAATAAAGGACTGATAAAGGTTTTGGCAATATAACATTTTAATATTAAATGCTATAACATAACAGTTTTGTAACTAAAATGGCAAAAAAATACCCGGCATACAAATTATAAAGGATTGTATGCCGGGAACGTCAATAAATAAATATCGTGTTAAAACCTAATTTTGAATTTGTTTTCCCCTGATTATATCAAGTATTTGTAATCATAAAACAATCTGTCGGACCATTTGAAAATACATTCCTCATTTCCTTCTGCCCACAAAATGTCCCATTCACCGGTTTCGGTATTTCGTTTTAGCAGTTCGATTGCCCAGGTGGAATCATTTTCAAACGCAGTGCCTCCTTCGGGGTAGCCCCTGTAAATGGTGTTATCGTCAACGGAGTCGATTTTTGCACAATACCCTTTTAAAAATATTTTCATGGTAGTTGTACCGCTGTCAGGCGATGATGGGGAATAAGGCGTTTCGGCCGATATCCACCATGCAGGCTCGGTCGAAATGCAAGTAATAACGCATTCGCTGCCGGAATCGTTTGCCGACGATTTGAGCAATCGTTCGGCGCGCGCAGGGTTTCCCTGGAAGCCCATAAGTTTTGGCATTCCTTTGCTGAAAATGATTTTTATCAGCAATGGCCGACGAAGTAAGTCAAAGAACTGTGTGTTTGAATCGTCCTCGCCAGGCAGGACGAATTTAAGTTTTTGTTCAAAAAGCAAGCCCGCGTCAGAATCCTTGTCTTTTTCTTCGAAGTACCCGCTTCCGGGAGTAATGGGTATAGTTGTCCAGAGGTTCGTTGCGCTATCGTAACTGATGTTTTTGTGAAACCGGTCAACGCCATCCTCAATTGACAACGGTATGTCGGGATATGAAAAAAGGATCGAAGTGATGGTGATGGCAAGGTTAGTGTTTTTGTTCATGACAAGGGGATTTTACAATTAGACTATTAAAAGGTGTAAATTATACAAATATTACAAATTATGCAATTTATACAATTTTATCATATTGTTCAAATGTTGCAATTATGGTATCTTCATCAATTTCGTCAACGTTTGAAAAAACGGTACCTGAAAATGAGGAAATTTTTTCTTTAAAAGCAAAGAATTTCGGGGTACGGTTTCGCAATAACCTTACGTAACGTTTCTGCAAAAAATCGATACAATCGGCAGGCAAATTATAAACGTTCATAAAATGGTCAATGATCTGCTTTTTTGTTTCATGGTCGTATTTTTTCTTTCTAAGAAATTGAACAAGCTGAAACGCTTCCTGGTCGAAAAGGAAGTCGAAATATGCGGCGATCATTTTCACCAACATCTTTTCGTGTTTTGGCGGAAGCCACCAATAGCTTCTTACATCTTTTGTTTCAAAGTAAGGAAGCAAAATTTTCAATGTAGGGCCGGCAAATATCCTGGGCGGCATGGTTTTTTTTGGATTTTCAAGAAATTGGTTCAAGAACTTGTTGTAAAATTTTCCAACATCTTTATTGAAAAATATCGGTTGCGGCTTGTCTGGCCGCCCCCAGATTGTTTCACAAAACGGGACCAGGTATTCTTTAGATTGATCAAATTCAATTTCAATGATAACAGGACTTGGCATGGCGTAAAAGTATTTAAGTTAATACTGGTTTTAAAGGAGTTAAAATATTTCAGTTTTGGGCCATTTGTTTATAATTTCCGCAACACTTCGATAAGCGAAACATACCCGGCTGCCGGAAACAGTTTATTAAGTTTTTCGGCCGGTACGCCATCGGGCTTGAAACCGCGGGCAACGGCATTGTTTATGATTATTCCCATGTCAACCTGTGGAACATGTTTGCCGGTATATTCGCAAAGTTTTATCCCGTCGAGATACCATGAAACAAAACCTTTTTGCCACTCCATCTCATAAAAATGGAATGCATGTGAAAGATCGACGTTGAACATGAAATGCCTGCAAAAAACGATTTGCTTTTTGCCATTAACCATGGCATGTAACGTGACCGTAAAACCCCGGCTGTCTTCGTCCATCATTTCGAAAATGTCGATTTCTTCGGCGTTTCCGTTGATGGTCAACCAGAAGGAGAACCAATACATTGCCCCTTTTGGAGGAACTTTGATCATGGCCCTGTAGCGGCCATATTTTCCGTAGAAAGAGTTCCAGGAGCAAAGTTGCCCTGATTTAATTCCCGGGCCGGTCACGCTTTCGTTCAGGTCGGTGATGAGCTGAATGCCCTTTCCCGTCAATGCCCTTTGGTTTTCCAACCAAACGATATAGGGGTTGTCGCCATCCTTTATGTTCCCCCAGGCTTCGGCTGGAAGCCAGAATTTCCTCCAATCGAAGCTGAACGGGAAATTGTGCAGGAACATGGGCGCATATCCATAGGGATAATAATATTCGCCAGGTTTGTTGAAATAGTTTTTAATGTAAACCAGGTACAGGAACCTGATTTTTAAAATTAAGTTTTTCATTTTTTTGGGTTGTTATTTTTCGTTGTTAAATATTTCATACAGTTCTGACACGAGATATAGTTTGTTTCTATACATAAACATTTCGCCCCATTGCGGGGTGCATTTATTCCATGCAAGCCAGTGCCCAAACTGGGTTGCTTCATGCTTTGCATATTCTTCCATCAACTCGGATATTTCTTTGATGGTCAAAATATATCCCTCCCCCTGTTCTTCTTCTGTGTATTCTTCTTCGGCCAAAAATTCTTTTGCTGTCATGTTGTTTAATGTTTTTTAGATAACATTCATTGTTGCTGTTTATTCATTAGGCACAATTAATCAAGCCACAAATCAATAGTCTCACCATTTTTGCCAAGTGGGTGAACTATGAAATGTTTATCATCCTGAAAAGCTATGCGAAATTCTCGATTTCCGTGCGATAGCTCAATTTCAAGATATAGTGCAAATTTTGCCCAGTTAATTTGATAGCTTCCGGCTATTTTCGTCAGTTCTTCTCCTGACATTTGTTTAAATTCAACTTGTTCCTCTTGTGTCATAATATGAATTTTAAAAGTGCCTAACATGTCGGTAAGCGCAATTGAATTACCGACTGGTTTTTACTGTTAAAGGTGGTAACTGCGCTTACCGCCTATCCATTAGATGCAATAATGTGAAATAAATAAACTTTTTGAATACTGTTTGCATGGATATAAAGCGTAATAACTGTTTCGTCCCCATGAATTAAAATTGACTTCATCTAATGCATGTTCAAAATATTGAGAATGGCCTTTTTTTCTAAGTTTAAATTGTAGATTTTTTAAAGGAATTCTATTTATCCAATATAAAGATCTGCCATAGTCAATGAATACAGGTTTAGAACAAGAAAATAGATTGTGTTTTTTCCCTATCCATGTGAATAAATTATTGTTTCGTAACCATAAACTATTAATATTATTACCGTTAAAAATCCAAATCATATTTTCATAGAAATTTTCTCTGGAAATAATTTGATCTTCTGAAATAGGTGAATTTTGAAATTCAAGAATAGTTCCTTTACTATTTAATATGTCAGCTCTATGTATATTTTGATCTTTTACCAAAACAATTTCACGGAAAGATTCAGGAAATTCATTCTGCCATTTTATATGCCATTCGGACATCGGTTCATACCATGGGTCACAATCTGCTTTATCTTTATGTCTGAAATGATGAACATTAACATTTCCACATGCCGGGAATACTGATGAACCACAAACAGGACAAACAGCCCCAATAACATCCTTTGATGCTTCAACTCTATTGTTATTTAAGTTTGCGTACCTCATAAAATATAACTGCATCTAATGTTGTGCAAACACAAGCGGCAAGATGGCACGGCTACCAGATCCATCTACTTTAACGCCTGCCGCCTGATGTTTGCACCTGTTCATTCATTATCGGCAACCCTAAGAAACTAACTGGTAAAATTTCAATAACTTTTTACGAAGGAATAATTTTCTGTCTTGGTTGAAATATCCTGAACGAGCATATGATACCGTTATATGAAGTTTCCAAAATCCAACCATTATTGTACGGTGGCAGTTGTCGCTTAGATTTCTAATAGGGAATAATTGCCATTGGTTTGACCAACGAATACCCAATTCAATCATTAAATGTTGCCAACTGCATTTTTTACTTTGCCATAAGATTTTGAAACGTCTTGCATAGTATCCCATACCATCAATTTTACGTTGTTTTGCTTCTTGGAATATTCCCATTCCGTCATACTTTTTTGTGTACATGTCTATTTTTATATTTAGATAATTAAAATAAATTTAACTGATTTGTTCGTCTGTCAGGAGGCTGTAGGTATCCGACAATTATATCTTCGTAAATTGGATAATCATATATTGTTTCAGCTTCTTTAATTTTCTTTTGCCCGATCAGCTTTATTGGCCTTCCAGATTGAACCATGTGATTAATCCAATTTTCAGGCATAAATTCAAGTAGCATCAGTCCGTTCCACAATGTCAGTATTTCTCTGCCTGTACCTTTATTGCAGAGTTCAGATACTCTGTTTTTGCCGTATAACCACTTTTTCACAAATTCCCAGGTCATATTATCCTCCTAAAATTTTCTAAACCACCAGCAATGCTTATCTGTGACATAAGAGAATAGACTTCAATTTTAATAATCTCAACAGGTACTCTTCTGTTTGCCAAATCAATCATTTTATCTGAAATGAAGTCAAGCAATAAAGGGGGTATCATTGCATCCTTAATTATTTCAAATGCTTCAATTTCTTCTAAAACAGAATTATGTGAAATCTTCCGCAAAATATCTTTCAAAAGTTTTATACTGTTTATATCTGACATAGTTAAAAATTTTAATTCTGTTAATTAAGTGCAAACCCAAGCGGCGTGATTTTCTGAGAGCTTTCCCTGTGCGATTTAACAGGTTGCTATACCTAAAAACCGCCGCCCGGCGCTTGCACTATTCCATATAATTATCTGGTTTACGGACTGGCCCTCCTTCTTGTATTATCCTGTCTTTCGGTGGTTCCGGTGGCCTCGGTGGCTTCTGTGGATCCGGCGTATCCGGAATAAAATTGTCGCAAACCAGCGTAATTAAATCTGAAAAGATCCGGTAATCAAACCATATTGTTTCCGGTACTTTTGCAAATTTTCCCCACAATACTTCTTCGTCGCGCGTAATTGTCATTTCAACCAAACTTGACGTACTGTGGTGTTTGATTTTTACCGCTCCGACTTCTATTTCTGTAAATCCGCTCATAATATTAATTAAGTTTTGTTGCTTTTAAATTTCATTTTCAACCCGTGAAACCAAATCAATTGTGTTTTTTTCAAGGCCACAGCTTTTTTGTTCTGAATCTTTGCAGCATTCTATGAAATCAACGATTTCTGCAGGCAACGGAAATTCTTTGATCCTGATTTTCTCGGCATTGAGAACGGGATCGCACCTCTGGGTAGTTACCGATATAATCCATGTTTTTTTCATGTTTTCAGCCCTCTTTTTTTTCAATGTTTTCAATTTCCCGGTTCAGGTACCATTGCGCTTTGCGCAGGTCCTCAACCTGGTTTCCTTTTTTTCCTGCCCGGGAAATGTACTTCACCACGTTTCCGAGGCAAAAGCCAAGCCCCCAGGCTTCGATTATCTTGATGGCTTCGTATTGGTTACCGATGCCGCCGTAATGAACTGGATGATCTATTTTTTCTTCCATATTGCTACCAACTTATCGATCTTTCTGGTTGTTTGATGTTTATCATTTTATTGCCTTCTGCCTCTTTTTTCAGCTTCACCAACAGGTTGCGAAATTGTTCGTCGGTCAAAACGATGTGTCTTCGAAAATTTCCTCCATCGGTTCCGGGTCCGGGCTGAACACTGGCTCCGGGTCTATAGGATAATCCAGAACCGGGCGGCTCCGGTACGTTTCCTGTACAATTTTTTTCCTGGATTGTTTCTTCCGAACAACTGTTTCCAATTTGCGAAGTGCATTTACTGAATCTTTCTTCTCCTGAACGGATGCCGCTTTTTTTTTTATCGTCTTTGGCCAACTTTTCTTTTTTCCGTTGATGGAAAGCACGGTTTGATGCTTTTCGCTGGCAGGTTATGCTGCAATATTTGCCTGACGTTTTTTTCTCGAATGGTTTTCCGCATTCGGCACAATTGTCCATTTTAACAACATCGCCAGATGGCATACTGACAGGTATGTTTTCCTGATTTAAAGGTTCAACAATTGAAACAGCAGATGAAACAATGGCCAAAACCATATCTAATTTTTTGGCCATTTTAACATGAAACTGATGCTTCATAGCATATTCGTCGGCAAGTTCAATGTGCGAATTCTTTGACTGCTTGATTACCTGGACAATTTCTTCGGTCGTTTTCATTTTCAGTTCATTATTCGTTTAACTTCATTAATTGTAATTCCAACACTTTGACAAATACTGTCAATTTCGTTTCTGAAAGACTGGTTTGTTTTATACCGCCATGATATTTTTCGCATTCCGTTCAAAACAGTGGCATGGTCCTGGCGATACCTAAGCCCAAGCTCAACAGAAGTTTTTTTGTACATAAAAAATCCAAACCGAAAAACTATGTACCTGATAAACAAAGGTTTTAATTGCCTTGTTTTTTGGTATGGATCGGCACCATAAAACCTTATCGCTGCGTTTTCGATCATGTCAAGAGAAGTGTAAAGCCCGGGAATAACATAAGGGTTCATGGCCGATCAAATTTTGTTTTTTGTATTATAATGTTTGTCTTCCCGGTACATTGCTTTACCGGTGATTTCTCCATCGGATGCAACCAACTGGTTTATCAGGCACCGGTTTGTTTTTTCGTTTCTGATTTTGCGCAACACCCTATTGCTGTAATAATGTTGAATGTTCTTTTTGTTCATTGTTCGTTTTTTAAACTGTTTATATTGCAAAACACCCTACCAGCTTTTATAAAAGGAACAAGCCAATTGCCGGTCAGTTTTTCTGATACCTTGCATACCTCATAATAATTTTCTTTCGTTTCCCATTTTATCAGGAAGGCCATACCCAGTTTTTTTTTGCCCTGAAAATGGAAATCGTTTATGGTTGCAAGCCGATATCCGTCTGGCAATTTGTCATAGTACAAAAACCCGTTTTCATCTGTTTTCATAAAAAAAAATTTGGCTTTTGCGTGGCGTTGTTTTTCGTTCCAACGTTCCAACGTTCCAACAAAGACATTTTATTTGACTTAACTGATTGATATTTAATGCTAATAGTTTCGTTGGAACGTTCCAACACGCTGTTGGAACAAAAAATGGTTCCAACAGAATGAAGAAATCCGTTCCAACAAGTTCCAACAGGTTCCAACAAAAAAACAAGGTTCCAACAGAATAATAAAAAAATAAATAGTTGATTATTAATATTATAGTTATTGGATTTTGTGTCTGTTGGAACGTTGGAACGTTGGAACCACTTTTCGCCGCCAAAATTCTCGTGAAATTTTTTAGAAAGGAAGGGCTTCTTCATTGTCGTAGTGGTTAGAAGTTTCTGAATATTCCATAGTCGTCTGCGTTCCTGAGCTGACATTATGTCCAGTGGCATGATCATTATCTTTACCGTTCAATTGAACTTTTTCAATATCCTTGAAACGTTCAAGGTCAATTCCCATGGCGGATATTAAATGATAATCGAGCGCAATGCATGATGTATTTCTTTCTGCTTTACGTGAAATTTTACGGCTTACACCGCTCACAGGATCCGTTTCCCATTGCTCGACCTGATAAACGAATCGATGGCTTTTTATTTGCCCAAAATATGATGGATGATCTTTTAAATACATCTTGAGGGCATTGATCTTTAAGCTTTCGGCATTGTGTAGCTTCTGATAAATCTGGATTACATCGTTTACAATGAGACACAAAACTTTACGGCTTTCGCCATTCCAATAAACATTATCAGTTTCTGTTTTTGATTTCTGAACCGTAATGCTTTGTTCAATTGATATATCGAACTCCCGGCCATCGATAATCTGGCCCTGGGCGTAAAGCATTCCGATGGTATCGAAGAACACAGCCAGTCGGTTGCTGTTGGTGATGTCTTCGCTCTGACGGATGATCTTGCGTTTGGCATCAGCATAGAATTCCTCAAATGTGAACGGAAGCGGAAGTTCCCTTACATGCTCGGTCCAAACCTTTGCAATGGCAATAAAAAGGCTTACAGTATTGATGATCCTGGTCTGGTATGTTCCACCTTCATTTCTGATGTCTTCCTTCACCTTCTTTTGGAATTCGCGCATGTAACCGGCAAAATGTGACTGTACCACATTCCTTCTCCTGTATATTTCGAGCACAATATTCGAAAGCCCATCCTTTTCACGGTCTTTCATATCCTTTAGCATGGATACCTCTTCATCGGTCCAGTCATCCTTTTTTGGAACATGCATCTGAACCACCCGGTTTCCCAGCGCTCCGTCATCACGCTCCGGACCTTCCTGCCCAAGCAGAATGGGCGCACAGTTTACGTGGCTTACATCTATGTCTTTTGTCGATGCGTCCTTGCGTTTTTGCTTGCCTTCGTTGTCGTAAACAGCCGCTTTAAGGCCCTGAAATTTTACATCCGAAATCTGGTAATCGTTGTACTCCTCAAAGATCACCGGGATATCGCGGAACCGCTCCATGGAGGTAAAGAATGCCGCATCGGTACCTGAATTGAGATTGAACAATGGGGCACCGTGCATAAATGGGGCCCTGATACTTTCGGCAATCTTTGATTTGCCAGATTCGGTTGGACCGATAAAAAACAATGCCGTAAAAATTCGGTCAATCTGAAAGATGTAGCTACGGTTGGCTGCCAGTATTGTAAAAAGCAGCGCCCACATCCCGTTGTTGTTGTACTGGTAAACCTTGCACATCAGGTCCGCCCACTCTTTCCACGATGTACGCTGATCGGGTTTGTAAACCAGGAACCGGTCGTATTCGTACCGGTCGTTATCCTGGCGCTGATCCTTGAAAATAACCGAAAAAGCGGGTATATAATAGGTCTTTGATTTGAACCGTACCAGACCCAGTTCATCAACTGGGGTAAATGAATTGTCGGAGATGATACCATTGCTGAAAGCGAAAAAACCCTCCTGTTGCCATCCGAAAACAGAAAGTTCATCGCATTTTGGGAACTGTAGCGCGACGCTTTCAAGGATCTTCTCATGATGGAACGGTTTACCATTGCTGAATATGTATCCGCCAATGTTCCAAAGTGATTTTTTAAACTGCGAAAGCTCGATCATATCCGATGAACGCAATTCAACATACTCTTCCTTGTTCAGTTCTGAATGGAAAAGTTTGATGATTCGCTTGTTTTTCTGAGGATCCAAGTCCGCCACCTGGAAAAGCGGTTGCATGTAAAAATTTCCCACCTTGACCAAGGTGTTGTCCAGGGTGCGGAAAACATAAAAGAGCTTGTTTCCTGACTTATTCTGAGCGGCGAAGAACCCATATCGCTGAAAAAATGCCTGATCGACATAATCGGGGAGGTGGGCGATATCGAATACATACTGTTCATCTTCAATGACCAGTTTTTCCTGATTCTGGTTGGCTATGCTTTTGCGTTTCTCAACAAATGGCCGCAGGACCTTTGCAAAGGCCGTTTGCGTGAGATTGAACTTTTTGGCAATCTCATTGGTCTTTATATTGATAATGGTATTGTCGAGCCCCGAAAGGAAATGGGCGGCCATTTCGATGAATTTCTTGGCACGTTTGGTGTCGGGCTGGATGGCCAGCTTATAGCTGAGCGCCCCGACATAGAAATCAAGAAAATCGTGGCAAGTTGAGTTTTTCTCTGAATCGTCGGAAATATCCCTTACCCCGTTTTCAAGCACTTCAACGCTCATTCCGTGTTCGGTGAGCATTTTTCCGGTCAGGGTAAGAGGCGTTTCTTTATCGTCATCATCGATCACTTTATTGATCATCCCCTCGATGCGGACATTGTTGGTGAGCTTCATCAACATGGCCACGTCGTCGTAACTGATGGATGAGCCATTCAGGCTGATCACGTTGTCGGCGCCTTCGGCATGGCGGTTAACCACGGTTGAAGGATCGGGCAGTAGGATGGCCAATTTCTTGTCAGCAATGCCATCGGTAGCGGCATCCAACCCGAAAAATCCGTTATCGGCTTTGGGCTGTGGTTTTGGCGTATTCTTTTTGGCGTGATGGCTGAGGTCGTCGAGGTTAACGTCTAATTTTTTACTGATATCGCGGATAAAGAAATTCCGTGAAAGCTCGTCGGGGATGGTGGCCACCTGGCCAACCAGTTCTTTCACAAGACGCATCTTCATCAGCGGATCCTTTTCGATTTCCACCCTTACCATGTCAGTGCGGAAGGTGATGAGATCCTTGCGGTGGTCTTCAATGTAATCAGCCCAGGCCTTGGCGCCGTTCTTTCTTACAAACGAATCCGGATCCTCGCCCTCCGGAAGAACAACCACATAAACATCGAGGCCCATCTGTATCGGGATCCTGATGTTCGAAACGCTGGCGTTAATTCCGGCCTTATCTCCATCGTAAACAACCGTCAGGCAATTGGTAAGCGGCAGGATCATCTTAACCTGATCTTCGCCCAGGGCTGTTCCTGAGCCCGCCACGACGTTTTTAACGCCGGCCAGGTGCAGCGATATCAGGTCGGTCTGGCCTTCAACCAGAATGCATTCATTCTGTTTCTTGATCTCGCCTTTTGAATGGTAAAGGCCAAACAGAAACCGGCTCTTTTTGAATAGTTCGGTTTCGGGCGAATTGACATATTTCGGCTTATCCTTGTCGGAAGTAAGTATCCTGCCGGTAAACCCGATGATGCGGCCCGACCGGTCGAAGAAAGGGAACATGATACGGCGGGAGAACACATCATGATAAAGGCCCTGTTCGTTTTTACGGATCAAACCGGCATCGAGCAACATGCTGTCGGAATATCCTGAGCGGTGAGCTGCAGTAAGCAGATCGTTCCCGGGCAATGCATAGCCGATGGCAAAGGCATTGACAGCTCCGGCGAGTTTGCGTTTGGAAAGATAATCCTGGGCATCGGGTGTTTTTGCAAGGTTGGCCGAAAAATGACCGGTAGCCCATTTAAGAACGGCAAAAAGTCCGTCGCGTTTCTTTTCCGCTTCGGTGTATTGCTCGGCGGACTGATCGTTTTGAACGACGATATTGTACCGGGCCGCAATATAGGAGAGGGCCTCCGGATAGGTCATTGCCTCATGTTCGCGCAGGAATTCGATCGAATCGCCTCCCTTGCCGCAACCGAAGCATTTGAAGGTTCCCCGCACCGGGTTCACGATGAACGACGGGGTTCGTTCGCCATGGAACGGGCAACATGCCGTATAGTTAACGCCTTTCTTTTTCAGGTTAACAAAATCGCCGACGATATCGACAATTTGCGCAGCGGTCTTTATTTCTTCGGAGTTGGAGATCAAGCGTGATGGGATTGTGGGTTATTTTACTTTAGAGCAAAAAAGTAAAATAATGGATAAGCATATTTTACTTTAAGATTTTATCAAGTCTTATTATTTGAAGTTGTATTTGCAAAAACAATAGAATCAATTGTTGCTAAATCTTGTGTTTTCGATGAAATAACCAAAGGATGTACGCCCATTCTACCTAAACACTCTATCCAAAGAGAATTAATTGTCCTAAGCACATCTAATACTGAATATGAAATTTTCTTGTTTTCCCATTTCATTAAAACAAAAGTTGCTGTAGCCAAATAATTTGCGTCATCAACCAAACGATCAAAATGGAGTTCCTTAAATGTTCCCCATATTTGAGTTTCTGCAAACCATAAAATGTAAAACCTGAGATTATTAATAACATCAGGATTAGGAAATACAAAATAATATGGTTGCTTATTTTCTAAAAAAATCTTATATCTTTTAAAATTTTCTTCAGATTCCATCAAAATATCTCTGATATAATCGATATCATCTTTTTGCAAAAACCAAGTTTCATCGCAAAATGGCTTAACCGATAATGGTTCTCCTTCCTTAAAAATTTCTGTAAATGATATCATATGAATAATTTTAGATGGTTTTATTTTCAAAATATTCCTTCAAACATTCCATCATCAATGGCTTTATTCTTGCTACCAGTAAATCAACTTTATCCATTGTTTTTCTTGATCGTTGTTTTCTTTTCTGCAGGCATTGATATATTTTTAAAGCTTCCGGGTTTTCACGTTTCAATTTAAAATATGATTCCATACTGGCCGCATTTGGAATTTCCCTGCAAGAATTACATAAGATTCGTTTTTTGCCCTTTTCAAAAAAATGCTTTGATAATTTACTATTGCCGCATAACCTGCATGTAAATTCCTCCTGGAATCCACGATAATCTGGAAGATTGGTAAGTTTTAGGCAATCCTTACACAGTAGGGAATAACCATCTGGGCTTTCAGGTTTTTTGTAAAAATGATATTGTGTGTGCAATTCTCTTTTGCACATAAAACAAGATTTTATATTAACAATCTCTGTCATTTTAATGATGGATTTGTTGCGCCGGCAGGATTCGAACCTGCGACTCCGGGTTATGAGCCCGGCGAGCCGACCGCTGCTCTACGGCGCGATGTGTTATTGCTATTTGTTAAGGTCTTCGATTTTTAGCTGGCCGGTTTTGATCAGCATGTACAAGTACCCCGCCCGCGCATCCACCTCTGTTTCCCATTTGCTGGCATGTGGATCACTTTTCAAAAGCCATTCGCCAGTGCTGATTTTCATCACCGGATCGTGGTTAAAATTCCCGTGAGGTATAATTTCGCCCAGTTCCGATAGGGTATAGGCGCGGAGAAGATTTTTTCCTAATCCGAAATCCTTTATAACATACTTTTTGGTTACTGCATGATAGAGCCAGCCATATATACATTTTCTTCTTAATCCGATATCATAAAGATTGCGGCTTGCATTCGGGCTTGTTACAATTTGGTTGAGTTTCATTTTTGATTTTTTGTGAAAGGTTGATGATATCATTGAGTTTTTTGAGCGAGCCCTGGTAGGAGCTGTTGCTTTTTGAAGGAAGGATGGTGCGCAATTGTGGGGTTATATACGGGATAATATTTGGCAGGGCGCAAGACCCGGGATGGAAAGCGTTCAGGTACCTCATGCAATCGTCAAGTGCGTTTACCCGGGGTTCGGTACGGTACAGTGGTTTAATGGATTTTGCGTGAATTTTGCGCGCATGATAAATGTAGTTTTTTAACAAAACGTAAAGTTTCATGTTGTCAGGATTGTTCATCGTTGTTTCTTTTTGAGGGTAGTTCTTTGCTTTTTAACCGAAGCGAGCGGGCCATTTTCAATTGAGTTTCCGACAAATTATAAGGGTTGTTGTCATCGGGAGCGGGGTTGTTTGATTCATCATTTTCTTTTATTCTAATGGTACCGACCGATTCAATTATTCTCATGGCATTTTCCTGGTCATTGTGCACTGGTTCCGGATAATCAAAACAGCTTAGCAGGTCGAGTTGTGCCGGGTCCGGGATGTCCGGATCGGAGGAAGAATGGGTCATATCAAGTTGTTTTCATAAGCGAAGGCAACAATTCCAGCTTTGTTGTGACGACCGATTTTCTGTTCAATTTTTGCCCTATGGTTATACATTGTATTCAATGCCATGCCGAGACAATCGGCAATATTTTTATCGAGCATTCCATAAGCGACCATTTTTATAATTTGTAATTCACGGGGCGTTAATGTTCCGTATTGCGCTTCAACCGGTAAACAAATAATACCTTCATATTTACAGGAGCCACGGTATTTGCATTTCACGTGTTCGTGAACAATGATGCCTTCTGTTGTAATATCAGCTCGGTTATCAAAATCACCAAAGTTGCAGATTGCCCAACGTTTATTTTGATCCATCCAATCAGTAATGCCACATTCATACATTGCCTTCAATGCTTGTGGGCGTTTTTCAAGATCATGGCGAATAATATAATGATAGTCCGTGTTCAATTCCATGAAATTGCAGACTTTGCCATTTTGTAAATAAAAAATATCGCCATCATTTTCAAAAAACTCATAGTTATGATCGGCAATACCGGCAGGAATTTTGGGGATGAATGATTCCATATTCAGTTATTTGATAATGTTTTTGATTCAAGGATAAACCGGCGCCTACGAATGAAATCCCGATATTTAAGGGCTTCATTAAATATGACCTCATTAAATCGAGAATCGTTTTCGTTAAGTGTAGCGCAAATGGTTCGGATTGCATAAGGGCGCAACCCTTTCTTAATAAGTCTTTCACGAATCACCCCGGAAAATCCCCTTGGCAGTTCTTCTTTAAGTTTTCGGAGTGCATATTTTGTAACCATGATACTTTTATACTATTGACAATGTGCCTAAAATGTGCTAATATTGTGCAGAAAGAGTTGACAAATATAGTCTATAATAATAGGCGTGTCAATAGGTATAGGCTAATTTAGAATATATCTAAATGAAATTTAAATGTAATGTTATGAAAGACAATACAAAAGAAAGAATAAGAAAATTAATTGATCATTTAGGATGGACCGCTGGACGTTTTTCCAGGGAGGCTAAGATTGATAAGCAATCAGCATTTAATTATTATAACAAAATTACTGATCCTACAGAGGCAACTGTAAATAAAATATTGGAAAATATTCCTTTTATAAATGAAGTTTGGTTGAAAACAGGTGATGGAATTATGATAAAAACAGAATACAAAGATAAAGTGATGGAGCCTGAAATTAGTTCAGAATATGTGAGTAAAAATAAAATAAGTGAAATTGAGAAATGCAGGGCTGATCTTATCCGGGCAAATAAGACAATAGATGAATTGTTGGAAAGAATAGAAAATTTAAAAAAACAGGATGAAAATACAAAAGAAAGAAAGGCAATATGAGAGTAGTTTATGTAGGTTCCCCTACCCCCCTAACAAAAACACAAGCTGCAAAATTAAAAATAATAATGTAATGCAACATGTGAAAAAAAAGCGGAATGAAAAAAGAAATGGCATTTTATGCGTAGATCGCGAAACACGACAGCAAGGAGCAGGCGGACATATTTTATCAGGCCGTAATGAATCAACAAAAGATATCATTGCGTCAAGCTCTTGACGATCTGCGGGTTTTAGACCAAGGTCTTTCGGATCTATTGAATAAAGAATTGAACGATTTGAAAACATGAAATTTACTTTGTGCAAACATCGCCGTAAATGGTTCAAAAACAAAGGACAAACTATACAAGATTGAAACACAAACTGAAACAAAATGGCCTATTTTCAATTCAATAAAGGCAATTTAGTCAATGCAACACATTGATAATCAATAACGGGAAAATGCTATACGAATCCTGCCCCCGCTACCAATAAAGCCTGTAAACATCAATGTTTACAGGCTTCTTTTTTTTCCTGCCGGAGCGTAGCAAATCCGGTATCAGAAGTTAACGTTCGTAATGATATTGTTGACGGTAAACGTCTTTCTTAAGGTTCCACCGCTGTATGTCCCACCGGTATATAACCCATCGAGGTTGGTACCGGAACAGGTCCCCCCGGTATAGATGGAATAGGCGGAGCCGCCCTGCAGGGCCGATGAGGAGAAAATGATGGAAGTATAGTTCCGCGATGGCTGGAAAGTCAGGATATTGTTCGCTGAGGCATCCTGGATGTGGAAAAGGGTGGAAGAGGAGAGGTTCTGGTTCGACGTTACCTTAAGGCAGTGTTGATCGGAAGTGTTTCCAGGGGCCTGGGTCATATTTGAATTTTTTCCTGAAATCACAAGAAACCCTCCGTCCATATTACAACTCCCGTTATAATCCATGCCAACTTCCGGTGAAGATGGCGGTCCGTGAACGATGGTGGTCCCTCCCGTAAAAAGGATGTCTCCATTGCTGTCAATCCCATCGCCACCCGAAGTACTGACCATCACGTAGCCCCCGTTAATGGCCAGCAGGCTTCCATCGTCCCATGCACTTCCGGTCCCAAAGGTGGTATTGATACAATCGTCGGAAGCATAAATATGGACATTCCCACCATTCACAGTGATGAATGGAGCCTCCAACCCTTCCACAGCGTTGGTAACAGTGAGGGTTGCATTGTTGATTTCGATGGAGGCTTCCGATTTGATCCCGTCATCGGCAGAGGCAATGGTGATGTTTCCGTTGTTGATAATAACGGCAGAATCGCTTTTAACCGCTTTGGCTTCTGCATATTTAGCATTTTGGCCCTGCCCCGAGATATAGATCCTGGCGCCGGTAGTGGCAATCTGGATTACAGGTACAGCGGTTGCATCGCCAATATGAAGTTCCCGGTCGGATGAGAATCCCTTGCCTCCCGTTCCTGAACTTGAGGTTGTAACCGACCCGCCCGTAATATAAATATCGCCGTCCGAGCTCAGGCAGGTTGCCACATAAGCCTCCAATACGCCGGAAGGGTTGACATAGGTGGCCCCGTTTCCCGCACTGGTGATCTGAAGGACCCCTTCTGTCATAACAATATCTTCATCCGAAGAAAGCCCCTTTCCGGCCTTTCCTGAAGCGACAATGGTAATGGAAGCACCGGAAATGATGATATCATCATCCGATTTGATGGCGGTACAGTACGATGGATCATAACCCGACCCTGACGGCTCCAACACCGCATCGCCGGAATTGTGGATGGTAACAGAACCACCGCTCAGGGTTATCGGAAAATCGCTGGATATCCCTTTGGATTGATCCCCTGAAACTGTAATGTTCACCATTCCACCAGAGATGACCAGGCTGCTGTCGGAAGCGATCCCTTTTACATCCTCTTCGGTATTGACCGTAGTCACAGAGCCCCCGGTTATGGTCAAATACCCTTCGTCGCCGTCAATCCCGTCGCCCGATGCGGCAACATGAATGGTCCCCCCGGTAATGATCAGTCCGTCATTGGCATGGATCCCGTCTTTTTCAGCGCTGTTGACCGTGATGACGCCTCCATTGAACTCTATCTCGTCATCGCTGCACAATCCATGCTGGTCTTCGCCCAATCCATTGACGATGAGCGACCCCGTACCGGAAAAAACCAGTTTCGCCTCGCTGAAGAAAGCGCCGTCCTGGTCTTCCCCCGAAGGAGGTTCTGAATAAACCGGTCCGTCGGTCAACGTGTTGATGGTCACTGCCTCAAGGATTACAGAAGTTTTTTTCTCCGACTGTACATTGATGGCAGGCCCATCCGGATTGG